>Ga0209711_10002510_pt1 | contig 16318 bp, 12 predicted proteins | sample ArcticOcean_MG_C_7_FD_187441 | JGI IMG/M metagenome (GOLD analysis project Ga0209711, IMG submission 187441) | Marine microbial communities from western Arctic Ocean - ArcticOcean_MG_CB11_88 (SPAdes) (version 2) | ecosystem: Environmental > Aquatic > Marine > Oceanic | place: Arctic Ocean... | reverse complement strand
ACTACTATGATTTGGTTTTCTGCTGTAGGGTGTTTTAATTTTATTGTCACCAAAGCTAGCCCTTTGAGGTCTACCCGTTCTTGAACTTTCTCTATCGTCATTATTAGAAAATCTAGAACCTCTATTGCCATTTGCTTCTTTGCTGTCAGATCTTTCCTCTCTTGGCTTTCCTAATCCGAATCTAGGGTTTGAATCTCTTGAAAATGGTTTTCTCTCACCTGATGGAGCACTTCTTCTTTCTCCAGATGATCTGTCAGATTTAAAATCTCTATTGCCATTTGGCTCTCTTCTTTCAGATCTTTCTTCTCTCGGGCCTGATCCAGATCTAGGGCTAGAATCTCTTTGGAAAGGTTTTCTTGGTGATCTTTGATCACTAGAACTTGAAGAATAACTGCGTTTTTCCCCAGAAGATGAGTCTCTACTTCCGCCTAAAGATGATCCACTTTTTCTAGCAGAAGGTTTAGGTTTAGAATAGTTGTCATTTACACTGCCATCAGAATTTCTTTGTCTTGATTTTCTGAAATGTGATACTTCTCTTTCTCCTTTTTCAGATCTAGGTTTTGATCTTGAGGTATTTGGTCCTCTTGGTCTGTCCATTACGCTTTTTCCTTGTGCGCTGGCTTTTACACCATGATATGGGTGAGTTTCATCTACCTTTATTTTTAGATTGATGGTTTTTTCAACATCTTTTAAAAATGCGCGCTCAGAACTATCACAAAAACTAATAGCAATTCCGTTTCTGCCGGCTCTGGCTGTACGTCCAATTCTGTGTACGTAGCTTTCTGGCTGGTTTGGGATGTCGTAGTTAATGACATGTGTAATTCCTGGAATGTCTATCCCTCTGGCAGCAATGTCAGTTGCTATTAAGACGTTTACTTTACCATCGCGGAAGCTTTTTAAAGCTTTCTCTCTGGCTGATTGTGACTTATTACCATGTATCGCGAATGATCTAATGGAGTTCTTGTCCAAAAATTCAACGATGCGGTTAGCTCCATGTTTGGTTCTGGAAAATACCAAAATACTATTTGTTGGGTCTTGTTTGATAATTGACTTAAGAAGAAGTGGCTTATTACCTTTTTCAACTAAATTTACTATCTGATCAATTTTCTCTACAGTCGTTGCTTGAGGAGTTACTTCAACTTTAGCTGGATTACTTAATAGTTTGTTTGCTAGCACGCCAACGTCTTTTGCAAGAGTCGCTGAGAAGAATAGGGTTTGTCTTTCTTTTGGTAGTTTAGCAATAATTTTGTGAACATCTTTAATGAAACCCATATCTAACATTCTGTCAGCTTCGTCTAAAACGAAAATTTCAAGTTGAGAATATCTGATATGTCCTTGATTCATTAGATCAAGCAAACGTCCTGGCGTGGATACAACAATATCGACACCATGTCTCATGGTTTTGATTTGGTTATTTATGCTCACACCGCCAAAAATCACTTCGGTCTTGTAACCTAATTCTCTTGAGTAAAATTTGATGTTATCAACGATTTGCGAAGCTAATTCTCTGGTCGGAGTAAGAATCAGTGTACGCATGTTGTTTGGCTTGGTCTTTACATTGCTTTTAGCAAGATTATGCAAAATAGGCAGTGAAAAAGCTGCGGTTTTACCAGTTCCTGTTTGAGCGATACCAAGAACGTCTCTTCCTTCTAGTATGTGGGGGATAGCTTGTTCTTGAATGGGAGTAGGTATTGAATATCCTTTTTGGTCTAGGGCACTCAGAATCTTAGGGTTTAGATTTAGTTCTTTGAAAGTAGTCATATTTTTTGATTGAAGATGGCAGAAGAAATTTTTACTATCTTATTATTAAGCTGAATTTCAGCAAAGTTTTATTAAATAGTTGTCCTTTCTTTGTGAGCCACCTATTTTCTTGGGGCATATTAGTTTAAATAAGTAAAATAGCAAATTTGTAATGATTAAATCTAAGAAAGCAGTCTAAATATCAGTTATTTTAATAGTGGCTGTTAAAGTGCAGACGCAACAGCCAAGTCAATTTCACCAGTAATTCTATCTTTGTCTTTTCCTAAAACTCCCTTTAGAATCAAGTGATTAGACGCGTGGTCGCTACGAAATATTGTTCTGTCTAGATTTAAGTTCTCAACTAGTAATTTCATTTCTTGAAATAATTCTAATCGGCTCATTTCACGCCATTGTCCTTTTAAACTTTCTTCAAAACGCTTAGATCCTAAAGGAAATTCTAATATTAGAGTGGAGAGATATTCTGGTTGCGCATGATTCATCAATAGCGCAGATGCCATTGCGTGTTGCTCAGAGTATTTCGGGCCGCCAAGTCCGTTTAGGATCATTACCGAGCTTTTAATACCAGCGCCTTTTATTTTTTGTAAAGCCTCTAGTGAAGACTCAAAGGTTTCGCCTTTTTCAATTAGGCTAAGAAGTTCAGTGTCGCCAGTTTCGCAGCCAACATACAGGATTTTTAGCCCTAATTCCTGAAGTTCTTTTAAGTCGCCAACAGATTTGTTTAATAAGTTGCGCGGAAGGCAATAGGAAGACACGCGTTGTATTTTTGGGAAGTATTTTTGGATCAGTTCCAATATTTCTTTTAGGCGTCTCATTGAGAGGCTAACAGCGTCGCCGTCAGCTAAAAAGATGCGGCTAACAGGGTAGCCCGCATTTGTTATTAGTTTTAATTCTTCTTCAATTTCTACAATTGGTTTGGGCTTAAAGCGTTTTTCTTCATCTTTGTACATGTCGCAAAAGCTGCACTTATTCCAAGAACAGCCATTGGTTACTTGTAGGATTAGTGATTTCCACTCGCTGGGAGGTCTAAAAACTGGCTCGATATATTTAAGAGGGTACATATTTAAGTGTAAACCTCCGCTAAGCCTAAATCCAGAAGCATTTGGTTTAAGTAACTACCTTCATCAGCGACTTTTTGAGGATTTGATTCATGCTCAGGGCTGAAGAATACGTCACCAATGTAGCGGCCGTAAATGTCGGTTTTATTAGTTTTAATGATGATGAATTCTACATTTTTTAAGAGATCTTGTAATTTCCTGGTTGATTTTTCACCAGCCTGAGTTTTTTTCTCTGGAGCATTGATTTTAGCAAGTCTGATTATTTCCTTGTGACGTATGTTGAAACCAAGATCGATAATTACATTTAATGTGTCACCGTCAACTACCTTGTCTACGTACGCTTTGTAGGTATGTAGTTGTGATTTTGGTGTGTCTAATTCTTTTAGCCCAAATTGTCCATTACTTGTAATTGAGGATACGATTGTTCCTTCGTCAAAAGATTGGTGCAGTGCTTCACCGAAGATATTAAAGCCAAAATCGAGAAAGATTTTTTCCTTATTCCTTAATTTCTTGACCTTGTAGGTAAATAACTGACCACGAGTAACGTCCAGCCTGGCATATCCCTGGTTTATTAGTTTGCTTTCATGCTTTTTTTGTTTGATCTCTTTTAATAGATCATTGGCACTGAGGTTATTTCGAATAGCTGTGATTTCTAATGAATTTCTGCTTCTTTGGTCTTTTACTGTAGATAAATGGCGATATTGACTCCAATTTAGAGGCGTAGTTGGTTCAGGCAAAGTAGGGTAGGATTGGTGAAAATTTTGCATTTGGTACAAAGAAGTTTTGGAGATCCCTGTGTCATTGGTCAATTGTTCGAAAAAATTATTTCCGTAATTAGAACCGCGATTTTCAGCTAAGTGATCTTTGATTATTTTCCCAACTTGCCAGCACATTACAACTTTTTCGTAATTGACTTTCTGCTGAGTAGTCAAAATTACTTCTTTTATTTTATGCAGAGAATATTGGTAGTTACTTATTGTGAGTTCCATAAGTTGTCCAAATTTGATAGGCTTTTGAGCCTTGGTAGTAAAGGAAAAAGATTTTCCACCTAGGTGGAAAATTCATCTTAGAATAATTTTGCTGAATGTCAAAACATGTTAATGAATCTTTAAAGATAATGTAACAAGATGGGATTTTTATTTAATATTAAATATTATTTATTGGCAATATTACTATTAAGTAGGTGAAGTCTAACGTGACATTACGCCTTTGTTTAAAAGCCTAAACATTTTCCACCTAGGTGGAAAATGTTTTAAAAATACACAAATCTTGTCTGTTAAAGACCTTGTATTTTAAGATGAAGTACTCATTTTTTGGTGAATTGCAAACAACACATACAAAATGGCATTATTACAATTAGTTCTACATAATTTCTTTTCTTTTATTTTTATCATTTCCGTAATCGTTTTCATTCACGAATTCGGGCATTTTATTGTGGCAAGATGGTGCGGTGTTAAGGTTGATCAATTTGCAATTGGTTTTGGTAAAGAGCTATTTGGCTTTAATGACAAATATGGCACGCGCTGGAAATTTTGTTTAGTTCCAATGGGTGGATACGTTAAGATGTTCGGAGACAGAAATGCAGCTTCAATCCCTGATGACGAGATGATCTCTAATATGAGTGCGGCAGATAAGAAGGTTTCATTCATCGCTAAAAGCGTTTATCAAAGAATGGCTATTGTTGTTGCGGGTCCGGTTGCAAATTTCATTTTAGCCATTGTGATATTTACTTTTATGTTTTCCATTAGAGGTGAGCGTAGTGTTTTGCCAATAATTGATGAAGTATTAAAAGAAAGTGCAGCTGAAATATCAGGACTTAAAGTAGATGATGAGATTTTATTCGTTGGTGAGAAGAAGATTGATAATTTTTCTGCTCTAGCTGGAATAATTGCCATTACTAAAGAAGGTGATGTTTTGGATTTCAAAATCAGAAGAAATCACAAAGTTCTCGATATTAAAGTAATACCAAAAATGAAACTCAGAAAAGATATTTTTGGTGAAGAAGTTAAAATTCCAACGGTCGGAATCTCGGCGTCACAAATAATTGACAGGGAATTAAACATTTTGCAGGCCTTTGGAAAAGCCAATCAAGAAACCTACACAATTTCAACAGCTATCTTTAGAGCAATTGGAGAGCTAGTTACAGGAAAAAGAAGTGTTAAAGAACTTGGCGGGCCAATAAAAATTGCTAAATATTCTGGTAAGACAGTTTCCGCAGGATTTTGGATGGTAATATGGTTCATGGCGATGATCTCGATCAATCTTGGTGTGATGAACTTACTGCCTATTCCAGTTCTAGATGGTGGGCATTTATTCTATTACATTATTGAAATGGTGAAAGGTAGTCCGCTGAAAAAGAGTGTTCAAGAAATTGGCTACAGAGTTGGCTTCGCTTTGATGATATCGTTAATGTTATTAACTACTTTTAATGATATTTCTGGACTGATTAATTAGTCTAAGAGCGTCATGCACATTATTGCTTTTTCCAGACAATTCTAAAGCAAATGCTGCGTTTAGAGCTACAATGTCAAAATAGGCTGATTTCTCGCCCGACAATAGCCCTTTAAGCTTAGTTGCATTGTATTTTGGATCCTGGCCTTCAATTTCCTTTAAAGACACTTTATTAATTCCGTAATCCTCAGGATTAATTATCTCTTCATTCTTAATTTCTCCGTCTTGGAGTTTTATTAAATAAGAATTATCAGTAATTGTTATTTCATCCATGCCATCAAAACCGTGAACCATGTAGATTCTTGAATTCTCATTAAAGAATTTAGCCGCTTCAAGCATCTTTCCCATCAAATCATGTCTAGATACACCAATTAACTGAGTATTAGTGTTTGTTGGGTTTAAAAGAGGCCCTAAGAAGTTAAAAATTGTTGGAATGCCCAGAGATTTTCTTATTCCAGCAACATTTTTTAAAGCTCCGTGGAAATAGGGCGCAAATAAAAAGCTTAAGTTCTTTTCTTCAAGGCTGGCAATTATTTTTTCTTGGGAGTCATCAAATTCAATACCAAGTTCAGAAAAAATATCAGCCGATCCAGATTTTGAAGAAACTCCTTTATTGCCATGCTTTGCAACTTTAACTCCAAGAGACGCTAATACAAAGCACACCGCTGTTGATACATTTAGTGTATTTAGGCCGTCTCCACCAGTTCCGCAGACGTCAATAACGTCAAACGGTACAGATACTTTCTTCATTTTCTTTTTTAAGGATGTAATAGCACCAATAAATGCTTCTAGCGGGATGTTTAATTCGTTAATTTCAAGGAGGGTGTCTTTAATTTGCTCTTCAGGTATTTTTAGATCAATTATTTGATCAAAAAGCTCTGCGTAATTATCTGTGCTGAAGTTTTTTAAATTCATTTTGCAATATCAAGAAAGTTCTTAATTATTTGATGCCCATACTCTGAAGCAATGGATTCTGGATGAAATTGAACCCCATAAATTTTATTTTGAACATCTTCAATCGCCATGATGACGTCATCACTAGTTTTGCAAGTAACTTTTAGATCCGCTGGCATACTAGCTGTATCAATAGTCAAAGAATGATAGCGCGTAACATTAAATGACTCAGGAATATCTTTAAAAAGCAAACTTTTTCCGTTGTGAGTAACTTCACTAACTTTCCCATGCATTGGATAAGTCTTAACAATATCTCCGCCATAAACCTGGCCAATAGCTTGATGACCCAAACAAACACCAAAAATTGGAATCTTGCCTTTAAATTCCCTAATAACATCCGGACAAATCCCTGATTGATCTGGCGTACAAGGCCCGGGAGATAGAATGATAGCTTGCGGATTAAGCTCTTTAATTTCAGCAAGGCTTATCTTGTCATTTCTCTTAACCAAAACCTCATCAGCACCAGATTCAAGAAAATAGTGGTAAAGATTGTAAGTAAAACTGTCGTAATTATCTATTAGTAGTATCATCTTTCTTGATTTTTTCAAATTTGACAATTCGGGGTCTGACCCCAGATTGTCACAACTGACAATTTGGGGTTAGACCCCGAATTGTCAAATTGTTGTTAGCAATCGTAATCATCAACTTCCATGGCGTCAAGGACTGCTTTGGAAGCTTCTTTGATTAAATATTTTTCTTCTAAATTAATTATTTTTTTATCAAAAGCATCTTCGATTAAATCCTCAGGGCGCTTTTTTGGTAATTGTTTTTCTCTGATTGCGGTTTTAATTTTATCGTAAACATTTTTTGATCCCTCGTAAAGTTTAAGCGCATTTTCGATTCTGCCTAAATTGTCTTTTGGATCATCGCTCACATAAACATTTTGTGTTAACATGTCTCTGATTTTTGTATTTTTAATGATGTCGTTAGAAATTTTTGCATCTAGATCATCACTTGCAGGGCAAGTGAAAGCATTAAATCTTATCCACGAAATTACAGGGAATAATAGGATTTTGCCAATAGATCCAAATAGATTGCCGTAGATTCCTTCAATCGCGCTTTGGGCTTTTGCCAATTGCTCTTTGATTGCATATTCTACAAGGGCGTTCTCATCTTTATTTCGGCCATTTTCGTCATATTTCTTTAGTATGCAGATGGCTAAATACATTGCAGATAAGGCGTCACCGAATCTACCATTTAGTTTTTCTTTTCTTTTTAAATTTCCACCAAATCTAGCTAGCGTAATATCAGCTAAAAATGCAAAGGTTGCTGAGCACCAGGCTATTTTTCTTTCATATTTACCAATTAGTCCAAGCTTAAAGGGGTTAGACATGTAGCCTCTGGTAAGCGATAAAACAATGGATCTAGCAAGGTTGCTGACCAAGTGATTAATGTGTGAGAAAAAGGCGCGATCAAATGCTTCTACGTCGTCATTTTCTAAAGCTTCAATTTCTTTGTAAATGTAAGGGTGGCACATTATTGCTCCTTGACCAAAGTGAATTAAAGAACGTGTCATGATATTTGCGCCTTCAACGGTAATTGAAATTGGTGTTGAAAAATAAGCATTGGCCAAAACGTTTCTTGGGCCTCTGATAATTCCACGTCCGCCCATTATGTCCATGCCGTCATTGATGACCTGCCTAAACATTTCAGTGCCATGATATTTAGCAATTGCAGAAACTACCGCTGGTTTTGCTCCATCATCAACTGATTGCGCTGTAAATGAACGCATGGCGTCAAGCGCGTATGTTCTACTGGCAATTCTGGCTAGAACTTCTTGAATAGCTTCAAATTTTCCAATTTCAGTGCCAAATTGTTTTCTAATTCCGGCGTAAGCACCAACGGCTCTTGTAACTAGTTTTGATCCACCGCACGCAGTTGAAGGAAGTGATATTCCTCTGCCAGCTGACAAGCATTCCATTAGCATTTTCCAACCTTTACCAAGATTTTCTTGTCCGCCAATAATCATGCCCATATCGACAATTACATTATTGCCATTAATTGGAGAATTAATAAATGGAGTGCCTAGTGGGTCATGACGTCTGCCTTGTCTTACGCCTTTAGTTTTATTTGGAATTAAGGCGCAAGTGATGCCGACATCTTCATTATCAAATAGTAGATTTTCTGGATCAGATACATGAAAGGCTACACCAATCACTGTGGCGTATGCGCCAAGCGTGATGTATCTTTTAGAGAAGTTTAGTCTGATTTTTATTTCACCATTATCGTCTTTAAATAATACGCCGCTTGAATCAATTGATGTTGCGTCGCTTCCGGCCTTTGTTTCAGTCAGTGCAAAACATGGTAAGTCTTTACCGTCGGCTAATCTTGGTAAATAATGTTCTCGTTGCTGCTTTGTACCGTAAGTCATTAGCAACTCAGCAGGCCCAAGAGAGTTTGGCACCATTGTAGTGATTGCTAGTGGAACTGATCTAGAAGATAGTTTCTCAATTACACAACTATGAGCGTAGGCTGAAAAACCAAGTCCACCATATTTCTTAGGAATTATCATCCCGAAGAATTTATTCTTACCTAAACAATCCCAGACTTTTTTTGGTAGGTCATTTTTTTTGTAAACTTCATGATCTTCGCACAATCTGCAAACTTCTTCTACTTCTTTGTCTAAGAAGTTTTTTTCAGCCGAGCTTAATTTCGGTTTTTTGATTGCGAATATCCATTTAAAGTTAGGTTTACCAGAAAATAACTCACCATCAACCCAAACGCTACCGGAAGTAAGGGCTATTTTTTCTGTTTCAGAGATTTTAGGAAGTAGGCCGAGTTTTTTAAGGAAAAATATTATTGGCTTAGTAACAACTTCTCTTCTAATTACAGGAAGTAGAAGCAATGCGGATAGTGTTAAATAAATAACCCAAAAGTTTAAACCGTAATTTTGGCCTAAGAAATAAGTTGATAATATGAGAAAATAGAAAATCCCTGAATAGTTTTTGTAGGCAAAAAATATACATGATACTAAGGCAATTGAGCTAAGGTACGGGGTGCTGCTAAGTGCAAAAACTAACTCTTGGAAAATATTCATTGTTTTTCTTTATCAATTATTAATAGACAAGACGCTTTAACCAAGCTTCTAACTTGGTTAATGTAGGTTGCTCTTTCATTTACAGAAATCACTCCTCTAGCGTCTAACATGTTTAGCAAGTGGCTAGCTTTTAGTGCTTGTTCGTATGCAGGTAAAGCTAGGGACTCGTTATTTAAATGTTGAGATTGTTTTTTGCTATCTTCAAATGCTCTAAATAGGTCATCTATGTTTGAATGTTCCAAAATGAATGCAGAAAATTCAATTTCATTCTGCTTGAAGATGTCGCCGTAAGTTATTTTGTCGTCACCTTTCGCACCATTATAGTCAATATCAAAGATTGAATCGACATTTTGAATATGCATGGCAATGCGCTCTAAACCGTAAGTTATTTCACCAGATATTAAACTACATTCAAGTCCGCCGACTTGCTGCATGTAAGTAAATTGTGAAATTTCCATACCGTTAAACCAAACTTCCCAGCCCAAACCTGCTGCACCAACTGAAGGATTTTCCCAGTCATCTTCGACGAATCTAATGTCGTTATTTTTTGTATCCAGGCCAATAGCTTCAAGACTTTGAATGTAGAGATCCTTAAGGTTGGCAGGAGCTGGTTTTAGTAATGCTTGGAATTGGTAATATTGGCTTAGTCTATTTGGATTTTGTGCGTAGCGCGCATCAGTTGGTCTTCTGCAAACTTGTGCGTAAGCAGTTTTCCATGGTTTTTTGCCAATAGCTTTTAAAACAGTTTGAGGGTGGAGTGTGCCAGCTCCGACTTCAATGTCTAGTGGTTGAATGATCGCGCAGCCTTGTTTGCTCCAAAACTGTTGTAAGGTAAGAATAATATCTTGAAATGACTTGCTCATATTTAAACCGAGAATGAACTACCACAGCCGCAATTGTCGGTGGCGTTTGGGTTGATAACTTTAAAAAAAGAGGCGCCTAATTCGTCTTTAAAGTCAATCTCAGCACCTTTTAGGAATTCTAGGGAAGTATTGTCGGTAACTGCTAATAGTGTGTCCTCAACGCTAGCTAGTTTGATGTCGTCATCTTTATTCTTATCATCTAATTCGAAAATATATTGAAAGCCGCTACATCCACCACCGGTAATAGATACTCTTAAGAATTTCCCAACGTTGCCTTCTTTTTTGGTAATTTCTTTAATTCTATCAAGAGCGCTTTGGCTCAAATTTACTTCTGACATTATTTATACCTGTTATTTCTTTTTTCAAATTCTTCCAAAATGGCATCTAATTCTACATTCTCTCTGGCCATTAATACTAGGGTGTGGTAGATAAGGTCACAAATCTCGCCTGTTAGATCTTCCTTATTTTTTTGATCAGGATTCTTCTCATTTAAAAATGCAGCAATTACAACTTCCAAAGCTTCTTCACCAACTTTTCTAGTTACTTTATCAAGTCCACTTTTAGCAAGCTCGTAAGAATAAGAACCTGCTTCTTCTTGTGTAATTTTGTCTTTAACAATTTTGAAAAGATCTTTGATTTCTAATTTTGCAGTCATGAATAAGTTATTTATTTTTGAGACTAGCCAAATAGCTTTTCTCCTACTAGGTCAAGAGCCAAGAAGAATCGTCGTTTTTGAACTAAAATGCAAATATATTTTGACTTTTTTTAAACAATCATAAGCTCATGTATTCTTGACATTACACAAAAGTCTAATCTAACATAGCGCGCTCTTGGATTACTCCAAATTTATTCTCAAAATTAACTAATCAATTATCATGGCTATCGAAATGACATTGTCGATCATCAAACCTGATGCGACTAAAAGAAATCTTACTGGAAAAATAAACGCTAAATTTGAAGAAAACGGTCTGAAAATCGTTGCTCAAAGAAGACTTCAATTAAGTAATGAAAAAGCTGGTGAATTTTACGAAGTTCATAAAGAAAGACCTTTCTACAATGACTTAGTTTCTTTCATGACTTCTGGTCCTGTAGTTGTACAAGTTTTAAAAGGCGAAAACGCAGTTGCTAAAAATAGAGAAATAATGGGTGCTACTAACCCTGAAGATGCAGATGCTGGAACAATCAGAAAAGAATTTGCTTTGTCAATCGAAGCAAACTCAGTTCACGGTTCTGATTCTTTAGAAAATGCTAAAAACGAAATAGCATTCTTCTTCGCAGAAAGCGAAATCGTAGAATAAATTCTCCGGTACCTGGTTCATGAACCAGGTACCAACAGTTTAATTAGACTTAGACTCAATATCCTCAAGTTCTACCCATCTACTTTCTGCTTCATCTAACTTCTCTTGATGCTTCGCAACTTCCATTGAAATCTGCATAAGATTAGCCGGGTTTCTTTCTTCTGTACTATCAAGCTCTTCACCTAATTGTTTTATTCTGTCTTCTAATTTTGAAATCTTCTCAGGTAAGTTTTTTAATTCGAATCTTTCTTTATTAGTTAATTTGGCTGTTGCTTTTGTTCTTTCTTTTGACTTATTTGATGAAGTTCCAGAACTAGATTTGTTGGAGGAGTTTTTCTCTTCTTTTGGTATTGTTTTCAAATAATCACTGTAGCCACCAAGATTATGTTTTATCACGCCATCATCAAAAGCAAATATTGAAGTCGCGACGTTATCTAAAAAATCACGATCATGCGACACTATTATTAAAGTCCCGGTGTAAGCCACCATGTAGTCTTTTAGCATATCAAGCGTTTCCATATCTAGATCATTAGTAGGCTCATCTAAAATCATGAAATTTCCAGGGTTAGCTAGAGTTTTAGCTAATAGAAGTCTATTTTTTTGTCCGCCAGATAGGGTAGAGGCTTTAGTGTTAATTTCCTTAGGGTCAAATAGGAAATTCTTCAGATAGCCACAAACATGGATCGATTTACCATTTTGTAACATTACCTGATCTCCACCGCCTTCACATAAAATATCTTTTATTGAGTGGTCACCTTTTATTTTACTTCTGATTTGGTCAAAATAAGAAAAGGCAATGTCTTTAGCCATTTTGATAGTTCCTTGATCTGGTTCTAGCTGACCAACCATCATTTTTAGAAGAGTTGATTTACCTGAGCCATTAGGGCCAATAATACCAATTTTTTCACCACGAATTATTTTATGTGTGAAACTTTTTACTAACTGCTTATCTCCAAAACCCTTCGAGACATTATTAAAGGACATTATTAGCTGCGGCGAATCCGAATCTATTTTTTGTGTGGTCAGTTTAACTTGGGAGTTGGTTGATTTAACCAGAGTTCTTTGCTTTGAGAGCTTTTCTTTTAAGTCATTTAAAAGATGAAGACGGCCGACATTTCTTTTCCTTCTGCCGGTGACACCAGTTTGTAGCCATCCAGATTCTAATTCAACTTTCTTTTCGAGATTGTGAAGTTGTTTATTTTCATGAGTTATTATGCCGGAGCTCCAATTTTCAAAATCTTGATAGCCTTTATCATTGACGTTTAATCTATTAGCACGAAGCCAAAAAACTTTATTTGATGTAGCTTTAAGAAAATTACGATCATGTGAGATGATTAATAGGGCACCTTTGTAAGATTTTAGGTAACCTTCAAGCCATTTTATAATTTCTAAGTCAAGATGGTTTGTTGGTTCGTCAAGCAAGAGTAGGCTAGGTTCTAAAATTAATGCTTTGGCTAAATTGGCTCTTCTTCTTTGGCCACCGGAAAGGTTTTGAGTGTACGCTTCTGGATCAATTGCAAGTTTTTCACAAACTATGTCTATTAAATATTGTTTATGTTCGTCTAATTCTAAATCTTTTTTAAGGAATTCGTAAATTGTAAGGTTGTCTTTTATTTCTTCTTTTTGATCTAAATGGCCAATTGTTACGTCCGGGTGAATTATTCTTTCACCTTCATCAAAATCTACTTTTCCTAAAATGGCATTCATCAAGGTTGATTTTCCAACACCGTTTTTTCCAATTAAGCAGATTTTGTCTCCGGCAAAAATGTTAAAACCTAACTCGGTAAATAAAATTTTCTTAGCAAAAGAGATAGAAGTGTTTCGAATTGATAAAATAGGTGAGCCGGACATCTGGATAGTCGATTAAATGTTGATGATAGAAAAAGCCGAGAGTAGTTTCCTTATTGTATTGCAAGTAATTTAACTTGTAAAGAGTGTGATAATTGACGAACCCCCGATGGAATTTTTAAGAAAACTAAAGGACTTTCTGATAAAACGCTGCTCAACTTTTTTCGTGCTTTTAGCTACGTCGATATGTCTTATTGTTTGGTTTTTTATCTACTCTGTTGACTCTCATAAGGTAGATATTAAACAGGAGTTAAAAGTTGAGAAAACTAGTGTTGGCAGGATGATTAAGGGAAAAATGATAGATAGTTTTAGTATTGTAAAAAGCATAGGATCACGAATAGCGCTAAATCCTCATAATAAAAGATATATTCGTAATATTTTAGATCAGTTCAGACTAACTCCTGAATTGCAGAAGAATCTTTCTTGGACGAGTTTTTCATGGAGTAATTCTAATTATGTAATTGAGGCTAACACTGGAAGCACTTTGAGAGGTAATGGCTTTGATGTATCAATTCGTGATTATATTAATTTAACAAAAACTCTTCCTGGGAAAATTCATTTAGGAGCTCCGGTAGTTGGAGCTAATAGTGGAAAATGGGTTATTCCAATTGGCATTGGTTTGGTTAATAAAAGAGGAAGATATCTAGGCGCTATTCTTGGGGGCATTGATATTAGCTCATTGGCGGAATCTATACAGGAAAATTTGATGTATGATAATATCGAAGTGGAAATTGTTAATAAAAGTGGAGTTTCTTTATTAACAGCCGGATCAGATTATTCTGAGATTTCTAAAAAAGGACAAATAATTGATGATAGTGAGTTCTTAGAAATTGTTAAAAATATGCAGGAAAACAATATTGACGTTTCTGAAGATGTAAGTTTTGCAAAAGATGGAAAATCTTATTTAATTCAAAAATTAGATAATTTTCCATATTTTTTGATTTTAAAATATAAGCAAGAAGTAATAAATAAAAGATTCTGGGACTCGCTTTGGTCACGATCATTGGATGTCTTTGTAATGTTGTTAGTGTCATTTTTATTGTTAGCAATTGCCTATGAAGCAGAAAAAGGGCGTCAGAAAAAACTAATAAATGCTAATAAAATTGCCGAAAGAGTTGGGCTTGCTAAGGATAGAATTATTTTTTCAATAACTCATGATATTAAAAATTATATTTTTGGTCTTGGTGGTCTGGCACATATGGTTATTGATTCAAAGGGTAAGCAAGAAATTATTGATAGCGAAGATCTGCAAACCGTTGAGACAATGTGTGACCAGATTGAAGAGTTAAAGGATTTTATCGAGGATTTGCTAGAAATTAATCATATGGAGTCAGGGGGTTTTTCACTTGGTGATATGAAGGATGTTGATGTAAAAACCATGGTTGATACGGTTTTGGCATTTAGTAAAAGCGTGGCATCAAATAGTGATGTTACAATTAAAAGAGATGTGGCTAATAACTTGCCAAAGCTCAGATGCGATTCAAGAAGAATGAAGCAAATATTGATTAATATTGTCAATAATGCTGTGAAATATAGTAAGCCAAAATCCGAAGTAATTGTTAGCGCCAGACATTTAAAGTCTAAAAACCAAATTTACTTTGAGATTATTGATCAGGGTTTTGGAATGGATGAAGAAGATATTAAAAAATATTTAAAAGGTCAGGGAGGCAAGATAGATAAATCAGATGTAGCGATGATTAAAAAAATAGACTCTAGCGGCCTTGGAATGCCAATAGCACTAAAATTAATTAATCTACATAAAGGTTCTATCAAAGTTGACTCGCAAAAAGATGTGGGAACGAAGGTGAGTATTTACTTTGATCTTTCAGACAACAAAGACAAGGTCGCTACGAAAAAAAGCAAATATAAATTATCTGAATTATCCGATGAAGAAAAATCTAATAATCATAATAAATTAATTTTGCTGGTCGAGGATAATCCGGTCAATATCAAAGTAACTTGTAGAATTTTAGACAAACAAGGATATAGAGTTATCTACGCAGAAAATGGCAGAGACGCATTGGCAGTAATTGAAAAAGAATGCCCAGATTTAATTTTGATGGATGGAGAAATGCCTATTATGAATGGCTATGAGACAAGTAGAAATATTAGAAAAGGTGTTGGCTTTAAGAAATTCACAAGATTTAAAGATATCCCAATCATTGGCCTTATGTCTTCGGCCGACGATGTCACAATCAAAAAATCTTTAGATTCTGGAATGTTAGCCCACATAGAAAAATCCACTTCAAGCACTAAGTTATTGATGGATATCAAGAAATATTTAAAGGATTAAAACAGAAAAAGTACATTTGGGGTCAGACCCCGAATGTAATCTAGCATTACAAAAGGGGTCTGACCCCAAATGTACTTTGGTGGTCTTGCTACAGAATTAAATAAACTTGCAATTACCAGATTCCTTATCTATAGTTCGCCACCTAATCTTTTCGACGCGGGGTAGAGCAGCCCGGTAGCTTGTCAGGCTCATAACCTGAAGGTCGCAGGTTCAAATCCTGCCCCCGCAACCAATTCCTTCTAGGCTTCACGGTTTTTATAGTTTTTTACTGATTTTCTCGGGGATACTCTGGGGATACTTTCCAAATAAATATCAAAAAATTATTCTTCTGCTATATATCAAGCTTTGGTAATGATTTTACTATTTTCATAGTTCTTACACTTACTGTAGATACACTTACAAATAGATCTAATGGATAGGAGGACTTTTCATTGTCTCATTTGCCATTCAAGATCTGGCTTACCGTTAATAATGCAATCGTAAGCCTCAAGAGGTGCGCCATCGAAAATAATAAATGTACATTGACCCCTTTAGTAATTTTTTATCTCTTTTTACTTCCAAGCGTTTCCGAATCCCAACTACTCATCTGACTTTAAATATTTGATTCTTAATTCTATTGCTTCTCTAAGCTTCTCAGTCTCCCTAATTGGATCGTCAAACCAATCAGTAGACCAAATTCTATATAAGTTCCACCCAAGGCCTTCAAGGACCTCTTGTCGTAACCTATCTCTATCACGAGCAGACTTTGATGAGTGATA
>Ga0209711_10002499_pt1 | contig 16374 bp, 14 predicted proteins | sample ArcticOcean_MG_C_7_FD_187441 | JGI IMG/M metagenome (GOLD analysis project Ga0209711, IMG submission 187441) | Marine microbial communities from western Arctic Ocean - ArcticOcean_MG_CB11_88 (SPAdes) (version 2) | ecosystem: Environmental > Aquatic > Marine > Oceanic | place: Arctic Ocean... | reverse complement strand
GTTGGAACAAAAGAATATAAGGCAAAAGTTTTAGGTGCAGATCCTTATTCTGATCTTGCAGTACTAAAGATAGATACAAATGAAAAATTTACACCTGTTAAGTTTGGAAACTCAGATAAGGCACGCGTAGGAGACTGGGTCGTTGCTATTGGAAACCCATTTGGTCTTGGTGGAACAGTTACATCTGGAATTATTTCGGCAAGAAATAGAGATATTAATTTAACGCGTTATGATGATTTTATTCAAACCGATGCATCTATTAACCAGGGTAATTCAGGTGGACCTTTATTTAATTTAAACGGAGATGTTATTGGGATTAACACTGCAATCATTGCACCTGGTCAATCAGGTTCAATTGGTATCGGTTTTGCTATTCCAGCCAATGCTGCATCAAATGTCATCAATCAATTAATAAAATATGGCGAAACAAAAAGAGGTTGGTTAGGTGTTAGAATACAAGAGGTTACCAAGGAAATAGCTGAAGTTGAAAAATTAAAAAATACAGAAGGTGCGCTAGTCGCCAGCGTAGGAGAAGATAGTCCCGCTGAGAAAGCTGGACTTGAAGCGGGTGATATCATTCTAAAATTTGATGGAAAAAAAATAGACACCATGAGAACTTTACCAAAATTAGTCTCAAATACACAAGTTGGTAAAACAGTAGAATTAGAAATTTGGAGAAATAAAAAATTAATTACTAAAAAACTTACTTTAGGTAGATTAGAATCTTCCGATGATTTTAAAGCAGAAAATAAAAAAATTAAACCTGAAATTAAAGAAAAAGATATTGAAATTGAAACATTAAAAATAACAGTGAGAAATATTACTGCTAAAGACATAAAAAACAGAAAGTTAGAAAAAAATTTAAAAGGAGTAGTAATAACAGGTATCTCAAGTAGAAGCCCCGTAGCAGGAATGTTACTAGAAGGTGACATCATTACTGAAGTGCAAAAAAAAACAGTTTTAAATTCCAAACAATTAAATAAATTAATTGACAGTATTTACAAAAAAGGTGAACAAACTTTATTACTTACAATAATTAATAGCAGCAACCAAAGAAGATACCTTGGTGTAAAAACTAATTAGGTTTGTCTAAGAAGATCATCCTTATTGCTGGTCCTACCGCTTCTGGAAAATCAAAGTTAGCAATCAGAGTTGCCAAAAAAATTAAAGGTGAAATAATTAACGCTGATAGCATGCAAGTTTACAAGGAGTTTTCTGTTTTATCTTCCAGGCCATCAAACGTAGATTTAAAAAAAATCAAACATCATCTTTATGGTTTTCAACCTGTTAAGAAACATTTTTCAACAGGAGCTTGGTTAAAATTAGCAAAGAAACAAATAAACCAATGTTTAAAAAATAAAAAAATTCCTATTCTTGTTGGCGGTACCGGTTTGTATTTTGAGGCTATTACTAAAGGTATAAGTAAAATCCCTAATATCGATATTAAAGTGAGAGATAAGATTAGAGGATTACAAAAAAAAATAGGTCAAAAAAAATTCTACAAACTACTTTTAGAGCTGGATCCTTTAGTGACGAATAAAATTGAACCATCTGACATTCAGAGATCTATTAGAGCCTATGAAGTAAAAAAATTTACAAAAAAATCAATTTTTGAATGGTATAAATTAACGAAATCAGAATTCAAAAAATTTCGAATATTTAAAATATTTATTGATATCCCGAGAAAAAAATTACTTAAAAATATTTCTAATCGTGCAGATCAGATGTTTAAAAATGATTGTATCGAAGAAGTAAAATACTTTTTAAACCTAAATATTGAACCTTCGTTATCAGTCAACAAAATGATTGGAGTTAAGGAAATTAAAGATTTTTTAACTGGTATTTTAAGTCCGATACAGGTTAAAGAAATTATTAATATAAAGACAAGACAATACGCAAAAAGACAAGTTACATGGGCAAGAGGACACATGTCCGATTGGAATATGCTTTATTCAAACAGTTTTAGCTCTCTAGTAAAAAAAATTTTAAAAGTAATAAGCTAAAACTTGACCACAGAATTTTCTTCGATAGATTGAAGATATGCCAAAATTATTATCAGGTGCAGAAATAGTTTTTAGAGCTCTCGAGGACCAAAATGTTGATCATATTTTTGGATATCCTGGAGGTGCTGTCCTCCCCATTTATGACGAGCTAAAAAATCATAAAACCATCAAACATATTTTAGCTAGACATGAACAGGGCGCAGGTCATGCAGCTGAGGGATACGCCAGATCATCCGGTAAGCCTGGTGTTGTGCTGGTTACTTCAGGACCAGGTGCAACCAATGTAGTCACAGCTTTAGCAGATGCTTACATGGACTCAATTCCGTTAGTTTGTATTAGTGGACAAGTCCCAACACATTTAATTGGCACAGATGCTTTTCAAGAGTGTGACACAACAGGAATTACAAGACCATGTACAAAATATAACTGGTTAGTAAAAAACGTAAATGATCTAGCTAAAGTTTTACATACAGCTTTTGAAGTCGCTACATCTGGGAGACCAGGGCCAGTGCTAGTTGATATTCCTAAAGACATTCAATTTAAAAAAGGAACTTATAATTTTACAAAAAAAGAAATTATAAAAAGATCAAGTAACACAATAAAGAAAAAAGTTTCTGAAAAAGAATTAGATCAACTTATAGAAATGATGAGGAAGTCATCTAAACCTATTTTTTATACTGGAGGTGGTGTAATTAACTCCGGACCTAATGCTAGCGAGTTGTTGAGAGAGCTTGTTTCTATAACTGGATTTCCTATTACTTCAACACTCCAAGGTTTGGGCGCATATCCAGGCGATGACCATCAATTTTTAGGAATGCTGGGAATGCACGGAACTTACGAAGCTAACAATGCAATGCACGATTGTGATTTAATGATAAATATTGGCGCAAGATTTGATGACAGAATTACAGGAAAAATTGACGAGTTTTCACCAAAGTCTAAAAAAGTTCATATTGATATTGATCCTTCTTCTATAGGTAAAATAGTGAAAGTAGACTTAGCTTTAGTCAGTGATGTTGATGTCTTTCTTTCTGCTTTAATTAAGAAATTTAAAAATAAAAATAAAAATTTTATTGATGTTAATAAAGAAAATATTGCAAAGTGGTGGAAGCAAATTTACAAGTGGAGAGAAAAGAAATCTCTAAGTTACAGAACTAGCGATACTATCATTAAACCTCAGTACGCCGTTGAAAGACTTTATGAACTTACAAAAAATCAAGATACTTTTATTACAACAGAAGTAGGTCAACACCAGATGTGGGCTGCGCAGTATTACAAATTTAACAAACCTAATAGATGGATGACTTCTGGCGGATTAGGAACCATGGGTTTTGGTTTACCTGCAGCTATTGGTGTTCAAATAGCCAATCCTGGAAAACTTGTAGTTGATATTGCAGGTGAAGCTTCTGTGTTAATGACGATGCAGGAGATATCTACTGCTGTTCAATATAAGTTACCTATTAAAATTTTCATATTGAATAACCAGTACATGGGGATGGTCAGACAATGGCAGGAACTTTTGCATGAAAAAAATTATTCTGAAAGTTATTCTGCGGCATTACCCGATTTCGTAAAATTAGCAGAAGCATATGGTTGCGTTGGAATAAGAGCCTCAAAACCAAGTGAATTAAATGAAAAAATTAAAGAAATGATTAGTATTGACAGACCGGTTATTTTTGATTGTTTAGTTGATAAAACAGAAAATTGTTATCCAATGATACCCTCAGGCAAGGCTCACAATCAAATGATCTTAGGTCCTGAAGACGAAAATAAAAAAATTACAGAGGAAGGAAAAACCTTAGTTTAATGGCAAAATCAAAATCAGCTTATAGTGAACCAACAAAACTTGGTAAATTAGACCACCACATTATTGTGGTTTGGGTTGATAACGAAGCCGGGGTTCTGGCACGTGTAGTCGGATTATTTTCTGGCCGAGGTTACAACATTGATTCCTTAGCAGTAGCAGAAGTCGATAAATTAAAGCATTTGTCTAGAATTACCATTGTTTCAATTGGAACACCTGAAGTTATTGAACAAATAAAGCTACAATTAAAAAAACTTCTCTGCGTCCATCAAGTAGCTGATTTTAACAGAAGTGATTCAAATATACTGTTTAGAGAACTTGCTCTTTTAAAAATTGTCTCATCCCCAAAAAATCAAGAAAAAGTTAAGAAAGTATGTAAAAAATATAATTTAGTTGTCTTAGATAAAACAAAAAAGTCTTTTGTTATTCAGGTAACTGCTTTAAGAATGGAAATTGATAAATTAACTAAAGACTTAAAACCTTTAGGATTAGTTAGTGTTTCAAGAACTGGAGCGGTTGCTATGACAAAAGGTGCAGAAATTTTAAAATAAAATTAGGAGAAAAATATGAAAATGTATTATGAAAAAGACACAAATGTAAATCTAATTAAAGAAAAAAAAGTTGCTATTTTTGGTTACGGAAGCCAAGGACATGCACACGCATTAAACTTAAAAGACAGTGGAGTAAAAGAAGTAGTAGTTGCTCTTAGAGAAGGCTCTCCTAGTATAAAAAAAGCTGAAAGCCAAGGTCTAAAAGTTATGTCTCTTTCTGATGCAGCAGCTTGGGCCGATGTAGTTATGATTTTAACTCCTGACGAATTACAAGCACAAATTTATAAAAATCATGTTGAACAAAGAATGAGAGAAGGTACAAGTTTAGCTTTTGCTCACGGATTAAATATTCATTACAAACTTATTGAGTCAAGAAAAGATCTAGACGTGTTCATGGTAGCGCCTAAAGGACCTGGTCATTTAGTAAGAAGTGAATATCAAAAAGGTGGTGGAGTTCCTTGTTTGATGGCAGTGCACAAAGATAGCACAGGTAAAGCAAGAGATCTTGCAATGTCATATGCTGCTTGTATCGGTGGTGGTAAATCTGGAATCATTGAAACTAATTTTAAAGATGAGTGCGAAACAGATCTATTTGGAGAACAAGCTGTATTATGTGGCGGTCTTGTAGAGCTTATTAAAAATGGTTTTGAAACTTTAACAGAGGCTGGTTACCCTCCTGAAATGGCATACTTTGAAGTTTTACACGAAGTAAAACTGATTGTTGATTTAATTTATGAAGGTGGAATAGCTAATATGAATTACTCTATTTCTAATACAGCTGAATACGGAGAATATGTTTCAGGTAAAAAAGTAGTAGACAGTAAATCTAAAGAAAAAATGAAAGAAATTCTAAAAGACATTCAATCTGGTAAATTTACAAAAGACTGGATGGAGGAATGTAAAGGTGGTCAAAAAAACTTTCTTAAGATGAGAGCTGATTTAGCTAAGCATCCAATTGAAGAAGTTGGGAAAAAACTGCGTGATATGATGCCTTGGATCGGTAAAAATAAATTAGTTGATCAATCAAAGAACTAAAAACCATTTTAGACCCTGAGTTATAAAAAATATTTGGCAAACTCGCTTTTTGATTGTATTATAAGAAAGATCAAATATTTAAAGAAATTAAATAATTTTGACCCTAAAAAGTTATTATGAAAGAAAAAAATAGAATTATCATTTTCGACACTACGATGCGTGATGGAGAACAATCACCTGGTGCGTCAATGAGTTTGGAAGAGAAAATTCAAATCTCACGTGTGTTTGATGAGCTAGGAGTTGATGTCATCGAAGCAGGTTTTCCAATTGCTTCACCTGGAGACTTTGAGGCAGTTACAGAGATTAGTAAAATATTAAAAAATTCGGTACCATGCGGTTTAGCTAGAGCAACCAAAAAAGACATCGATGCTTGTAAAGATTCATTAGGACACGCTAAAAAATTCAGAATACACACTTTTATTTCTACAAGTCCGCTTCATATGAAGCATAAATTAAACAAATCACCAGAAGAAGTTTTAGAAGCTATAAAAGAAAGTGTTTCTTATGCTAAAAAATTCACTGATGATGTTGAATGGTCTTGTGAAGACGGAACGAGAACAGACATGGATTATATGTGTAAATCTGTCGAGCTTGCCATTAAATCAGGAGCTACAACAATAAATATTCCAGATACAGTTGGTTACTCTGTTCCTTCAGAATTTAAAAAAATTATAGAAACGTTATTAAATAAAGTACCAAATATTGACAAAGCAATTATTTCAACTCATTGTCACAACGACCTTGGTTTAGCTGTAGCTAATTCTTTAGCAGGTGTGATGGCTGGTGCAAGACAAATTGAATGTACTATTAATGGAATAGGAGAGAGAGCAGGAAACGCCGCTCTAGAAGAAGTTGTCATGGCAATGAAAACTAGAAATGATTTAATGCCGTACACCACAGGTATTAATACAAAATTAATCAGTAAGGCATCGAAGGTTGTGGCAAATGCAACTGGCTTTCCAGTTCAATTCAATAAAGCAATTGTTGGGAAAAATGCTTTTGCACATGAATCTGGTATTCATCAAGACGGAATGCTTAAGAACAGTAAAACTTATGAGATCATGACTCCTGAAAGTGTTGGTGTTAAAAAAACTTCCTTAGTTATGGGCAAACATTCTGGTCGACATGCTTTTAAAGATAAATTAAGTGATCTAGGTTATGTTGGAGTAACTGACGATGTTATTCAATTAGCATTTGGTAAATTTAAAATACTAGCAGACAAAAAAAAACATATCTATGATGATGACATTGCAGCTTTGGTGGACGATAGTTTAATTAAAGAAGAGAATGTTATAAAATTAAAATCTTTAAAAGTAACTGCGGGTACAGGTGAACCTCAAAAAGCAGAAATGACACTTGAAGTTATGGGAGAAATTAAATCTGCAAGTGAAATTGGCGATGGACCTGTTGATGCTATATTTAAATGTATACAAAAATTGTATAAGCACGAAGTTAAATTACAGCTGTACCAAGTACATGCAGTAACAGAAGGAACGGACGCACAAGCGACCGTGAGTGTGAGAATTGAAGAAAATGGCAAAATAACTGTAGGTCAAGCAGCAAATACAGATACTTTAGTGGCCTCTGCAGAAGCTTACTTGAACGCATTAAATAAACTAATAATCAAACGTAAACGAAGCGCGCCAGACGAAAGTTTAAGCGTTTCATCAGCATAAAGGAAAAATCAATGTTTAAATGGAAAGCTATTAAATCATTTTGGTCACAAGACATGGCTATAGATCTAGGAACAGCTAATACCCTAGTTGTATTAAAAGGAAAAGGTGTAGTTCTTAACGAACCCTCAGTTGTTGCTATAATAAATGAAATGGGAAAAAAAACAGTTCTTGCTGTAGGCGATGAAGCAAAAACAATGTTAGGTAGAACGCCTGGAAACATTCAAGCTATCAGACCTTTAAGAGACGGAGTTATTGCAGACTTTATAGTAACCGAGGAAATGATTAAACACTTTATAAAAAAAGTGCATGTTAAAAATACTTTTGCCAATCCTAGAATTCTAATTTGTGTACCAACAGGATCTACACCGGTAGAGAGAAAAGCCATTCAAGACTCAGCATTAGCCGCAGGTGCAAGGAGAGTTCAGTTAATCGAAGAACCTATTGCAGCAGCTATCGGAGCTGGCCTTCCTATTTCAGAAGCAACAGGCTCAATGATTGTTGATATTGGTGGTGGTACTACTGAAATAGCTGTGATGTCTTTAGGAGGCGTTGTTTATTCTAAATCTTTACGTGTAGCAGGAGACGCTTTAGATGGAGCAATAATTGCCTACATGAGAAAAAAATTTAATTTATTAATTGGTGAGTCAACAGCGGAAAAAATAAAAAAAGAAATCGGGACAGCAATACCAACCTCAAATAATGTTTTTTTAATGAAAGGTAGGGATATAAGAACAGGAACTCCAAAAGAAATATCGCTTACAGAAGAAGATGCTTGTGAAGCTCTAATGCCAATACTCAATCAAATGTTAGCTGCAATCAAAGAAGCTTTAGAAAATACACCACCAGAATTATCCGCAGATCTAGTTGATATGGGACTAGTATTAACGGGTGGAGGAGCTTTGTTAAAAAATATTGATAAATTAATTTCAAAAGACACCGGATTACCAGTTACAATTGCTGATAATCCACTAGAATGTGTTGCATTAGGTACGGGTAAAGCTTTGGAGAACGAGGAACTGTTCTCTACAATGTTATCTGAATATTAATTTTTTCTATAATTCAAATGGCAGACAGCAGAGACGATTTCATTATTTCAATACGATATGCACTTTTAAAAAAAAGTGCCAAACAGAAATTCTCTTTGTTTTTTTTAATTATTTTTTCTATCTCAATTATTGCTTTAGATAAACTTTCGTTGCCATTTGTCACGTCAACAAGAGCAGTATTAAATGATTTTGTTTATCAAGTAACCTTTATTGCGTCCACACCTGGAAAATTTGTAAGTTACTTAAGTCAAAAAAAAACTACTCATTTTAACATTGTAAATAGAAATGAAATTTTAAAAGAAGAAATAGAGACATTAAAGAACAATCGTCATAATGCTCTTTTTCTAAAAACTGAGAATGCAACTTTAAAGAAAGCACTTAACCTAGGTAGCCCGAATAACTGGAAAGAAAAACCTACAATCAAAGCTAGAGTAATCTTTGATCAGGAAAGTCCTTATTTAAAATCGCTTTTACTCAACAAAGGAAGAAAAGACAATATTATTAAAGGTATGACTGTATTTAGTAAAAGCTATTTAATTGGAACAGTTATTGAGTCAAATTATTTAACCTCAAGAGTGCTATTGATTACAGATTTAAATAGTAAGATACCTGTAGTCATTCAAGAGACAAGTATTAATGCCATTTTAGTAGGTAAAGGAAAAAAAACAGATCTTAGTTTAGAATATTTACCCGATGTATATTCGGTCGAACCAAATAAAATTATTTATACCTCTGGTAAAGATGGTTTTATATCACCTGGTCTGCCAGTTGCGAAAACTTATTTTAATAAAAAAAATGAAATACAAATCAAATCTTTAGCAGACCCTCAACAGGCTTCAATTGTTCATGTCACTCATGGAGGATTTAATAGATAAATTTAATTATGAATTTATTAAGTAAAATAAAAGAAGTTTTAGTTAGTAATTTAGGTGTTTTATCGCTTTACTTTTTATCATTTTGTACTTTCGAAGGACTAAAAGAATTTCCAGATCTTGTAGTTTTTTCTTTTAATTTACAAATGATTATTGTTTATTTTTATGTTTTAAAATTTCCTGATCAATTAGGACTTGGTCATATTTTTATAGCAGGTATTATTAATGATGTCGTAATCGGAACACCTCTTGGCATAAGTTCATTGAGTTTTTTAGTTCTTGCTTTTTTTACTTCCTATATAAGAAATGCAACACTTAGACCGAAAATGACAGCTGAGTGGATAACTTTTATCCCAGCATTGTTTTTTTCGAATCTAGTATATTTTATTGTTATCAATAATTTTTCTCATTTAGGATTTTATTATATTGAGTTATTACAAAATTCTTTTTTTACTTTTTTATTTTTTCCAATTTTTTATTTTATCTTCTATAACTTTCAAAAAAACTTTTTAAGGAATATGGAATAATGCTTAGTTTTAACTCCTCAAATATTATCAGCAAAACAAAAACCATTGGTAGAAGGATGTTTTTACTTAATTCTTTTAAAGCCGTAGTATTACTTGGAATTCTTGGAAGACTAGCAGCGCTTCAAATCAACGAAGGTTCAAAATATAGATCGCTAGCAGACAAAAACAGATTTAGAGAAACTAAAATTTCTCCACCAAGAGGAATAATAGAAGACTATTTTGGCAATGAACTTGCTTCCAATAATAAAATCTATCAACTTCATATAGTGCTAGACAGCACTCCAAATATTGACATGCTTTTTTTTAGGTTAAAAAATATCATTAACATAAGTGATAAAAAAATAAGTTATTTAAAAAAACAAATTCTAAAAAAAAAAAGCTGGGATACAACTATTGTTTCAGATAATTTAACTTGGGCAGAGTTTTCTAGAGTGAACTTATTTTTACATGAACTGTCAGGGTTGCAGCCAACAGTTTCTATCGCTAGACATTATATAGATGATAGTTCCTCACATGCTATCGGTTATGTTTCTGAAATTAGTGTAAATGATCTTAGAATAAAAAAATATTTAAAAAATTTAAACATAGAAGGTGTTGCAATTGGAAAAACTGGACTAGAGTCTTCATTAGATGAACAAATGTTAGGTTCACCTGGTTATCTTAGATACGAAGTTAACGCGTATGGAAAAAAAGTAAGACAGGTAGCAACCAACAATGGCTTAAAAGGAAAAACTTTCAGGACAACGCTAGACCAGAGTATTCAAAAGCTTTCAACAGAGGCATTAAAAAATGTTAGTGGAGCTATTTGTGTTATGGATATTTACAACGGCGATATAATTAGTATGGTCTCATCACCAAATTTTAATCCCAATTCTTTTGTTCATGGAGTTAGCCAAAAAGAATGGAAAGAAATAAATGAGAATAGAGATAAACCTTTGCTTAATAAAGCCTTGTCAGGGCTCTATCCACCAGGCTCAACCATTAAAACTTTAACGGCTATTAGTGCTTTAGAAAATGATATTGTCAGCCCTAAACTCCTTGTCAAATGTGAAGGATATATAGACTTACACGGTGAAAGATTCCACTGTTGGAAAAAAGAGGGACATGGTGTAGTTGGAATGCGCACGGCCTTAAAAAAATCTTGTGATGTTTATTTTTACGAAGTCTCTAGAAGACTTGGAATAGACAGATTGTCAACTACAGCTAAAAAATTTGGACTAGGAAAAAAAGTTTTACAAAATTATAGCGAAGAAAAAGAAGGGGTTGTCCCGAATACAAAATGGAAAAAAAGAGAACTAGGTAAAAATTGGTATATTGGTGAAACACTTCACTCGGGTATTGGTCAGGGCTACTTTTTAACTACACCTTTGCAGCTTAGCTTAATGACTGCCCAAATAGCTAATGGAGGATTTAAAATTAAACCAAGGATTCTAGTAGACCAAAATGAAAACGTTGGTAATCTACAAAAATACTTTAATCATAAAAACTCTACTCCAGGCAATGTGATGTCAACTGAAGATCAAATATATAATTTTAATCTTCAACCGCTATTTAGAAATCAAGAAAATATAAATCTTGTGAAAGATGCCATGTTTGCAGCGACAAATGAAATAGGTGGCACGTCTTACAAATCTAGATTTAAAGAAAAAAAATTTATGTTTGCAGGTAAAACAGGCTCTTCTCAAATAAAAAGATTTACAGCGGAGCAACGGGAAGCAGAAACTAAACAACAGGATATTGCTTATCTCGAAAGAGACCATGCCTGGTTTGTAGCTTTTGCACCAGTAGAAGATCCAAGATATGCTATTAGTGTTCTCGTGGAGCACGGAGGTTCAGGTAGTAGCGCAGCCGCACCTATAGCAAAAAAAATAATTAAAAAAGTTTTAGAGCGTCACGAAATTAGAATCGCACAAATTAACCAACAATCAGGTAAAAATATTTAATGTTATATACAAGGAACTCACTTCATTCACCTTTTGCCATAAGAGATAAATTCTTTGATTTAGACTTCACGTTATTATTTTCTATTTTGTTACTGGGTATTATTAGCGTTTTTGCACAGTACTCATCAAGTGGAGGTCAATTTGATTATCATTCTAAAAGTCATGCAATAAGATTTTTAGTTTTCTTCCTCTTTTTTTTGGCAGTTTCTTTTATCAATATTAGATTCTGGAATGATTATAGTTTGTTAATTTTCATTCTATTAATATTTCTCCTTGTGGCAGTCAAATTTTTTGGTGTGCAATCACAAGGTTCTAGACGTTGGATTAATTTATTAGTTTTTAATCTTCAACCCTCAGAATTAATGAAAGTTGGAATTATTTTATTTCTTTCAAATTATTATCACAAAATATCATCTAGTGACGTAAATAAATTTAAATATTTATTTTATCTTTTAATTGCGTTATTTGTTCCTTTTATCCTAGTGTTAACCCAACCCGATCTCGGAACTGCAATTTTAATTTTAATGAGTGGAATTGTAATTACCTGGCTAGCAGGTGTTAGGTGGAAAATATTTGCTTATTTTTCTATTCTTTTTATGGTTTCAGCACCTGTTGCAATTTCTTTTTTAAAACCCTATCAAAAGAGTAGAATTTTAACTTTTTTAAATCCAGATTCAGACCCCTTAGGTGCGGGGTATCAAATTATTCAATCTAAAATTGCGATTGGATCAGGAGGCTTGTTCGGCAAAGGTTTTTTAAATGGTTCACAAGCTTATTTAAATTTTTTACCTGAAAAACATACTGATTTTATTTTTACATTATACTCAGAGGAGTTTGGTTTTATAGGTTCTGCACTGATGATTATTTTGTATTCTCTAATAACTTTTAGAATTACTTGTATTGGCAACATAACAAGAAGTATTTTTGGGAAACTATATTGTTATGGTTTTGCCACTGCTTTTTTTATTTACGTAGCGGTTAATATGTCAATGGTTCTAGGGCTACTGCCTATTGTGGGCGCACCATTGCCAATTCTTTCTTATGGAGGTTCGTCAATGTTGGCTATGATGTTTGGTCTTGGTATTGTTATGTCTTGCAATGTTTATAAAAATAATCCTATTAGCTAAAAAAACAACGCAAACTCAGATAAAACTTATACTTGTGTTGTACCTAGATTCATGGTTTAATTTAAAGATATAAAATTATGTTTGGAGAAAATAAAGAAAAATTAATAAATTTAGTAGTAGAGAAATCTACTATTGGCGCTGATTTTACCATTGAAGGTCTTGTTAATTCAGCAGGTGACGTTGATCTTGGCGGTTCCGTAAAAGGACCTGTAAATGTTAAAACGCTTGTTATAAAAGAAAAAGGATCAGTAATTGGAGAAATCAATGCCGAGAAAGTAGACGTTTTAGGCTATGTTGACGGAAAAGTTACGGCCAAAAAAATAACAGTCGGTCCAACCGGAGAAGTTAAAGGTGACCTAGAATTTACTGAATCTTTAGTAGTTGAAGAAGGAGCTAGATTAGACGGAAATGTAAAAAAGGTGCCTCTTTCTAAAATTGAAAATAAAGTATCAAATTTCATGAATACTACAAAAGAAGTTAGAAAAACCTTCCTTAAAAAAGACTAAAAGTCTAAATTGCAAGTTTTTCTTGCACAAAGTATCACACTACAATTTAATTTTTTTTTAGAGTACAAGTTTGCATGAGCAAATATATTTGTAAATCAGCTGGTGTTGTTGGGGCAGGCATTCAAGGAATATGTATTGGTTTGCAGTTATTAAAAAAAAACATTCCTGTAACAATTTTTGACAAACAAGATCCAGCTAGAATGGCATCATATGGTAATGCTGGTCATTTTTCCCCTTATGCAGTTTTACAATTCAATAGACCTGATATTCTAGTTAATATTCCTAAAATGTTATTTAGTTCTTATGGACCATTAGCCTTAAAATGGAATTATGTTCCAAAAATGCTTCCGTGGTTTTTTAATTTTGTTAAAAACTGCAATACAAAATCCATGCTTCACACCGCTAAATATATGCATCAAATTCTTGATTTATCTCTAGATGCTTATGATGAACTTTTTAAAGAAATAGATACCACTGGTCTTGTTGAGAGAAGAGGTATTCTCTACGGTTGGACCGATGAGAATTTAAAAAGTAGAAGACTAGAAATGAAAGTTAGGGAAGATCTTGGCGTAAAACAAACTCCAGTTTCAAAGGCGGAGATCTCCGATTTAGAGCCAAATTTACAACCTATATTTGATAGTGGTGTTTTATTTGACTATGCTTGGCACGCTAGAGATCCTTATCAAATTGCAAAAAGATTATTTGATCTATACATTAAAAAAGGCGGAAAATTTATTAAAGAAAATGTTAATCAAATCAAACAAATAAATTCACAAGAAACTTCAATTAACACAGATTCAAAAAAATATATTTTTGAAAAATCAGTTATTGCATGTGGAGCATTCTCCAAAAAATTAACAGATCAATTAGGTGAAAATATCCCTTTGGATACAGAAAGAGGGTATCATGTTCACTTCAAAGGTATGGACCATCTCTTGTCTAGAGCAGTTATTAATTTAGATAGGGGGTTTGGTTTAACGCCAATGAATCAAGGCATGAGAGCAGTTGGTACGGTTGAATTGGGGGGGCTAAATAACCCACCTTCAAAAAAAAGAATTGATTACATAATACGATGCGCAAAAGAACTATTGCCCGCACTTGATGAGCATGATGATGAGTGGCTAGGATTTAGACCAACATTACCTGATTTTTTACCTGTCATTGGTCCTTCACAAAATAATAAAAATATTGTTTATGCTTTCGGACACCACCATTTAGGTTGGACGCTCGGTGCAATTACTGGGAAAGTTGTATCTGGAATAGTTGCGGAAGAAAGTACAAATTTAAATTTGGATCCCTACAATTCTTCAAGATTTAACTAGAAACTATTTTGTCAAAAAAATATTTAGCTTACGCACTATTGGTCTGTACTACACTTATTTGGTCAGTTAACTTTATAATAGGTAAGTTTGCTTATCTATTCGAAGTTCCGCCGCTTACTTTAAATTTTTTAAGGTGGTCTTTAGTGTGGGTGTTGTTATTTCCATTTACATATAAAGAAATATTTTTAAATATAAAATTAATTAAAAAAAATATTATCTATTTAACAATATTAGCTATTACTAGCGTAAGTGCGTTTAATTCATTAGTTTACTTAGCTCTAAACTATACTCAAGCAATAGACACAATATTGATGATATCAATAATTCCTGTTTTTGTTCTTTTTTTATCTTCAATATTAGGAGTGGAAAAATTTAATTTTTTCCAACTTTTAGGTTTAATAGTCTCTTTTACTGGTGTTTTGATAATCTTTTCAAATGCAGATTTAAGTAAAATTTTAAATTTAAACTTTAACAAAGGTAATGCATGGATGCTTCTTGCGGTTTTCTGTTGGGCTCTATACTCTAGCCTACTAAAGAAAAACAAATTACCATTTTCAACATTAGGTTTAGTTGAAATTTTAGCTTCAATAGGGTTAATATTTTTAATACCACAATTTATTGGCGAGCAAATGTACGGAAAAGAAATTAAATTTAACAAAGCCTTTTTTTTAATTTTATCTTTTGTTACACTTTTTGCATCTATCGGTGCTTATTATTCTTGGAACAAAGCAATAGAGCTAATTGGCCCCAACAGAGCTAGTATTTTTTTACATCTTATGCCAGTATTTGGTGTGATATTAGCAATAGTTTTGCTTAAGGAAAAGTTTCAAATGTACCATTTCATTGGTGCTGGATTTATAGTATCAGGTATTTATTTATCAAACCGAAAAAAAAATGATTAAAGTTGCAATACTAGATGACTATCAAAATGCTTTTGAGCATATTGTTGAGACGGAGAATTATAAAGATAAATATGATTTTAAAATTTTTAACGAACCTTTTTTAAGCGAAGCCGAAGCAGGTGTGGCCTTAGAAGAATTTGACGCACTTTTAATCATGAGAGAAAGAACACCAATCACTAAATCTTTAATAGAAAGCTTACCTAATCTTAAATATCTAATGACAAGTGGCATGAGAAACAAAGTGATAGACCTTGAGGCTACAAAAAAAAAAAATATCACAGTTTGTGGAACTGAAATTAATTCCAACCCCACAGCAGAACTCGCGTGGACTTTAATACTGGGTTTAGTTCGAAATCTAAAACAAGAAGTCGACAATATGTTTCAAGGATACTGGCAAACTAGCATTGGTTTAGAGCTCAAGGGTAAAATGCTTGGGCTAATCGGTCTTGGTAAGATAGGAACTCAAATGGCTACTATTGGTAAAGCTTTTGGAATGCAAGTTTCTGCTTGGAGTGAAAATTTAGATCTAACGCATGCTAATAAAATGGGCGTTTTACCCATGTCAAAAGAGGACCTTCTTTCCAATTCAGATATTATTTCAATTCATGTTGTTCTAGGAGACAGATATAAAAATTTAATTACTCAAAAAGAGATTAAACTAATGAAGAAAACAGCTTTTCTTATCAACACGTCCAGAGGACCAATTATCAACGAACTAGATCTAGTCAAAGCATTAGAAGATGAAACTATAGCAGGCACAGGTCTAGATGTTTACGATAAAGAACCACTTCCACAAGATCATAAGTTAAGATTTTTGCCAAACGCGTTACTTCTACCTCATCTTGGTTACGTGACCGCAGAAAACTACACTCTATTCTATACCCAAATGATAGAAAACCTTGATTCCTGTTTAGCGGGTAAACCTATAAGAACGATCACATAAAATAACATCACTAATTTTTAAGTCATAGTCTGCTGCAAAAATTATTGTAACTGTTGCTGCTGATCTGTTTGTAGTTTTGAATACACTTTTTAAAAATGATGTAGCTCTAATAGGATG
>Ga0209711_10002497_pt1 | contig 16382 bp, 17 predicted proteins | sample ArcticOcean_MG_C_7_FD_187441 | JGI IMG/M metagenome (GOLD analysis project Ga0209711, IMG submission 187441) | Marine microbial communities from western Arctic Ocean - ArcticOcean_MG_CB11_88 (SPAdes) (version 2) | ecosystem: Environmental > Aquatic > Marine > Oceanic | place: Arctic Ocean... | reverse complement strand
TGCATCAATGCCTGCAATGATAAGGAATTCGGGTAAAATGTGGGATTCTTATGGAACAGCTAAAGATACCAAAGCAGTGATTCCTGATAGTAGTTATGCTTCTATTTATCAAGCAACAATTGATTTTTGTAAAGATAATGGGGCATTTGATCCAACTACCATGGGTACTGTTCCAAATGTAGGATTAATGGCTCAAAAAGCTGAAGAATATGGTTCTCATGATAAAACATTTGAAATTAAAAAAAGCGGAACTGTTAGTATAAAAAATAATAAAGGGGAAATATTATTGAGTCATAATGTAGAAAGTGGTGACATATGGAGGATGTGTCAAGTAAAAGATGGGCCTATTCAAGATTGGGTTAAGTTAGCAGTTAATAGAACTCGACTATCAAAGACGCCTTCAATTTTTTGGTTAGACAACCAAAGACCTCATGATGTTGAATTAATAAAAAAAGTTGAATTATACTTAAATGATCATAATACAAGCGGGTTAGACATAAAGATTTTATCTCCATACGAAGCAACAAAAGTAACCTTAGAAAGATTAAAACAAGGAAAGGACACTATTTCTGTATCTGGTAATGTTTTAAGAGATTACTTAACCGACTTATTTCCAATCTTAGAAGTTGGAACTAGTGCTAAAATGTTATCAATTGTTCCGCTAATCAATGGAGGAGGGTTATTTGAAACTGGTGCAGGTGGATCTGCACCAAAACATGTTGAACAACTAATAAAGGAAAACCATCTTAGATGGGATTCACTTGGTGAATTTTTAGCACTTAGTGTTTCACTAAACCATCTTGGAGTTAAATTTAAAAACTCAAAAGCAATTGTACTTGCAAAATGTCTTGATTTAGCGGTAGAAGAACTTTTATTGAACAAAAAATCGCCATCGCGAAAAAAAGGAGAAATTGACAATAGAGGAAGTCATTTTTATCTATCATTATTTTGGGCTAAAGCTATCGCTAATCAAGATACGGACCTTAGTTTAAGTAGTGAATTTGATAAAGTATTTAAGATTCTTTCTGAAAATGAAATAAAAATATTAAATGAACTTTTAGAAGTTCAAGGAAAAGAAGTGGATTTAGGAGGTTATTTTAGACCAGATTTAATAGCTAGTAATAAAATCATGAAACCTAGTCCAATTTTTAATGAAATAATTAATAATCTATATTCTGTAAATTAATAGCATTGAATAAATTCATTAAAATAACAGAACAAAATTCAAAGTATAACTCTATTGAAAATAAATCTGTTGATCTAATACTAAAAGAAATTAATGGTGAAGACCAATCTGTTGCTCATAATATTAATAAAGAATTAGATTCGATAGAAAAAGTTATTCATGAAGCCATTAAATCCCTCAAGAATAATGGAAGGCTTTTTTATATTGGATCAGGAACAAGTGGTAGAATGGGGATTTTAGATGCTTCTGAGTGCCCACCTACATTTGGAGTGGAGAATGTTGTTATTGGTATAATAGCAGGAGGTGATAAAGCCATAAGAAACTCACAAGAATTTGCAGAAGATTCAAAAAATCAAGGTTGGCTTGACTTGAAAGAAAAAAAAATTAATAAAAAAGATATTGTAATAGGAATAGCAGCATCTGGAACTACGCCTTATGTAATAAATGCAATAAAAAAATGCAATGAAAACAATATACCAACAGCTTGCATTACTTGTAATAAAAATAGTCCATTAGCAAATGAATCCAAGTTTCCAATAGAAATAATAGTTGGCCCAGAATATATCACTGGAAGCTCAAGAATGAAGGCTGGTACAGCACAAAAAATGGTTTTGAATATGATTAGCACATCAGTGATGGTTAAATTAGGTAAGGTAAAAGGAAATTTAATGATAGATATGCAACTTTCTAACAATAAGTTAATAGAAAGGGCAATAAATATGATAATAAGCTCTTTAAATATATCTTATTCTGATGCTGAAAAACTGATAAAAAAACACGGAAGTGTTAGAAAAGTAATTGAAAATTATAATGAATAAAACTCAAAAAAAAATAATAGAAAATTTTCCCAAAAGAAATGACATACGTCTAAAAAAACTTTATTCAGGTATTCAATTTTTGTGTATTTCATTAATTACAATTATTAGTGGACCAATTTTGATTCAAATTGGATTTGTCAAATCTAAAGGCGAGGTTAATATTTACTCTATTTTAGGAGTTTTAGTTTGTGTATTAGCTATTGTATTAATATTTACAGGAATAAAAAAGATAGGAGATTATATTTTTAACAAAAATGATAGATAATAAATTATATTAAATAAGATTATACAATTATATTTACTGCACTAAAATACATTAATGATTAATATCACACTAAATGATGGTACTTTAAAGAAATTTCAGAAAGGAATTTCGGTACTTGATATTGCGAAAAATATAAGTGAGGGCTTTGCTAGAAATGTGATTTCAGCTAAATTTAATGATGACGCTGTAGAAACAACTACATGCCTTAGCTGTGATGGAGTATTAGAGTTTTATACATGGGAAAATGAAGATGGAAAAAAAGCGTTTTGGCATTCCTCTTCACATATTTTAGCTCAGGCTATACAGGAACTATATAAAGGAGTTAAACTAACAATTGGACCAGCTATTGATAAGGGTTTTTATTATGATATAGATTTTGGTGAAAACTCCATATCTGAAAATGATTTTAAGAATATAGAAACTAAAATGCTAGAAATTGCTAGAGGTAAGCATGATTTCAGTATGAGATCTGTAAGTAAAAAAGAGGCCCTAAACTTATATTCTTTAGAAGGAAATGAATACAAGTTAGAACTAATAAAAAACCTAACTGACGGAGAGATCTCTTTTTGTGATCATTCAAACTTTACTGATCTATGTAAAGGTGGACATATTCCTAATACTGGTATTATTAAAGCATTTAAAATTTTAAGTGTAGCAGGTGCTTACTGGAGAGGAAATGAAAAAAATAAACAATTAACTAGAGTTTATGGGATCTCATTCCCTAAACAAAAGTTACTTACTGAATATTTAGAACAATTAGAAGAAGCTAAAAAAAGAGATCACAGAAAACTTGGTAAGCAACTAGGTTTGTTTACATTTTCTCAAAAAGTAGGCTTAGGACTTCCATTATGGCTTCCCAAAGGAGCTGAATTAAGATCAAGATTAGAGAATTTCTTGAAAGATGCACAAAAGAAAGCTGGTTATCAAATGGTAATTACACCTCATATAGGTCAAAAAGAATTGTACATGACTTCAGGGCATTACGAAAAATATGGAGAAGATAGTTTTCAATCAATAAAAACTCCTAAAAAAGGTGAGGAATTTTTATTAAAGCCTATGAATTGTCCACATCATTGCGAAATTTATAACTCTGATAAATTCAGCTATAAAGATTTACCTATTAGATATGCTGAATTTGGGACTGTATATAGATACGAACAAAGTGGAGAATTACATGGTCTAACAAGGGTAAGAGGATTCACTCAAGATGATGCCCATATATTTTGTACAGAAGATCAATTAGATGAAGAATTTAAAAAAGTTATAGATTTAGTTCTTTATGTATTCAAATCATTAGGGTTTGACAACTTCAAAGCCCAAGTCTCGTTAAGAGACCCAGATAAATCTGAAAAGTATATTGGTAGTGATGAAGTTTGGGAAAAATCAGAGAATGCAATAATAAAAGCAGTTAAAGAAAAAAACTTAAATTATAAAATAGAAAAAGGAGAGGCAGCATTTTATGGTCCGAAACTAGATTTTATGGTTAAGGACGCATTAGATAGGGAATGGCAATTAGGAACAATTCAAGTAGACTATAATTTACCTGAAAGATTTGATTTAACGTATAAAGGAAGTGACAATGAATTACACAGACCTGTAATGATTCACAGAGCTCCATTTGGAAGTTTAGAGAGGTTTATAGCTATATTACTTGAAAACACAGCAGGTAATTTGCCTCTATGGCTGATACCTGAACAGGTTATAATTCTTAGTATTAGCGATAAATACGAGAAATACACTAAAAAAGTTTTAAATTTGTTAGAAATTAACGAAATTCGCGCCCTGCTAGATGACCGAAATGAAACGATGGGCAGAAAGATACGTGATGCAGAAATGAAGAAAACTCCTTATATGATTATATTAGGGGAGAATGAGGAGAAACAAAACTGTATTTCGTTAAGGAAACATGGTGGTGAAGATTTAGGGAAAATGAGTGTTGAAGATTTCATACACATTATAAACGATTCAATAAAAAAAATATTTAATAACTAAAATTATATACTATAGCAATTAGAAGAAGAAAACCGAGAGGTCCAGCAAGGATCATCAAAGTCGACGAACATAGAATAAACAACAAAATCTTAGCACCTGAGGTTAGATTGGTAGGAGAAAACGTTGAAATAGGCGTTTATGTAAAGACAAAAGCTTTAATAATAGCTGATGATTTAGGACTAGATCTTGTTGAGATATCTCCTAAGGCTAACCCTCCTGTTTGCAAGATTGTAGATTATAAAAAATTCTTGTACGAACAGAAAAAGAGAGAAAAAGTTATAAAGTCAAAAACAACTAAAGTTGTAATTAAAGAAATTAGATTTGGTCCTCAGACTGATAATCATGATTATGAATTTAAGAAAAAACATTCTGAGAAATTTTTAAAAGAAGGAGCAAAATTAAAAGCTTTTGTGTTTTTTAAAGGTAGATCAATAATTTATAAGGATCAAGGTGAAATCCTCCTCCTAAGGTTAGCTCAGGATCTAGAAGAAATAGGAAAAGTTGAGCAAATGCCTAAACTTGAAGGAAAAAGAATGATAATGTTTATAGCACCTAAAAATAAGTAATAAATAAAAACAATTAAATTGATTGAATATGCCAAAAATGAAAACAAAATCTAGTGCAAAAAAACGTTTTAAAATAACGGGTACTGGAAAGATTAAAAGAAAACATGCTTTCAAGAGCCATATTTTGACTAAAAAATCTAAAAAAAGGAAATTAGCTTTAACACATAGTACTCTAGTACATAAAAGTGATGTGAGCAATATCAAACAACAGTTAAGATTAAAATAGTTTAAAAGAGGTAATTATTAACCATGAATTAGGCCAAAAGAGTTTTAAATAAAGCCGCCTAACTCAAAAAAACAAAAAAAATGCCAAGATCAGTAAATTCAGTTGCCAAAAGAGCAAGAAGAAAAAAAGTTTTAAAACAAGCCAAAGGATATTTTGGTAGAAGAAAAAATGTTTGGACAGTAGCAAAAAATGCTGTTGATAAAGCGATGCTTTATGCGTTCAGAGATAGAAGAAATAAGAAAAGATCATTTAGAGCCTTATGGATCATGAGAATAAATGCAGCAGCTCGTTTGCACGGGATGTCGTACTCAGAGTTCATAGGTAAGATAAAGTCTAAAAATATTGACCTAAACAGAAAAGTTCTAGCTGATTTAGCTATGAATAATCCTGAAGCTTTTAAAGCAGTAGTTGATAAAATTAATTAAAAAGGAAGGTTCGAATCATCAGGCATTTTAAATGCCTGATTTGGATCAGGCTTAAATGTGTCATCATTTGCAGCTGCATTCATTTTAGAATGAAACTCATAAGGAGAATCAAAATCATCTATATTCTCAAATCTACCTAGTTCCTTAATAAACTTAAGCCTTAAATTGTCAAGACCACCATTACGGTGTTTTGCTACAATAAGTTCTGCCTGACCTTCTGTAGAAGATCGATCATCATCATCCCACTCATCAATTTTATAGTACTCTGGTCTGTAAATAAATGATACTATATCGGCATCTTGTTCAATTGCTCCAGACTCACGTAGATCTGACAGAATAGGTCTCTTACTCCCTCCCCTAGTTTCAACAGCTCTAGATAATTGTGAAAGTGCAATTACAGGAATACTTAACTCTTTTGCTAAAGCTTTTAAATTTCTAGAAATAGTAGATATCTCTTGCTCTCTATTACCACTCTTATTGTTTCCTCCAATAGTCATTAACTGCAAATAATCAACAATTAAAAGCTTAATACCATGTTGAGAAGATAGTCTTCTAGCTTTGGCTCTTAAATCAAATATTGAAAGTGAGGGAGAATCATCAATATAAAGAGGAGCCTTTTCTAAACTTTTTACTTTAACATTTAATTGTTCCCATTCATGCTTCTCTAATCTACCAGTTCTTAGTTTTTCAGATGAAAGTCCTGTTTCAGAAGATATCAACCTAGTAATTAACTGAACTGAGGACATTTCAAGAGAGAAAAAGGCTACAGGAATATTTTGATTCACAGCAATATTTCTAGCCATGGATAGAGTTAAAGCTGTTTTACCCATACCAGGTCTAGCAGCAATAATAACCAAATCACTTTCTTGCCAACCTGAAGTTAATTTATCAATCTTATCAAATCCTGAAGGTATACCACTTAGTCCATCTTTGTTTGATATAGCTTCGATTTTTTTCTTAGCTTGAATAACTAAACTTTGAGCTGTTTCAGAAGATTTTTTAATATTTCCTTGAGTAACATCATACAACTTAGCTTCTGCTTTATCTAATAAATCAAATACATCCTTTGTTTCATCATAAGATTCCTCAATAATTTCATTAGATATTTTTATTAGACTTCTTTGAATATATTTTTGTAAAATAATTCTTGCATGGAACTCGATATGTGCAGATGAAGAAACTTTTTGAGTTAATGATATTAAGTAAAAATCACCTCCAGCTAATTCTAATCTATTATCTTTCTTTAGCTGTGATGAAACAGTTAGTAAATCAATAGGTTCACTATTTTCAAATAAGGTAAGTATAGCATCAAATATATATTGGTGTCCCTCTTTATAAAACGCTTCTGAATTTAAAATATCTATAACCTCGTCAACACCTTTTTTATCAATCATCATAGCACCAAGCACAACTTCTTCTAAGTCAATAGCTTGTGGAGGTATTTTACCTTTTTCTAAATTAATAATTGAATTTCTATCAGATCTTATATTTTGATAAGGTTTAGCTTGTTTCATTTAGCTAAGTTAATTAAATAATAAACTGAAGAAGAGATTTAAAAACTTAACTTTTTAACTTATAATAAACATTACAGATGTTAATAAGAAGTGAAAATTGTTAATATAGGTTAGATTTTATTAATCATTAAAAACTCCCATTGCTGAATACTTATCCATTCTATTGCTAACTAGGTCTTTAGCTGATAGATCTTTAAACTCCATGAAAGATTTAACTATTGCATCACGAACATTCAGAAATGTTTTTTCTCTATCGGCATGTGCACCCCCTAATGGCTCTTTAACAACTTGATCTACTAATTTCATTTTCTTCATGTCTTTGGCAGTTAGCTTTAAAGCAGATGCAGCTTGCTCTTTATATTCCCAGCTTCTCCATAAGATAGATGAACACGATTCAGGTGAAATTACAGAGTACCAAGTGTTTTCTAACATTAAAACCTTATCACCAACTCCAATACCTAACGCACCACCAGAAGCACCTTCACCAATAATAACAGTAATTATAGGAACCTTAAGTCTAGTCATTTCTAAGATATTTCTGGCAATAGCCTCTCCTTGACCTCTTTCCTCAGCCTCAAGCCCTGGGTATGCTCCAGGAGTATCTATTAGGGTCACTACAGGAATATTAAACTTTTCAGCAGATTTCATTAGCCTTAAAGCCTTTCTGTATCCTTCTGGGTTGGCCATTCCAAAATTCCGATATTGTCTAGTTTTTGTATTATAACCTTTTTGTTGTCCAATAAACATGTAAGTTTGATCGAATATTTTTCCAAGACCACCAATCATAGCCTTATCATCTTTAAAATTTCTATCTCCATGAAGCTCTAAAAATGAACTTCCGAAAATAGCATTAATATAATCAAGAGTATAAGGTCTGTCGGGATGCCTTGACATCTGAACTCTTTGCCATGGAGTAAGGTTACTATATATATCTTGTTTAGTTTTTTTTAATTTAAGCTCAATCTGCTCATAAGTTTTGCTTACATCAACATCACTTTTTTCACCAATAACTTTACAGTCAGCTAATTGATCCTCTAACTCTTTAATTGGTAATTCAAAATCTAAATAATTCATAACAATTGGGTGTGTTTAACAAATATAAAAACTTTAGCATTGATAAATAATTATGATGTAACTTTTTTACTTTTTCTATACTTAATTAATGAATTAATTATTATTGTTGAAAATATGATTATACTTCCTATATAAAAAGAAAATTCCATTTGTTCATTTTCAGGAAAAATAAAAATAGCTAATACTATCCCATATACAGGCTCTAAGTTGTAGGTTAATACTAAAGTGTATGGGCTTAAATATTTTAATATATGTACAGATGCGATAAATGCATATGCAGTACAGATAGAGCCTAATAGGAATATGTAAAAATAATCATAACTAATAAATGTTTTGATAGAAAGATCAGATAAAGTTCCTGAAAAAGTTAAGTATATAAGTATAAAAACAACTCCAGCAAGAAATTCATAAAATGATATTACAAAAGGATTGTTATTTTGTACCAACTTACCATTTAAAACTGAAAAAAGAGAAGCTAATAATGCTGATATAATGCCTAATACAACTCCAACAAAACTATCAATATTTGTATTTAATATTATAAATACTCCACAAATAACCAAAAAACCTAGGATAATCTCTACGGCTCTAACTTTTCTTTTAAAAAATATAGGTTCTATTAAAGAAGCAAAAAAAGCGCCAGTTGAGAACATTGCTAAAGTGATAGAAATATTAGATTGCTCAATTGCTTCAAAAAAAGTAATCCAATGAAGTGCAATAATTATCCCAGCAAGTGAAAATTTAATGAGACATCTAAAAGTGATTTGTAAATTATATCTTTTAAAAACTAGAAATAAAAAGGTAAGGATAAGTGCAATAAACATTCTATGCCAAACTAAAGCTATAGAAGAAATAGATATCGCTTCTCCAAGTATAGCGGTAAAACCAGCAATAAAAACTAAAAAATGAAGGTGCAGGTAATGCCTGAAATTACTTTTTTGCATGATATAATAAATAAATTGCAAGAATAGAGAATAATATATTAGGGAGCCAAACAGCTAAAAATGGAGAAAAGTCAGATTGTTGAGCCAAAACACCAAATACTTTATCAAAAAAAACAAATACCATAGCTACTACTATACCAAAAGCTAAATTAACTCCTGTACCACCTCTTCTTTTGGCAGAAGAAACAGAAAAAGCTATTATAGTTAGAACAAAAACTGAAAAAGGAATACTCCACTTCTTGTATTTCACTAATTGATATCTACCTACATTAGAAGAGCCTCTTGACTTTTCTTGTTCTATAAAAGAGACTAATTCAGTATAACTTAATGTTTCCGCAATATACTTAATAGGAAGAAGATCTTTTAACTTAAACGAAAATGAGGTGTCTAACTTTCTTTTATTTATAATAATATCATCTTCTTCACCAATGATTCTTTTAGTATAATTTGAAAGTCTAAATAAACTATCTGAAGGCAAGTATCTTATATTACTAGATTCAATTTTATATTTTAAAATATTATTTTCAAAATGTTCTAAAGTAAAATTTGACCCAACATTACTCTTCGGGTTGAATTGACTTAAATAAATAAAATCATTTGGACTTATTTGTCTATAAATATTTTTACTATCATAGCTCTTTCTAGACCCCTTTAAATACTTGTAAGAAAACTCATTAAAATCCTTACTTGCATTAGGCACTATAAACAAACCTACCAAAAATGTGATAGTAGCTATTATAAATGCTCCTATAAGAAATGGTCTTAAAAACCTAAAGAAAGATATTCCAGAGCTTAAAAAAGCTATGACTTCTGTATCTGAAGCTAGCTTAGAAGTAAACCAAATAACAGAGAGGAAAAGAAATAAAGGTAATAATGAGCTAGAAAAATAAATTGTAAAATTAAAATAATATTCTGCTACTTGGTTAAACGGAACTTCATTGGCTAAAATCTTATCAATATTATCAGCAAGATTGACTATAATAGCAATTGGTACAAATAACAATTGAATGGTAATGAAAGTTGTTAAGTACTTTTTTAGAATATACCAATCTAATATTTTCATTAATTATAATCTATTACTTAATTTTTTAACCATTGTATTTTTCCAATCTACAAAATTTCCCTCAATAATTCTTCTCCTTGACTCTTTTACTAACCAATTATAAAAACCTAAATTATGAATTGTAGAGATCTGCATACCTAACAATTCGTTTACTGAAAATAAATGTTTTAAATATGCTTTTGAATAATCTGTATCAACATAGGTGTGTGCCATACTATCAATACAACTAAAATCATCTTTCCATTTACTGTTTTTAATATTTATTGTTCCTTCTGAAGTAAACAGCATACCATTACGTGCATTTCTAGTCGGCATAACACAATCAAACATATCTACTCCTAAACTAATATTTTCAAGAAGATTAATTGGAGTACCAACTCCCATGAGATATCTGGGTTTTGATTCAGGTAATATTTGACAAACTAAGTCTGACATTTCATACATTTCTTCAGCAGATTCTCCAACAGATAAACCTCCAATTGCATTTCCAAAACAATTACTTTCTGCAATATATTCAGCAGACATTTTTCTCAAATCTTTATAAACACTTCCTTGTATTATTGGAAAAAAAGCTTGCTCATAGTCATAATTATAAGGAGTAATTTTTAATTTTTGAATACATCTATCTAACCATCTATGAGTCATATGCATCGATTTTTTAGCGTAGTCAAAGGAACATGGATATGGGGGGCATTCATCAAAAGCCATTATTATATCTGCTCCTATTTTACGTTGAATATCCATAACGTTCTCAGGAGTAAATTCATGAATAGTGCCATCAATATGACTTTTGAATTTAACACCATTTTCGTTGATTTTTCTATTGGCGGCTAAAGAATAAACCTGATAACCTCCAGAGTCAGTTAGTATGTTTCTATCCCAATTGATAAATTTATGAATACCTCCAGCTTTTTCAATTACATCTGTATTAGGTCTTAAGTAAAGATGATAAGTGTTAGCTAAGATTATATCAACATTTATATCATTTTTAAGTTCTCTTTGATGAACACCCTTAACACTAGCTATTGTACCAACGGGCATAAAAATAGGAGTTTCTATTTGTCCATGATCGGTACTTATCAACCCAGCTCTAGCAGAAGATTTTGGATCAGTCTTTATCAGGTCAAATTTCATATAATTAGTTTATCACAAATATAAATAACATAATTTCAATTTACATCTATAAAACACAAATGTTAGTAAATCAAATACATTGTTGATAAATGGCTAAAGCATAATAACTTAATAAATTTATATTAATTTATTTTTACACAAATAAATAATGATAATGTTAGAACTTCAAGAATTAACCACACAAGTTAGAAGAGATATATTAAGAATGGTGCATAAGGTAAACTCTGGTCATCCAGGTGGTTCGCTAGGATGTGCTGAGTTTTTAGTAGTCTTATATAATAAGATAATGGATAGAAAAGATAGCTTTGAAATGAATGGTCACGGTGAAGATTTATTTTTTCTGTCAAATGGTCATATTTCTCCTGTCTTTTATAGTGTTTTAGCTAGAGCTGGATATTTTGATGTAAATGAATTAAATACTTTTCGTTTATTAAATTCAAGACTTCAGGGTCATCCTACTACTCATGAAGGTTTACCAGGTATTAGAATTGCTTCAGGTTCACTTGGGCAAGGATTGTCAGTTGCGATTGGTGCCGCTGAAGCAAAAAAATTAAATGATGATTCTAAAGTAATTTATAGTCTTCACGGAGATGGTGAATTACAAGAAGGACAAAATTGGGAAGCAATGATGTATGCTTCTGCAAAAAATATAGATAATATTATTGCTACTATAGACTTAAATGGAAAACAAATTGACGGAGCAACTGATGACGTTTTACCCATGGGCAGTATAAAAAACAAGTTTGAATCTTTTGGATGGATAGTTGTTGAAATAAATAATGGTAATAATATTCAAGATATTATTAATGGGATGGAAAAGGCTAAAAGTCTTACCAATAACAAAAAACCTGTTTGTGTGCTATTAAAGACTATGATGGGGAATGGCGTTGATTTCATGATGCATACACATGCATGGCATGGAAAAGCTCCCAATGATGATCAACTTAAAAGTGCTTTAGCTCAGAATCCTGAAACAGTAGGAGACTATTAATATAAACCACAAAATAAACTATGAAAAAATACACATACACAGAAAAAAAAGATACAAGAAGTGGTTTCGGAGCTGGACTAGCTGAACTTGGAAGAACTAATCCAAATGTAGTAGCGTTATGTGCTGATTTAATAGGGTCACTTAAAATGAATGAGTTTATAGATGAAAATCCAGAAAGATTCTTTCAAATTGGTATAGCTGAAGCAAATATGATGGGTATAGCTGCTGGACTTACAATTGGAGGAAAAATTCCATTCACTGGAACATTTGCTAATTTCTCTACTGGTAGAGTCTATGATCAGATTAGACAATCCATTGCTTACTCGGACAAAAACGTAAAAATATGTGCTTCTCATGCTGGTCTAACCCTAGGTGAAGATGGTGCTACACATCAGATTTTAGAGGATATTGGACTAATGAAAATGCTCCCAGGAATGGTTGTTATTAATACTTGTGATTATAATCAAACTAAAGCTGCAACAATAGCTATTGCTGATTATAAGGGTCCTGTTTACTTAAGATTTGGAAGACCGTCTGTTCCAGTTTTTACGCCAGAAGATCAAGTTTTTGAAATTGGTAAAGCAATTAACTTAACAAATGGTAGTGATGTTACTATTGTAGCTACTGGTCACTTAGTTTGGGAAGCATTGAAAGCATCAGAAATATTATTAGAAAGAGGCATTTCTGCTGAAGTAATTAACATTCACACTATAAAGCCCTTAGATAAGAATTCCATATTAAAATCCGTTAAAAAAACAGGTTGTTTAGTATCTGCTGAAGAACACAATCATTTAGGTGGTTTAGGTGAATCAATATCAAGAATTTTATCCTTAGAACACCCTACGCCACAAGAATTTGTTGCTACGAATGATACTTTTGGAGAATCTGGAACTCCAGCGCAGTTAATGGAAAAATATGGACTTAATGCCGACTCAATTGTTAAAAAAGTAGAGAAGGTTTTAAAAAGAAAAAAGTGATCCTCTTTTAACTAATCTCTACAACTCAACTAATAGAGATTGTGAATTCAACTGCTTAACTACATTTAAAGCATTACCTGTTTCATAAAAATCAACTGTTATAAAATTTGGTAATTTGTTTTTTAAGAGTTGACATTTTTTAATGTAATTAAAAAAATATGGATTTGAATTTACTCGCTTGGCTTTTGTAAAACTTCCTATAGTAGATGTGACAAAATGATTAAATATAAATAACTTATTTGAAGGATTTCCTCTATTGTATTCACAGTTTATCTCTCCGTATTTATTTTCTACAGCAAAATCCCAGACATAATGATACCAATCTTGTTTTGGGGCTGCATCGCTTTTATCAGAAAATACTACTAAGCGTTTATTAGAGTTTATCAAGTCTTTTAATTTTGGCCAAGTGGAAGTAGAATCTTGAGCATGTAAATAGTTTGTTAACTCAGCTTTATTTAAATCTCTTTCAATTGCATTTGCAGTTGTATAGCACTCTAAAATTAGAGTAATTATTTCATTAGGATTACTCTCTAAAAAGTATTTTATAGTATCTAAATATGTCGACAATGGTTTTGAACCTAAGAATGAATAACCATGATAAACAACAGACTCACCATTAACATTATAAACATCAATCATAAATGCTCTTACACCAAAATTAAGTTGTGCTTCGATATTAGTATTATGATTTGGAAAAAGGAAACTATCTTGACTAGAATTAAAGGAATTATGTGTAGTAAGATAAGCTACTTCATTATATCTTTTATCACATAAATCATAAGAACCATTACATTGACTAAAAACATTAGCTATAGTGGAAAAACATAAAAACAATAATGTATAAAGTTGTAAGTGTTTAAACATTTAATAATGGAATATATTTACTGTTTAATTTAGCAAATTAATCATTTCTAGATTCCGAGTCATCAGCATCTAAATAGTTTGGGATTCCATCTCCATCAGTATCGTCATTAGTAGGGTCTCCATCACCGATATCATTGGTAGGGTCTCCATCACCATCTCTATCCACTGTTAAATCAGTATCAGGCTCTAAATCTTCATCTATTGTTAAGGTGCCATCATTATCATCATCACTATCTATAAAATCATAAAATGTATCATCATCTGAATCATCATCAGTTAAATCTAAATTACCATTTATATCTTCTAGATGAGAAGGAACATTATCAGTATCATGATCATTGCTCTCCATTTGAAAACAAGAAAATTTGAAAACTAAGCATGAGTAAACAGGGATAATCCCAGCAGCACTTGAATAATATCCTAATCCAGATGGTAGAAACATAACACCAATACCAGGGTTTGTATAATTAATTGTTCCATCAGAATTAACACTAAAGTCTTCAGCAGTATTAAATACACGCATAACTCTTCCCCATCCAGCCACAACGGCAGTTAAATCAAAAACTACAGGGGTGTAAGTGTTGTCAAAGATTTCTCCGTTAAGTAAATTACCTTCATAATTTACTCTAACTTTATCTGAAAAATTTGGTGAGTCTTCACCACCACCTTGATTTAAATTTAAGTAATAATAGTCATACTCAGCATCTTCATAAACCGTTGTTCCTGTGATAACATCATCAATAAGCATTGTATTGATGTCTGAGTCTGGTAAAACACCAGATTCGTCAAGTTCAGTTATAACTATATCACTAATAGTAAAACTTTCCATCTCAGAAAGTTCTCCAGCATTATAATAATGCGTTTCTAAATAGTTTCTTAATATTGAATCATCAGTAACTTGTTGGATAGTTCTATCTACTTCGGGAATTGAAACAAGACCAGAATCATCAGGTGGACAAGAAAAAAGAAGAAAAGTTAAACTTAAGGATAGAAAAAAATAAATTTTATTTTTCATTATATTTTTAAATATTAAGGGTACAAGATACAATTAAATAATATTTTTGTATTAAGTTTAAGTATATTTTAAGAAAAAATATTCTTAGGAAATGTTTAAAAAAAAGTGGTAAAACTATGAAAAAAGAAATAATTCTTAATACTGATCAAATTAATCAAAAAATAGCAAGAATTGCTCATCAAATAATTGAATGTAATATTGATGAAAAAGAAGTTATCATAGCTGGAATTGAAAAAAATGGACATATAATAGCTACTATGATTGAAAAAATACTTGCTAATATTTCTGATATTAAAGTTACAACTTGTAGTGTAAAAATTAATAAAGAAAATCCCTTAGATAAGGTCTTTACTTCTATTAGAAAAGAAGATTATGAAAACAAATCTTTGGTATTGGTAGATGATGTTTTAAATTCAGGTGCGACACTAATTTATGCAATTAAACACTTTTTAGAAACAGAAATAAAGCAATTTAAAACTGCAGTTTTAGTAAATAGAAATCATAAGAAATTTCCAGTTAAAGCAGATTTTAAAGGAATTTCTTTGTCTACGACAACCATCAACCACGTAAAAGTAAGATTTGAAGACAATAAAGCAGAAGCGTTTTTAACTTAGTGTTGTTAGTATCTCAGAAGCAATTTGATCTGGATTTTTTAAATCACAAACGATAACTTTAGAAGCTTGATTAAAATAATAATTTCTTTCAAATAAGTGTTTAGCCACAAAATCTTTCATCTTAGGTAAATCATTAATTTGCGATAAAATTGGTCTGGTAGAATTAATTTTAAGAAGTCTATTTGAAAGATTTGATATCGAATATTTCAAGTAAAATGATTTGGATTTTTTAATGATTTCTATGTTATTTGAATAGCAAGGAGTCCCTCCTCCTAGTGAAATAATTACATTATCGTAATTATTCATTAAAATTTTTAGGCATTCAGATTCTATTTTTCTAAAATAAATTTCTCCTTTGGTTGAAAAAATATTATGAATTTTTTGATTATACTTTTCTTCAATAAATTCATCAAGGTCAAAGAATTGCTTATTAATCAATGATGACAACCTTATACCTACAGATGTTTTCCCACTACCCATGTAACCCAATAAAACTATATTCATATAAATTTCTAAGTTAATTTTAATAGTATAAAAATACACATTAGAATTAATAATTAATATTATTAAAAAAATCATTGTAATATAAATTAAACATTTTATATTTGCAGCCTTATTAAAATAAATAAGACCTGGTAGCTCAGTTGGTAGAGCATCTCCCTTTTAAGGAGAGGGTCCTGGGTTCGAGCCCCAGCCAGGTCACAAAACCTCATC
>Ga0209711_10002494_pt1 | contig 16399 bp, 16 predicted proteins | sample ArcticOcean_MG_C_7_FD_187441 | JGI IMG/M metagenome (GOLD analysis project Ga0209711, IMG submission 187441) | Marine microbial communities from western Arctic Ocean - ArcticOcean_MG_CB11_88 (SPAdes) (version 2) | ecosystem: Environmental > Aquatic > Marine > Oceanic | place: Arctic Ocean... | reverse complement strand
GAGTGGCACTGCGTTTAAAGGAATGACGAAGTTCATTACTTCATTATATAAGGCTTATGTTGGTGCCGATGCTTCTCTTTTTGAGATTAACCCGGTTTTGAAAACATCTGACGACAAGATCATTGCAGTGGATGCCAAGGTAACTTTGGATGAAAATGCATTGTTTAGACATAAAGACTATGAAGAATTGCGCGATTTGGCGGAAGAAAATCCAGTCGAGGTAGCAGCCCGCGAAGTGGGATTGAACTATGTCGATTTGGATGGAAATGTCGGTTGTATGGTCAACGGAGCTGGTTTGGCGATGGCCACCATGGATATAATCAAGCAATCGGGAGGTTCTCCTGCCAATTTCCTAGATGTTGGAGGGACAGCAGATGCCGCTCGTGTTGAGACTGCTTTTCGTTTGATTTTAAAAGACCCAGCCGTTGAGGCAATTCTAGTTAATATTTTTGGTGGAATCGTTCGTTGTGACCGAGTGGCACAAGGAATCGTTGATGCTTACAAGAACATGGGAGACGCCATTAAGGTACCCATTATTGTTAGGCTTCAAGGAACTAACGCGGACATTGCCAAAAAACTTATTGATGATTCAGGGCTAAATGTACTTTCAGCAACTGCTTTTGAAGAAGCGGCTAAAATGGTACAAGAAGTGCTATAAGACAATTTGTCAGTATTTTTTCGAGAAAAAGAGACTTATTGTCACCCAAATGCAATTGGTATTGATTTTGAGTTAAACTATTTGAAAATTTAGTTTAATTAAAATTTATATTATGTATTTATTAAAAACACAAAGACCCGTATTTTCATCAATCTTTGATGATTTAGTATTAAATAACAGTAGAGGATACACTTCCCATGCCAATCCTGTCGACACCCCTTCCGTTAATGTAATTGAATCGGATGTTGATTATACATTACAACTCGCCGCACCCGGTAAAAAAAAGGAGGATTTTGCAATTGAACTGGACGAGGGAGTTTTGTCGATTGCCACTGAAAATGAAATTTCAGCAAAAAATAAAGAAGAAAATTACAGACTTCGTGAGTTTGTTTTTAGCAATTTTAAACGTGCGTTTAAATTACCGGACACAGTTGCGATTGATAAAATTAAAGCGAAGTATAGAAGTGGGATTTTAACATTGATATTGCCCAAATTAAAAGAGGCTTTGCCTCAGCCCAAAAAGTTGATAGCGATTAAATAATTATTTTGTTTAAAAAAGCGGCTTCTTAGGAAGCCGTTTTTTTATAGTTCCTTAAAAAAATGATACTCAGTTATTTTAAAACCCTGATTTAAATAAAACTTATGTGACTTTAAATTTTCCACGTAACTGTTTAATTCAATAGTTTCGTAACTTCTTTGACTACACCACTTTTCAAGGTGTTTTATAAATAAATTGCCATAACCTTTGGATCTTTTTTCTTCATCGATAACCAAATTGTCAATTTCCAATTGTTTTCCGCAATAGAAGCGGTTGGTGGTCCAGCCATTAGAAATACCAATCAATTTTGAATCTTCGAATAATCCAAAACAGTAGTAATTTTCCATCTCAATCATTTGATGAAATCGTCTTATAAGTACTTTTTCTTCGATTTTATAATTGAGCTGTTTACTGAGTTTTATGATTCGGTTTTCAAATTCAATTCCAATGATTTTGAGGGCGATGAGTTGATTATCCATTACGCTTAATTTTAATTATAGACTCTCCTGTAGTATTTTTATCTCATCCCTCAATTGAGCCGCCTGGAGAAAATCGAGCTCTATCGCAGCAGCTTCCATGGCTTTTCTTGTCAGTCTGATTTTCTTTTCAATTTCTTCTTTACTCAAATAACGGTTCTTGGCTTCGACAGCTTTTCTATCGATTAATTCTTGCGCATAGGTTGCAACAGAGTTTTTTGACAAAGCGTTATTCAAGGACTTATTTAGGGCTTCTGGCTTTAAGTTATTTTCAACGTTGTAGGCATGTTGCTTGTTTCTTCTGTAGTCGGTTTCGTCCATAGTCTTTTGCATGCTTTTGGTAATAACATCAGCATACAGAATGGCCCTACCGTTGAGGTTCCTCGCAGCCCTACCAACGGTTTGTGTCAGGGACCGGTGACTTCTCAGGAATCCTTCTTTGTCTGCATCTAGAATGGCAACCAAAGATACCTCGGGCAAGTCTAATCCTTCTCTTAGCAGGTTCACACCCACTAATACATCAAAAACCCCTTTACGTAGATCTTGCATTATTTCAACACGCTCTAAAGTATCGACATCGCTATGAATGTAACGACAACGGATGTTGACCCGGCTTAAATATTTTGTAAGTTCTTCCGCCATTCTTTTGGTCAATGTGGTGACCAAAGTTCGTTCGTCTTTTTCAACACGGATTTGTATTTCTTCTATTAAATCATCAATTTGATTTAGACTTGAGCGCACTTCGATGATGGGATCAAGTAAACCCGTTGGGCGAATGATTTGCTCAACAAAAATACCTTCTGTTTTTTTAAGTTCATAATCAGAAGGAGTTGCACTGACATAAAGCACTTGGTTGACGATTCCCTCAAATTCTTCAAATTTTAATGGACGATTGTCCATGGCTGCGGGAAGTCTAAAACCATAATTAACTAAGTTTTCTTTACGACTTCTGTCTCCACCATACATGGCATGAACTTGTGATAGGGTAACATGGCTTTCGTCAACCACCATTAAAAAGTCTTTTGGAAAATAATCGAGTAAACAAAAAGGCCGTGATCCCGGGGCGCGTCCATCTAAATAACGAGAATAGTTTTCAATCCCCGAGCAATAGCCTAATTCACGAATCATTTCCAAGTCAAATTCTGTTCTTTCTTGTAATCTTTTGGCTTCTAAAAAACTCCCCATTTCCGTAAAATAATCAACTTGTTTGACCATGTCCTCTTGAATGGAATGGATGGCATTTTGAAGAATATCAGGGGAGGTGACAAACATGTTTGCCGGGAAGAAATTCACTTTATCGAATTTCTCAAGTATTATGTTTTCGATGGGATCAAAGGATTCGATTTCTTCGATCTCATCACCAAAGAAATGGAGTTTGTAAGCGATGTCAGCATAACCTGGAAAAACATCAATAACGTCTCCGTTTACCCTAAAATTACCGCGTGCAAATTCAGCAGTTGTTCTGGAATAAAGACTCTGCACCAAACTGTGTAGGAACTGTGTTCTTGAAATCATCTGATTTTTTTCAACCTCAATCACATTTTTTTGAAACTCAACGGGGTTCCCAATACCATACAAACAGGAAACCGAAGCAATCACCAAAACATCTCTTCTTCCAGAGAGGAGGGAGGAGGTTGTGCTCAATCTGAGTTTTTCTATTTCTTCATTGATGGAAAGATCCTTTTCGATGTACAATCCACTAGATGGGATGTAAGCTTCAGGCTGATAATAATCATAATAGGAAACAAAATATTCTACGGCATTCTCAGGAAAAAATTGTTTGAACTCCGAATATAATTGTGCTGCAAGAGTTTTGTTGTGCGCCAATACCAAGGTAGGGCGCTGCAATTCCTGAATGGCGTTGGCCACCGTGAAAGTTTTTCCCGATCCCGTAACTCCTTGAAGTGTAATAAAAGCGTCACCCGCAGCAAAACCATCCGTAATTTGCTTTATGGCTTTGGGTTGATCTCCTGTCGGAACAAAATCGGATTGTATCTTGAAATCCATCCAACGAAATTAAAGTTAAAATCTGCTACACGCAATTTAAAAGGCATGTTTTGGTAGGTTTTATTTAAGTATGTTCTGGCTTTAAAAATAAGATTTGTTCTAAAAAAGATAGTATTTTTGAGAAAAGCAATAACATGGAGGAAAAATTAATTTCTAAAAAGAAACCATTTTATCCCATCTCCGATAACCTCAAACATTTTCTTAAAAAGTACGACCGTTGGATGGAGTCAATCATAGGCTACGATGACTTGCTTCGCTTTACTGGTTCTGTTGGGGTTTTTGACAAAAATGACAAAGACACTTTGTGGGTAAGTGTTTTTTATTCTGACTCTGAAAGGAAGGAGATAGATTCATTTTTAAAAACCTTATATACCTTGCTACACTCTGATGGAAACTCTTCTTCTATTCCAGATTTAAATATAGATGCCATTGATTACTGTACGTTTGGGAATTCGAAACCTTTTCGAATTAAGATTCGTAATATACTCAATGATAATTTTACTTATTTCTATGTAAAAAAAGCCGATGCTTCTCGGGTCTATGGTCTTGAATTTGAGCACATGCTTTCGCCTCATAATATAAATTTTTTAACCAATAATATCACTTTGATTGAAGAGCATATTGCTGGAATTCCTGGAGATGTGTTTATCAAAGAATTTTTACCCAAATGTACAGCCGCTGAAAAAGCTCAAATTGCCAAAGAATATGTGAAGTTTATTGAACGCTGTATGATTCGATTGTTAGGTGATATGCGTGCCTATAATTATGTCGTCATCCCAATTCATGATTTTGATCATGTCATCTATAAAATCCGAGCAATTGATTTTGACCAACAATGTTTTGAAGGAAGGTTTTCAGTCTATCGGTCTCAGTTTTTTAAAGAGAACTTCCCCTTGATGAAAGTCATCAGAGAAAAGTTAAGCCATGACTCCATAAGTCAATACAAAATTGAAGAGCGTTCTACGGTCTCCCGAAGGTTGATTAATTCAGGAAATCGTATTGAATATTTAATAGAAATCATGAAAGGTGATGTGCTATCTTTAGAAGAGAATTTGGAGCAGTTAAAAAACGAAATCTATATTTTCACCAAAGATACTGCCTTTAAAGAAAGTAAATCTATGGGAGATTTAATGCAAGCCGCATTTGATTATACTAGAAGAAATTATGAGAATGTCAGTTTGAGTGATCTGCTTTAATAAAAACTATCAGGATCAATTTCATCTTCCAAATCATCGTCTAAATCTTCTTCTCCTAAAAAATCGTCTTTAAGTGCTTCTTTTGAATTAAATTCTTTTAATGGTGGGGCTTCAGGGACTTCTCCATGTGAGAAAATCATAACAGGATAGTCTTTGTTGGTCTCGTTTTCAGAGTTTTCAATCACTTCAACAAAAAATGTCCAAAGATTTAAAAAATCATATACATAAATTAAATGTTGAGTTCCTCCAATGAATATTTCGGATAAAACAGTGTTATTCATTGGTAGATCACCAATGCCCATGTCCATCAAAGGAAGTTCTTCTCCTTGCTCCCAATTGGTATCGGATTGATAAAAAGACGCCATTTCACCGCCTAGGAATCCAAATGATTGAGAGATGGTATCGTGCAGCTGTTCAAGTGTTGCTTTCTCTTCGATTTCAATATCTCGAATTACGTCATCTTCAACATCCAGAATAATTCTCATTCTATAAATCATTGGGTCGTTTTTTTTGAATTTAGTTGTAAAATAAAAAATGATTGAGCTCCAAATAATAGTGCAGCAATAATTAAGTGAAGGGGTTGAGAGCTAAAAGGAAAGTCAAAATAATACATCAAGATACCGGTTAAGATTTCAAGACCAATTAGAAAGAGGATGGTTTTGAAAACACCAAGATTAATTTTTAATTGCCTTAATTTAAATAAAAGATAAAGGTGTATTCCAACAACCAAAAGAGACAAACTCCTGTGAACATAGAATTTAATTGGGGCTTGATCAAGCCATCCGCTTGACGATGCTTGCATTTTTAAGTCTACATATTGCCTGACCTGAGTTCCCAATCCGATTTGGAACAAAGTTAGTAATACGGCAAATAAAGAAACATATTTCAAAAAGGGTTTTATTTCAATTGTGTTGTTTTTTCGAGAAGTTATAAATAGTAGAATTACTAATCCTAGAACAATAAGCAAAGCCATGCCCATGTGAACTGTGATCTTGTGGGGTGTCAAATTTGAATCTACAACAACCTTGCCCAACCACGCCTGAAATCCCATCCCTAAAACAATTGCAAAAGAAATAAGTGTGATAGTTTTATTTTTTTTCCAACTCCACAACGATGCAACGGCTAGCAATAAAGTGGCTAAACCAGCAAGCGCACCAAACAGTCTGTTGATGTATTCAATCCAGGTGTTGTAGGGGTTAAAAAGTGCATAATCATGTTGGGTATATAACTCCCAATTGTTGGGGTTGTACTGACTTGAAGAGGTGAAATCTTGTTTGGCTAGTTTTAAAATTTCATCAACGATAATAACTTTTCCCTTTTCGTATAAATGATATTCTTTCCAATCTAGTTGCGCTCTTTCAGTTGGAGGAATCCAATAACCAAAACATTTCGGCCAATCTGGACAGCCCATTCCGCTTCCAGTCATTCTGACAATCGCACCTGCAGCAATGACGAGGTAGACGAGTATCAATGATATTTTAATAAATGTTATAAGGTTATTTTTCATTTGGTTTGAGTCCTATTTCGTTTCCTTTTTCAAGCATTAAATTAAATGCCGCTTCGTATTCGTTGGGAATTTCACCCTCCAAGATGGCTTCTTTGATGACTTCTTTTATAATTCCAATTTCTTTACAGGGGCTTAAATTGAAATGTTCCATGATAATTTCACCTGTAATTGGTGGTTGAAAATTCCTTACTCGATCACGTTCCTCTACTTCAACAATCTTTTTTCTAACGACTTTAAAATTTTCGTGATACAGTTGAAAACGGTTGGGGTTTTTAGTCGTAATGTCTGCTTCGCAAAGTGTGATGAGGTCTTCGAGAATCGTTCCTGCATCAAAAATAAGCCTGCGAATGGCTGCATCAGTAACTATATCCTCTGAAATAATAATAGGACGCGAACTCATAAAGACCAACCTTTGAACATATTTCATTTTCTCATTCAATGGCATTTTAAGTCTTTTGAACAAACGGTAAACCATTTTTGATCCCACAAATTCATGAGAGTGAAAAGTCCATCCTACTTTTTTACTGAATTTCTTTGTTGGAGCTTTTCCAATATCATGAAGCAATGCACCCCACCTTAGCCAAAGATTATCCGTGTTTGGACAGATGTTGTCCACAACCTCTAGGGTATGGTAAAAGTTATCTTTATGTCCTTGACCTTCTATTTCCTCAATTCCTTTAAGTTCGGTCAATTCGGGTAGGATCTTTTCCAGCAAACCATTTGCTTCTAACAATAGAAATCCTTTGGAAGGCTCAGACGTTAATAATATTTTATTTAATTCTTCAACGATGCGCTCGTTGGTGATGATGTCAATGCGTTCGGCATTTTCCTTAATCGCATTCAAGGATCTGCTTTCGATTTCAAAATTTAATTGAGAAGCAAAACGAATGGCACGAAGCATTCGAAGTGGATCATCGGAATATGTAATTGAAGGATCAAGCGGGGTTTTAATGATGCCGTTTTTTAAATCTTCTGCACCATTAAAAGGATCTAATAATTCTCCAGTATTGTTCTCGTTTAAGCTTATCGCGAGTGCGTTAATCGTAAAATCTCTTCGGTTTTGATCGTCTTCTAAAGTGCCGGAAGTCACTTCTGGATTTCTGCTCTCCTCACTGTAAGATTCTTTTCGGGCACCTACAAACTCCAACGTGATGTCGTTCCACTGAACCATGGCGGTGCCATAGGATTTAAAAACTTGAACAGGTCGAGCTCCAGGGAGTTTTCTCTGTACGAATTTGGCAAGGTCAATGCCAGATCCGACGGAAACTATATCGATGTCCGATCCAGATTTTCTTCCTAACAAATGGTCTCTCACAAAACCACCAACAACATAGCTTCCTATTTTTGTTTTTGAGACACAAGCAATGAGTACCTGAAAAACCGCTTGTTCTAATATTTGGCTAAAATCTTTGTTTAGCATATTATTCCCTGAGTGTGTTTAGTGCTCCCGTGGGAGTGATTTTTATAATTCTTGATGGATTATTACTAATTAGATTTTTATCTAAATCGATTATTAAATCAACACCTTTAATTATTTCATCGCATATTTCATCGAATTTTTTTGGATGTGCCTGACCACTAATATTTGCAGATGTAGAAACTACTGGCTTTCCAAATGCAGCAATTAATGAAGTACAAAAATAATGTTTTACGATTCTAATTGCGACAGTATTGTCTGAAGAAATTACATTTTTTGCAATTCCTTTTGGATTAGGATAAATAATGGTAGTTGGTTTTTTATCATTTATAAGTTCCTCTGGAATCTCTGATTTTTTTTCAAGAAATTGATCCAGCATGTTGAGATCTGACACCATACAAACCATCGATTTAGTCTCTGATCTTTTTTTTAACTGATAAACTTTTTCAACTACTTTTTCAGAGGTAGCATCACACATTATGCCCCAGATGGTATCCGTTGCAGAAAGAATTAATTTACCCTCCTTTAAATAATTTACAGCTTGATCGGTATCCATATATCCTACAAAAGTAAAAATTTATGATTCTTTGAACCCATTGATCGATTGATCAACAGGTCCTTAATTGATATATTATTCACTTCTAAAAAGGAATGATACAACTTTTTTTAAACCGCAACGTTGTGCTCTCGAAGCGCATTATTTAAAGATATTTTCTTATCAGTACTTTCTTTTCTTTTACCAATGATAAGCGCACAAGGTACTTGATAATCGCCTGCAGGGAAAGTCTTGGTATAAGTTCCAGGAATAACGACAGAACGCTCGGGCACTTCACCTTTGTATTCTATTGGGCTATAACCTGATACATCAATGATTTTTGTAGAAGCAGTAAGTACAACATTAGCGCCTAATACGGCTTCTTTCCCTAACCTGACTCCTTCGACTACAATACAGCGAGAACCTACGAATGCGTTGTCTTCGATTATAACAGGGGCCGCTTGAAGTGGCTCGAGTACGCCTCCAATACCAACACCACCACTGAGGTGAACATTTTTTCCGATTTGAGCGCAACTACCCACCGTTGCCCAAGTATCCACCATAGATCCTTCATCGACATAAGCACCGATGTTGACATAACTTGGCATTAGAATCACACCCCTTGAAATGTAAGCGCCATGTCTTGCCACCGCATGGGGGACTACACGAATTCCTTTTTCTTTGTATCCTCTTTTTAAAGGCATCTTATCATGAAACTCCATAGGGCCAGCTTCGAAAGTTTCCATCTTTTGAATAGGAAAATAAAGCACTACTGCTTTTTTTATCCATTCATTGACTTGCCATCCTCCTTCAATTGGACTCGCAACTCTTAGTTTTCCCGCATCTAATTGACTAACAACCTCTCTAATGGTGTCTTGTGTAACTTTGTTTTCTAAGAGGGAACGATCTTCCCATGCTGATTCTATAATATTTTGCATCTTTTTTTTTCAAAAATACTGAATTAGATAGTTTTGAGCGACAAAACTTTATTCAAAATATTATTTAGTTTATGGTGTAATTGAGGATTGACTTCTTTTGATTCTTTGTTCTATTCTATTTTTGGGAATGTATTTACAAATAAATTATATTTGTGAAAAAATAATGGGCATTTTGATAGGGATAGATTTTGGTCAAAAAAGAACGGGGATAGCCATCACAGATCCAGGGAAGATAATTGCCAGTGGACTAGCCACTGTTCCGACAAAAGATGTAATGACTTTTCTTGAGGAATACGTATTAAAACAGCCTGTTGACAAGTTTGTTGTTGGTGAACCCAAACAAAAAGATGGTTCGGTTTCTGTGGTTGAAAAAAGTATTCTCAAGTTTATAAAAAAGCTAAAGAATAAATTTGCTGATATTTCCATTGAGCGATATGATGAACGGTTTACCTCCAGAATTGCCTTTAATACACTTCTGGAATGTGGAGTTGGAAAGAAAAAAAGACAAAATAAAAGTTTAGTGGATCAAATAAGTGCCACCCTTATCTTGCAATCTTATTTAGAGTCACAATCAAATAAATTAATATGATATTACCCATTGTTGCTTACGGCTATCCAGTCCTAAAGAAAAAAGCAATTCCTATTGCTGAAGATTTCCCAGAATTAGAAACCTTAGTTGAGAACATGTGGGAAACCATGTATGCTGCGAGCGGAGTAGGGCTTGCCGCTCCTCAAATTGGAAAATCTATTCGTTTGTTCGTTGTAGATGCTTCTCCTTTTTCTGAGGATGAAGAATTGGATGCTGACGAAGTTGCTAAATTGGCTGACTTTAAACAAGTATTTATTAATCCCACAATAATAGAAGAAACTGGCGATTCATGGTGCTTTAAAGAGGGTTGCCTCAGCATTCCAGAAATTAGAGAAGAGGTATTGCGAAAAGAACACGTTAAAATCAATTTTTTTGACGAAAATTTAAAAGAACACACCATCGAATACAGTGGCTTGACAGCGCGAATCATACAGCATGAATACGATCACATAGAAGGGGTTTTATTTACAGACAAACTGAGTGCATTTAAAAGAAAATTAATCAAAGGAAAATTAAGTGATATCTCCAAAGGAAAAATATCACCTGAATATCACATGCGTTTTCCTGACACAAAAAAACGAAGATGAGTGAAAAAATGTTAGAAAAAATAATCGTTATTACTGGAAAAACAGGATTATTTAGAATGTTGTCTCAAACCAGAACAGGCGTGATTGCAATGTCGCTAATTGATGGTAAAAAAACAGCCACCAATCCGAGAGAACAAATCAATGTTCTAACTGAAATTAAGATTTATGGAATTAGAGGTGAAGTACCATTAGAAGAGGTGTTTAATAAGATTTTTGTTTATGAAAAAGGAGAAAGCACACGAATTACCCCAAAAGCAAAGAAGGACGAACTAGAGGCTTATTTATTTGAAGTTTTTCAAGATTATGACGAAGATCGTGTTTATGCAAGTGATATTAAAAAAATCATTCAATGGTACAACCTATTACTGGCTAAAGGGATATTAAAGTTTGAAGCTGAGGTGAGTGTTGAGAATTCAGCGGAAGAACTTCCAAAAGAATCCGTTTAACATGAAACGTCCCCAACAGTTATCTGCTTTTGAGCGTTTGCTCGATATCATGGATGAACTCAGGGAGCAATGTCCTTGGGACCGCAAACAAACCTTCGAGTCACTGCGACACTTGACCATCGAAGAAACCTACGAGCTCGGTGATGCGATTTTAGATAATGATTTGCAAGAGATCAAGAAAGAGTTGGGTGATTTATTGCTCCATATAGTTTTCTATGCTAAGATTGGAAGTGAACAAAATGCTTTTGATGTTGGAGACGTAGCCAACGAGATTTGTGATAAGCTAATTAATAGGCATCCACATATTTATGGGGATACCAAAGTTTATGATGCCGATCAGGTAATTAAAAACTGGGAATCAATAAAGCTCAAGGAAGGAAGAAACAGCGTTTTGGAAGGAGTTCCCAAAAGTCTTCCTGCTTTGGTCAAAGCATTCAGAATACAAGAAAAAGTCGCTGGAGTCGGATTTGAGTGGGACAATGCAGAGGATGTTTTAGATAAAGTAAAAGAAGAAATAACCGAATTAAAACAAGAAGTTGAGGATCAGAATCTTGACAAAATGGAGGATGAATTTGGTGATGTTTTATTCTCTTTAATTAATTATGCCAGGTATCATAAGATTAACCCAGAATTAGCGTTAGAAAGAACAAATAAAAAATTCATCAAGCGTTTTAAATACATCGAAGAATCAGCCAAAAAAGAAGGAAAGGTAATCAATGAATTGACCTTCGATCAGATGGAAGTTTTCTGGAATAAAGCAAAAAAATTCCCTTAGTTATTCTGTTTTTTTTTGATTGATTTTCGCTATTTTAATTACTTTCCTCTTCATCTATTTTTGCCTTTAACTTTCTTATAATTTGTCGTGTGCTTACAAGGCGGTTTTCCCAAAATTCATTTCTACTTTTAAGATCCTCTATTTTCGAAGAGACTTCTTTGAACAATGGATTTTCACTGCTTGTATTTGAGAAAAATTCTAAATTATTTTCAAGCTGACGTATTTCACCATTGATCTCATCAGTCTTTCTTCTGATGTTTTGAATTTCTTGATTTAATTCATCTTCATTATTTTCAATTAGAAGTAATTTAATATAGGTCTTGCTCTCTTCTTTATCGCTTTCCTCTAGATTTGATTTTTCAATTAAAGAAGCAAAAACTTTACTTAAATCTGCCAATAATTTTTTATCTGCACTTCCTGTTAAAGCTCCTAAATCATTGAACTGTTTCCAGCGCTCACTGTAAAATATTTTCAAAGCTTGAATTTCAGAGGGTAAACTCAATGTTTTAAGATTTTCTACAAACTCATTCTTCACATTATATGCAGCAGCTTCAGCCTCATTTATTTTCTGATAGCCTGACTTAACACGATCAAAATAAAGATTACAAATGGCTTTAAATTCTTCCCACAAAACGTTCGATAATTTCCGAGGAACAAACCCAATATCTCTCCAATCTTTTTGGATATTTTTCATCCGGTCGTTGCAGTCTTTCCAGTTTTCTTTCTCCAGAATATCTTTGACCTCTTGGATTAAATTTTTCTTAAGATCAATGTTGTTTTTTTGCTCGGTTTTTTGAGATTTATAAAAAATATTTTTTTGATGATTTATTTCTCGACTAACCGTTCGGAATTTATTCCAAGATGCTTTACTGTTTGCTTTTGGAACTTGTCCAATGTCTTGAAATTCTTGTCTTATTTTATTGAATAAATTGATCGTATTGTGCCACTCATTATGGTTTTTAGGCAAGTTGTCTCTGATGTCTTCCATTTTTTTAAGAATAGCCTTTTTCTTTTTCAGGTTGTCCTCTAGTATATTATCATATTCTTTGTCAAACTCTTGCCTTCTGGAGTGGATAATATGGCTCGCTTCCTGAAATCGCTTCCAAAGCTCATCTCCATGTTCTTTACCAACAGGTCCTAAATCATTTTTCCAAAGTCGGTGCAGCGTATTGAGATCCCTGGAAGCTTTTAAAACATCCTCTATTTTGGAGAGTTTTTCAGCTTCTTCAATTATTTTAATTTTTTCTTGGTAGTTGTGTTTAAAATCAAGTTCTCTAAGTTCACGATTGAGATGAAGAAAGTCGTAGAAGATCTCCGTGTGATGCTTATAAGTCTGCCAGAGATTATTGCTCTGCGCCCTTGGCACGGGACCTGTATTGTGCCAGCTTTCATGTAACTCTTTAAACCTTTTGTAGGTTGTATTTACGTTTTCATCAACATTAATAAGCTCCTTAAGGCTTTCTATTATTTCCAGCTTCCGATCAAGATTTAGCTTTTGCAACTGCTCTCTTTCTTGAAAAAACTTCCGTTTTTTCTGTTTGTATTCTTTGACGTTATCATCAAAATCTACTTTGTGTTTTGGGCGGTAATAAAAATCAATTTCATTGCCTCCTTCTTTTATGAATTCTTCTTTTTTATTCTGAAGTTCAGTTTGAAACTTTAATTCAAACAGATGGATTATTCCTTGAATTTTTTTGTTCTGAGAGTTCCAATTTTCCTCTTTATACAATTTTTCTAACTCAGCAAGAAGTTTTGGAATTTCATATGTTCCATAATCAGTTTCCTCTTTTACTTCAAGGGGAATGTCTTCAGAATCTTTGGTGACGCCCTTGGTTTTATCGTAATTTTTTCCCTCAGTAATTATTTTATTTTCAACAATTACTCTCGAATCACCTTCTAAAGGATGAGCAGTCTCGAGAACCTCCTCTTTTTTTTCCTCTTGAGGATCGTTGGCTTTACTTTTTGCTTTGGCCATTTTATTTTTTAATTAAAATTAATCGTTAAAATTTACAAAAAAAATAGGATCGAACCTATTCATTCCATATTTCCCATGATTTTTCTGCTTGATACTCAAGCATTTTTAGTCCATTAGAAACTGTACAGCCCATTTCTTTTCCTTTTTTCAAGAACAAGGTTTCAAGCGGATTATAGATAAGGTCAAAAAGAGTGTGGGATCCGTTTAACTCATTGTAAGGAATGGAAGGGCATTTGTCTGTGTTGGGAAAAGTTCCAACAGGAGAGGTGTTTATGATGAGTTGATTGTTCTTTAAAATTTCAGTGTCAATAGCCTCATAGGAAAGTTGGTCTTTTTCTGGATTTCTCGAAACAAGATTGAATTGGATGTTTAGTGTTTCTAGTGCAAAGGCAATGGCCGCTGAGGCACCTCCTGTCCCTAAAATTAGCGCAGATACGGGGAGTTTTTCTGTGATTTCTAACAACGATTTTTGAAACCCATGCGCATCAGTATTATGTCCCGTTGTTTCACCATTTTTATTAAATGCAATGGTGTTTACTGCCCCTATTTTTTTAGATTGTGATGAAAGTTTATCCAAAAAAGGAAGCACTTCTTTTTTGTAAGGTATTGTTACGTTGAGCCCATTAAGGCCGTGAGTTTTGAAAACACTTATGATTCCTTTGATTTCTTTAAGATCATAGTTTTCATACCTGCAGTCGAGTAATCCGTTTTTTTTAAACTTATCTGCAAAATATCCCCGAGAGAAAGAATAGTCTATATTCTTTCCGACCAATCCAAATTTTTTCATTTCATTTTTTTGAAACGCCATATCTTTCTAGAAGTGCAACTGTAATTGCTCCTAAAATTATGAAGATTAAAACGATCCAGAAGCTTATTTCTCCAAAATTAGGTAAGAAATAATCATAATATGCAATAATTGGATTGCCAACCGCATTGTAAAGTATTTCATTAAAAGAATCAATTTTATAAATCTTGTCTTTCCATGGCCATATCATGCCTAATGATCCAGCAATAAAACCAATGATGGTTGCTGTTGAACTCTCTTTATACTTTTTAAGCACCCAACTCAATACATTAGAAAAGACAATAAGGCCTGTTACAGATCCTAAAGTAAAGACCAATACTAAAATTAAAAGGCGAACTCTTTCCGGATCATTTACAAACTCGAGGTTAAACTGCAATAGATCAGCAATGGTGAAATAGAGTGCATTCACAGCATCTACCAACAGTAGTGAATAATTACCCAATAAAAGAAGTAAAAAGGAACCTGAGAGCCCTGGCAGTGTCATTCCGGAAACGCCTATGAAACCGCAGAAGAAAACAAAAGGAAGGTAGTCGTTTTCGGTCATGGGTTTGGTGAACATAATCAACAATCCACAGCTAAGACCCATTAAAAAAAAGCCAATGATTTTGTAATTCCATTTTTTAATATCTTGATAAATGAAATATAGGGAAGAGAGAATCATTCCAAAAAAAAGTCCAAAAACTTCAGTTTCAAAGTTTTTTATAAGGAAGTCAAGTAACAGTGAGACGCTAAAATAACTGATGCCAACACCTAAAAAAAGGAGTCCTAAAAATCCACCATTGATATACTGAACAAATGATTTCCAGCCGTGATTAACCAATATGGAAAATGCTTTTAGATTTATTTTTTGGAGAGAATAAATGAGTTCTTCGTAAAAACCAGCGACAAATGCAACCACCCCTCCAGAAACCCCTGGAACTTTATTTGCAGCTCCCATTACGATTCCCTTAAACACCAACAAAACATTTTTTTTAATAGTGGATGAAAATAAATTCATGAATTTATTTTTCGGTTCTTATTTCTTTCAAGCATTAAGATAGAAAAACCGCCAATAATAAATAATAAAATTGCAATGAATATTTGAGGATCACCTCCATAATTCTGAGGCATTATAGCCTGGTTTAAAGTTTTTGTTTTTTCGCCTAAAGTAATTATTTCTGTTTGTTGCCACGGCCATATTTTGTGAAGAGCTCCGATCATTAACCCGATCAATAGGGCCATTGTTTTGTCATTGTGCTTTGTCAGCATCCATTTTAAAACTGAAGCAAAAGACCGCAAACCGATTATTGCTCCCAAACAAAAAACCAGCAGTTTTGTGTATGTAGTAATAAAAGCATCAAATTGAAAGTTAGACCAAATCTTAATGGCATCCTGAAGAATGGTGAGTAAAGTTGTATATGCACCAAGAATCAAGAGAAGGTAGGCACCAGAAATTCCAGGAAGGATCATTGCTATGATTCCAATCATACCACAGATAAAGAGATAGAACAGACTTATTTCTTGGGTATTAGGAGAAAGCTGAGTCAGCGAAAAAGCGAGGATTATTCCAGCGAAAAGCAATAGAAACCTATTTGTGTTCCAGTGTAAAACTTCTTTTTTTAATATAAAGATACTCGCTGTCAATAGTCCAAAGAAAAATGACCAAATCGCAATCGGTTGATTTTCAATCAGCCATTTGATGAAAAAAGAAAGAAATATTATGCTGCTTAAAATCCCTGAAAAAACAGTGACTAGAAATTTACCGTTGATGTTTACCCAAAACTGTTTGGAATTATTATTTAATAATAACTTTAAATTTTCAACATTAAACTTAGCGATAGACTCAATCAATTCCTCGTAAATACCAGCAATTAGGGCAATGGTTCCGCCAGAAACACCTGGAACCAAGTCCGCCATTCCCATGGCCATTCCTTTTAAAAACAGGATAGTATTTTTTGATTTATTTGTACT
>Ga0209711_10002493_pt1 | contig 16402 bp, 10 predicted proteins | sample ArcticOcean_MG_C_7_FD_187441 | JGI IMG/M metagenome (GOLD analysis project Ga0209711, IMG submission 187441) | Marine microbial communities from western Arctic Ocean - ArcticOcean_MG_CB11_88 (SPAdes) (version 2) | ecosystem: Environmental > Aquatic > Marine > Oceanic | place: Arctic Ocean... | reverse complement strand
TTGGAAGTGCATCCGCCAATGGCCAAGACGCCGTGGTATTATCCGTAGCCAAGCAGCCCAATGTCAATTCCTTGATACTTACTGAACGAATTGATCAAGCCCTCGCAGAAATGAAGGAGGGATTACCACGCGGGATGAAGTTTCAGGATAATTTCTTCAGGCAGGCCGACTTTATTGAGGTAGCGATTGATAATGTTCTCCATGCTTTGAAAGACGGTGCCTTCCTCGTAGTTGTGGTGTTGTTTTTATTTTTGGGAAATCTACGCATCACTTTTATTTCGATTTTGGCCATTCCTTTCTCACTAGCGGTCACTTTTCTTGTCTTTCATTTGAGTGGAATCGAGCTTAACACCATGACACTAGGTGGCATTGGAATCGCGATTGGTGCATTGGTGGATGATGCCATCATCGATGTGGAAAATGTATTTCGCCGGCTTCGAGAAAATGCCCAACTCAGTGAATCGCAAAAGAAACCAGTTAAGGAGGTGGTCTACCTCGCTTCTCAGGAAATCCGTAAACCCATGGTGGGGGCTACCCTTATCATCACCATCGTTTTTTTCCCTTTGTTCTTCCTCAGTGGCGTCGAGGGCAGGTTACTTCAACCAATGGGTCTAGCGTATGTAATTTCAATCTTTGCCAGCTTGTTCATTGCCTTGACCGTTACCCCCGTGCTTGCATCGTTCCTCCTTCCCTCCTCGATCCGGAAGGCTTCGTACAAAGAAGGCTGGATCGCTGGCTGGATAAAACCTATCTATGGAAGAACCCTTGAATTTATCCTAAAAAAGCCAAGCGTTTCCATCGTTTGCTCCCTCCTCCTTTTACTAAGTGCATTGCTTCTTGTGCCTCAATTGGGTCGATCTTTTTTACCGGAATTCAATGAGGGTGCACTTACCGTGAGCTATGTAACCGCAGCAGATCTGTCCTTAGACGAATCGAACAAAATAGGAAAGCATGCGGAAAACATTCTTCTTGGCAACCAAGGCATAGTGAGTGTCCAGAGAAGAACAGGACGAGCAGAATTGGATGAACATGCACAACCTGTCAATGCCGGGGAGATAGAAGTTGTCCTTGACTTGGATCAAGTGGATCGCGAGATCGCCATGGATCAGGCGAGAATGTCACTGGATGATATTCCTGGCGTTCACTTTACCGTGGGCCAACCAATCAGCCATCGAATCGACCATATGCTTTCGGGCACAAGGGCAAGTATCGCGGTAAAGATTTTCGGGCCCAGTACGGAAAAACTACGCAGCCTAGCGAAGGTTGCGGAAGTAGAAATGGAAAAAGTAACCGGCGTGGTTGACTTGGCGATCGAACCCATTGTAAATACGGCACAACTCTCCTTTGTGTACGACCGGGATATTTTGGCTCTTTATGGTTTGAAGCCTGCAGAACTATCTCGCCACATAGAAACTGCTTTTAATGGAAAGAGAGTGGGCAAAATTATAGAAGGGCAAAAAACTTTTGACCTGGTAGTCAGGCAGCAATCGGCGAATACCCACTCTTTTGAATCACTCTTAGATTCCTTAATTCAAATTGCTGATGGTTCTCTTCGTCCACTCTCTGATTTCGCAACCATCGAACTTATCCCTTCCCCCAATCAGATTGGCCGAGAGAATGGCCAGCGTAAATTGGTGGTTCAAGCAAATGTATCGGGGCGTGATCTGGGCGGGGTGGTCGATGAAATCAGAAGTCGACTAGATGCTAAACTGACTCTTCCAGATGGCTACTACTTGGAATATGGGGGTCAGTTTGAAAGTGAGGCTCAGGCCTCGCGAACTATCTGGATACTTTCCGTGGTGTCACTTGCATTGATCGCAATGATTTTATTTCAGGAGTTTAAAAACCCCCGGGATGTGGTCTTCGCCTTGGTCAACCTACCCCTCGCACTCATTGGCGGAATTTGGGCAGTTTGGCTGACAGATGGGATCGTAAGTGTGGCCTCCCTTGTCGGATTTATTACCCTCTTTGGAATCGCAGTTCGAAATGGAATTTTATTAATATCCCATTACAATAAGCTACAAATAGAGGGTAAACCAATCTATGAAGCTGTTCGTCAAGGTTCGATGGAAAGGCTCAACCCCATATTAATGACCGCCCTCACAGCAGCCTTTGCACTTATACCGCTAGCAAATGGCCTTGGCCAACCAGGAAAGGAAATTGAAGCACCCATGGCGATTGTCATCCTTGGCGGATTAATTACCTCCACTTTTCTCAATATGCTTGTCATTCCTGCCTTGTACTTAAAATTCTCCCAATCATCTGGAGATCGCCCTTTGGCAGAAAAGATCGGGTAATAGCATAAAGGAACCGATCTTATGGAAAACTTTCATCCTCGCCGGGAATCTGTGTCCATATCTGTGTCCACTGCTCCTTTGTAAAACCCTTTAACTCATGATTATCAACCACTTGACTGTCACTCGATTTCGGGTTCGAGTCCCGTCTATCCCGCCATCGCGGTACCAGCGATATAACCTGTAGTCCATGCGGCTTGAAAGTTGAACCCCCCAGTGATTCCGTCGTAATCGAGGCATTCGCCGGCAAAAAATAAATCGGGCATTATCCGGCTTTCCATTCTCTTGAAATCGACTTCCTTTAAACGGACGCCCCCGCAGGTGACAAACTCTTCCTTATTCATCGTCTTACCCCTCACATGAAAAGTAGAATTACAAAGCTCGTTTATTAATTTCACTTCCACTTGTTTGGGTAATTGGGCCCACTGGTTCGTTTCTTTGACTCCTGCATGATTTAAGATTTTTTCCCATAATCTTTTCGGGATTTCTTCAAATACTTTTGTTCGGACGAAGGAATCTCCTTTAGTATTTCTCAAGGTTTTAAATTGGTTAACTACCTGTTCTTCATTTTTTTCACCCAACCAATTAATTTCAACCTCACAATCATAATTCGCCTGTTCCATTTCTCGTGCTTCCCATGCTGATAATCGAAGAATAGCCGGTCCGCTTAATCCTCGATGGGTTATTAATACGGGCCCGAATTGTTTTTTTCCTTTGGGTGCAAGTCGGACACCTGCATGTTTAACTGCAATTCCTGCTAAGTCGTCAATTCTTGAATCTTTGATGTCGAAAGCGAATAAAGAAGGAGCTAATGGTTCGATTGTATGTCCCAAAGTAATTATGGATTTCTGAATGCTCGAAGCCTTTAAAGAACCCACAGCCAAACAAACTTTGGCAAATTGATCTTGTTCTCCATTTAAAAACTCCAGTTCGTAACCGCCATTTTTATCGGCAGTGATCGTTTTAATTCCAGTTGCATTGCGCAAAAGAACCCCCGCTTTTCTGGCACGGTCTTGTAAGCAATTAATTATTGATTGTGAATCATCGGAAACCGGAAACATCCGACCATCTTTTTCCGTTTTTATTTTAACCCCTCTACTTTCAAACCAGTCAATCGTATCTCTTGGTTGCCAGGTATGAAAGGCTCCCCTTAACTCTTTGCCTCCGCGGGGATAATTCTTAATTAACTCTTTAGGATCGAAGCAAGAATGGGTAACATTACAACGCCCACCTCCTGAAATTTTGACCTTTCTTAAAAACTGTTTTGCCCCATCGAAGATAACCACTTGAGCATTTGAGTTTTTTTCTGCCAATGTAATTGCGGTAAAGAAACCCGCTGCCCCTCCACCGATAATCGCACACTTCAAATATAAATCCTCATTTTGAATTTCTAAATTTTTTTAATTTTAAATTGGCCAATTCCTTCTCTTCGTTACTTAACTTTTGGTACCCACGACCTACAGGCCATCCATACCCCCATCGATACCAGGTAGGGAAATGAGGGCCCCCTCCAGCCCGCACGGCTTCATACATAACCTTGGCAAGAATGGGATCTCCTGTTTTCTTTTCTACGCATAATTTAAAAGCTAAGTCTGCCTCAATTCTCTCTTTTTTTGTACCTCCCTGCCAATAGGCCATATCGTGTTGAAGACAGCACTCCCGCCACAGATCTGGTTGTTTGAATGTACCATCCATAAACAAACTACATCCATCACTAGTAAAGTCAGACAATTCAGGTTTTCCATCCTTAGAGCATCCACAAAGTATTAACAGAAGAAGCCCCGACTGAATCAGTTTCTTCACCATTAACTTAAATAATTCGAAGGAAATCTAAGCTTTTTGCTGGACCAAGTGGGAAAAACTCGAATCACTCGGTAGTTGAAATGCCCGTAATCCAAAAATGGGTAGTGAGGCAAGAAGGTGGTCAAAAATATCGGATTGTATCGCCTCATATTGAACCCACCGAACATCGTTCACAAAAACATAAATCTCAATGGGTAACCCTTTATCAGTTGTTGCGAGTTGACGAACAAGAAAAGTCATCCCTTCCTTATGGATGGCTGGATTTGCTCTTAAATATTCAAGACAATACGCACGAAATGTGCCGGCATTGGTAAGGTTTCGTCCATTTAATAACGGAGCTACTAAACCTTGCTTCTCCACCGCCAGTCCTTTCTCTCCGATATCGGAACGTTTTCCTTTAAAGTAACCCCTGAGGAGTTCAATCTTTTCCAATTCTTCAATCTCACTTTCCTTAAGAAAGGCCAAACTTGAAAGATCCAGATGGATGGAACGTTTTATTCGACGGCCCCCTGACTCACTCATACCACGCCAATTTTTAAAAGCGTCACTGACCAGTGCATGTGCGGGAATGGTACTGACTGTTTTATCCCAGTTCTGAACTTTTACAGTGGTCAGAGACACATCAATAACATCCCCGTCCGCACCGTATTTTGGCATTTCTATCCAGTCTCCCCTCCTGACCATATTATTTGCAGTCAACTGTACGCCTGCGACCAAGCCAAGGATGACATCTTTAAATACCAATAAAATAACTGCAGTGAGAGCTCCTAATCCAGAAAAGAAATAAATCGGTGATTTATCCAACAAGATAGAAAGAATAAAAATAATTCCCGTTCCATTTATTAAAATCTTAATTGCCTGACAAATTCCCTTGAGAGGAATTTTCGATGAAAGTTTGCTATGCTCAGACAATTTATAAAATGCATTGATGAGTGAATCGATTACCGAGAGAGCAATAATTACCAAGTAAAGATTAACTACAATTTTAACCAGTTCATGGAGGAAAGGATAATTCAGATATACGATCCCAGATAAAGAAACAATTACGAATGCGGGTGCTAGGTGAGATAATCGATGAAAAAACTTCTGCTCAACCAAAAGCTCACCAATCGAGGTTTTTGATTTCTTAATTACCGACCTGACCAATCCGAGGACAAATCTTTTCACGAAGAAATTCGCAACCCAACCAAGGCCAACTATGATCAAGAGTGATATCAGAGAATACAAATATCCTGCGTTTAATTCACTAACACCAATATGCTGCGAAAGAAAATTTATAAATTGAAATTCTACTCTATTAATCAACTCCATAAAAAACAGGAAAACAGATGCCCTCTAGGTTACAATCAAAAACAGGTTATCTTTCCATTCTTGTTTCTTCTCGAGTTTCAGACTCAAGGATGTAATTCAAAGATAAAAATGGGAATATCTTTTCTTTATCATTGTTTACGAACCAAAAAATCTTCTAATTAACTAAATGAAAAAGTTCATCTTTTCTTTTCTCCTTTTATCGATTGCACTTACTGCATCAAAGAATTCCCGGGCAACCACCAAGATCGTTTTGATTGCCGGAAAAGACAGTCATGGAACAAGTGCCCATAATTGGGGAGATGGAGTGGACCTACTCTCCAATGCTTTAGTCAAAGAATCCGGTCTCAATATTGAGACCGCCGTTCATAAGGGCGGATGGCCCAGTGATCCTTCTATTTTAAAGGATGCAGCAACGGTAGTTATCCTGTCAGACGGTGGAGGCAGGCATCCAATTAATAAAAGCCTCAAGGAATTCGATGCACTTGCTGAAAAGGGTGTCGGTTTAGTCTGCGTTCATTATGCGGTTGAAGTACCTAAAGGGGCCCCGGGTGACATGATGAAGAAATGGCTCGGTGGATATTTTGAGGTTTTTTGGTCCGTCAATCCACACTGGACCGCCGATTTCAAAACACTTCCCCAACATCCGATCACTCGTGGAGTGAAACCCTTCAGCTTAAAAGATGAATGGTACTACCACATGAAATTTCGCGACAACATGGAAGGCGTCACACCCATTCTGAGTGCCCTACCCCCAGCAGACACGCTCAAGAGAGGTGATGGTCCACACAGCAATAATCCTCATGTAAAAAAAGCTGTTTTGGAAAGAAAGGAAAAACAACATGTAGGATGGGCATCCGAACGACCAAACGGTCAACGCGGTTTTGGTATAACCGGAGCCCATCATCATAAATCCTGGGATCAGGATGATTTTAGGACCTGCGTGCTCAATGCGATTGTCTGGACAGCGAAGTTAGAAGTTCCAAAAGATGGAGTTAAATCAACAAATAATCCAACTACTCAAAATAAAGTAAAACCTGAAGCCTCTTTACTTAAACCTATGGAGCCTAAAAATGCTCTTTTTGCCAGTAAACTAATTACCACACAAACCAAGGGACATGCCGTCCAGGTGAGGGCAAAAATTAAAGGTATTAAAAATTTATACCTAACCATATCCGATGGAGGGAATACACATTCATGCGATTGGGCGGACTGGGCTCTTCCGCGCCTAGTCGATAGTAATGGCAAAGAAACTAAGCTCACTGATCTAAAGTGGAAATCCGCAAAAACGGGTTGGGGGGGAATACAGATTAATAAAAATTGTGGAGGTCGATCCTTAAAGATTAATGGGAAGGCTATCGCTTATGGAATTGGGGCCCATGCAAACAGTGTGATTCATTACGAATTACCCAAAGATCATAAATTCGTTGAATTTCTAAGCCTTGCCGGGATTGATAATGGGGGAAGCGATCAGCAAAGTGGTAGTCAAAGTAGTGTTCAATTTTTTGTATCGGACAAACCCATCAACATGCCCAAGCTCGCCCAAGCTCAACCAAACCTGCCTGAAGTGGACCACTATCCGGCGGATAAGTTAGTACTCCCCGAAGGTCTGGAAGTAAAACTTTGGGCCAAATCTCCTCTGTTCTTTAATCCAACCAATATGGACATCGACTACCAAGGAAGAATTTGGGTTGCGGAAGGAAGAAACTACCGGGGTAAGCGTACACAACCCGATGGTGACCGGATCGTTGTTATCGAAGATAAGGATGGTGATGGAGTAGCTGAAAGTTCCCATGTATTTGTTCAGGAAAAATCATTTATCTCCCCCTTGGGGATCGCGGTGGTTGATAATAAAATCATTGTTTCCCAGCCACCTGATCTCATCGTTTACACTGATGTTGATCGAAATGCGCGTTTCGATGAAAAAGTGGATAAACGCGAGGTTTTACTCACCGGGTTTAGCGGTGCAAACCATGACCATAGTTTGCATTCAGTAACAGTCGGGCCCAATGGACAATATTATTTCAATCATGGAAATAAAGGCTCCCAGGTTACAGACAAAGAAGGTTGGCAACTCAATGCAGGGAGCTTTTATTCTATGCAAAATATATCCGGAAAACCCAGTTCAGATGGTCAGGTGTATAACGGTGGGGTGGCCTTGCGGGTAAATAAAGACGGGACTGGCATGCGCCCAATCGGTCATAATTTTCGAAATTCCTACGAACAAGCGGTCAGTTCTTTGGGTGATGTTTTTCAAAATGACAATGATGATCCGCCAGCCAGTCGAACTGCGTGGTTGATGGAATACGGAAATATGGGCTTCACCTCAAAGAATGGCCTCAGAAGATGGGGAAGTGATAAAATGCCGGGTCAAACTACACAAGTTGCCGAATGGCGACAGGAAGACCCGGGCGTCATCCCGGCCGGAGATGTGTACGGAGGTGGATCACCCACCGGTATAGCTTTTTATGAGAATGGAATAATGGAAGACCGATTTGGTGGTTATGTAATCAGTTGCGAACCGGCCCGAAATGTTCTCTTTGGTTATCACCCAAAACTTGAAGGTGCGGGTATTACCCTACCCCAAAGGGATATTTTCCTGACTAGTAATCCAGAGAAAAAATTTGCCGGGGCAGATTTTGCGAGTGCCGGAAGAATCAACGGCTTAATTAATTTATTCCGTCCCAGTGATGTATGCATAGGCCCAGACGGAGCAATCTATGTTGCCGATTGGTTCGATGCCCGAGTGGGTGGTCACGGAACAAGAGACACAGGACAAACAGGAGCCATTTACCGGATCGCCCCTAAGGATGCTAAATTATCCATTCCAAATTTTGATATTAATACAATTGCCGGACAAATTGAGGCTCTTAAAAATCCGTCTCCCAATGTTCGTGAGATAGGACGTGCAAGATTGGAGAAAGCAGGTGAAAAAGCCCTGCCCGCTGTCCGTAAACTCCTCGATCATTCGAATGAATTCATTCAGGGGCGTGCAATCTGGTTACTGGCCAAGCTCGGAATCGAAGGCTTGAAAGTGGTAGAATCTCAAATTGATAATCAAAATCCGCAAATCAGAATTTGTGCATTCCGTGCCCTTCGTCATGAAAATTATCGTATGCTTGAACATGCAACAAAACTGGCCAGGGATAAATCAGCTTTGGTTCGGAGGGAAGTGGCTTTAGCTATGCGCTATGTACCCTTTGAAAAAGCACAGAATATCCTAATCGAAATTGCCAAGAGTTATGATGGAAAGGATCGTTACTATGTCGAAGCTTTTGGTATCGGATGCACAGATAAGGAGGAAAAAGTTTACTCTGCATTAAAGAAAAGTATCGGAACAAAAAATTATGACCCAAGGTATGCCGGATTGGTCTGGCGGCTTCATACGGTATCCACTATCCCCGAAATCAAATCATGGGCTCTCGATGAGAAACTCGATAATAAAATTAACAGGTCTATGCTCTTTGCTTTAAGTCTGATCGAAGCTCCACAGGCGGCAAAAGCAATGGTAAGCATCGCAAAAGCTGGAAAAGATGAAACCTCTTCTCTCGCTAAGGCCTTTATTGAAAAACGCGATCAAGGTATTTGGAATAAATACAAACCCAAGGACTTACTTAACGGAAAAAAATCCTCTGAAATCACTTATGTCGACCGCATTGCACCGACTTCATTCGGAGCGGAAACCAAACTTCCTCAAGCTGATAAAATCCTCGCCCTTAAGGGAAACCCAAATAATGGAAAACGACAAATTGGCCGATGTTATGTTTGCCATAAAGTTGGTTCTGTAGGGGTTGAATTCGGCCCCACGCTGGCCGGCTGGGGAAGCGGACAGAACCGAGAGACCATTCTTAAGGCGATCACCGATCCATCCGCTGACTTGGCTCATGGCTATGTGGGTACGGAGTTATTGGTCAAAGGTGATAAACGAATCCAGGGTTTCATTCAGGCGGAAGGTGACCCACTAGTCATTCGTGTATTCGGGGGAGAAGATTTAGTCATCGCGGCAGCGGATGTAAAGTCCCGCAGGAAGATTAATTCCTCGCTTATGGCCCCTGCTTCTAAATTGGGACTCGATGCCCAGCAACTTCGCGACATTGTTGAATACCTGAAACTGAACTAATACCTCTCAGGTATTTCGTTCATGAAATGATATGACAGAATTCAGTTGCCCCCTTGAAAGTACTTACGCGGAACTACCCGAGGTCTTTTTCTCCAAACTATCACCCACTCCAGTTCGCCAACCCGAGATCATTATCTTTAATCAAGAACTAGCTGATGAGATCGGACTGAACCTCTCTGATTTAAGCATTAACGAGCGGACGGAATTTCTTTCCGGAAACTTCGTACCCAAAGGCCTCGAACCCTTTGCACAAGCCTATGCAGGTCATCAATTCGGAAACTTCACCATGCTAGGAGATGGACGAGCCATTGTACTGGGTGAGCACCTGACTCCCTCTGGACAACGGCTCGATTTACAATTAAAAGGCTCGGGAAGAACTCCGTACTCCCGCGGAGGAGACGGGCGAGCTGCCCTCGGACCGATGCTCCGCGAATACATTATTAGCGAAGCCATGAATGCTATGGGAATCCCTACCACGCGGAGCTTGGCGGTGGTAACAACCGGGGAAAAAGTATATAGGGAAACCGAGTTGCCTGGAGCAATCCTGACACGCATCGCTGGTTCGCATATCCGGGTGGGAACTTTCGAGTTTGCATCACTTCAAGAAGATAAGACCAAAACCCAAGCTCTTCTCGACTACCTCATCGATCGACATTTCCCTGAAATAAAAGAAAAAGAAAACCCACCTCTTGCCCTGCTCAAAGCAGTCATTAATCAACAGGCAGAACTGATTACCGAATGGATGAGAGTGGGTTTTATTCACGGAGTCATGAACACCGATAATATGGCCCTCTCCGGAGAAAGTATTGATTACGGCCCATGTGCCTTCATGGATAGCTTTGCACCCGATACGGTCTTCAGTTCGATCGATCATAAGGGTCGCTATGCTTACGCCAATCAACCCTATATCGCGCAATGGAACCTCGCCCGTTTGGCCGAGAGTTTGTTGCCACTGATGCATGGAGAAAGAGAGGAAACAATCGGAATGGCTGAGAATTTACTGAATTCGTTTGAGCAGGTTTACAAGAACAAGTGGCTCTCCATGATGGGTTCAAAACTTGGACTTTCTAATGCGGGCAAAGAGGATGAGAAGCTAATCACCGACCTGCTCGATTGGATGCATAAAAATTCAACTGACTTTACCAATACCTTCCGGGATTTAAGCAAAGGAGGACTTCCCAATAGAGAAATTTATACCACCCAAAGCTTCCAAGCCTGGCATGCCCGTTGGCAAGATCGGCTGGGGCAGGAGAAACAAGACCTAAAATCATCTTTCGATTTGATGCGCTCGGTCAATCCTACTGTCATACCCCGCAATCACAAAGTCGAAGAAGCATTGCAAGCTAGCGAAAAAGGAGACCTCGTCCCCTTTCATAATCTCCTCAGCGCACTCGATAAACCATACGAAGACGGAGAAGGCCTTTTGCCTTACCAAGCTCCTCCAAAATCCGGAGAAAAAGTACTGCAAACTTTTTGCGGAACCTGAACAGACCTTCGCCTTGTTAGCCGATTTTGTCTGCGTAAAGGATTAGTGCAAAATCGTTATTCGGTGTTGCCGGTTCCTTCGGTTTTGAAGACATCGGGGAGACTGTACGAGCTCTTATCAGAGTAGGAATCCACAGTGCAAATCCGGCTGGTTTATGAAAAAGCAATCGAGAATCAGAATTTTCTGTAAGACAAAATGTGAGCACTGAAATTACACATTAATTTTAAATCCATATAAGCTTTTCTCAGTAAAAGAATTTTCCTTTTCAATCAGTGGGTACTTGACCAATAAATCAGTCAATGTAATTTCAAAATAATGAAACTATCTATTTTATTTTGTCTATTGTCGGCATTATTTCTAGGCGCTGCTAAGAAACCAAATATTCTTTTCATCTTTACCGACGATCATGCCTATCAAGCAGTGGGAGCTTATAATTCATTGCTTAAAGAACACTGCCCGACTCCCAATATTGATTCGCTGGCCAAAGACGGCATGCTCTTCGAAAAATGCTACGTGACCAACTCTATCTGCGGGCCGATGCGGGCCGCCATCCAGACCGGCAAGTATTCCCATGCCAACGGTTTCCTCGTGAACGGAAACAAATTCGATGGTACCCAGCAAACCTTTCCTAAACTTCTGCGCAAGGCGGGCTACACCACGGCAGTAGTTGGAAAATGGCACCTCGGCACGCATATGTCCCCCCAGGGTTATGATTACTCCGAGGTACTGATCGGACAAGGCCCCTACTACAACCCCCCGATGCGATTAGATAAAGACGGGGATGGTAAACATGATGAAGTAATTAAACATGTCGGATACACTACCGACATCATAACCGATCTTGCCCTAGAGTGGATGAAAACCAAACGTGATAAAGACAAGCCATTCATGCTGATGTACCAGCACAAAGCTCCTCACCGAAATTGGCAACCCGGTCCCAAGTATCTCACCAAGTACGATGATGTTACCCTGCCTGAACCCGATACCCTTTTTGATGATTATAAGGGACGCACCCTGGCCGCTTATCAGCAGGACATGACGATTGCTGAAACCATGAATGCCGGGGATTTAAAATTAAATGCACCCGGCAATCTTACTCCCGAACAGAGGAAACTCTGGGATGCCGCCTACAATCCAAAGAACGAGGCACTAAAAAAAGCCAACCTAAGCGGGAAAGACTTGATTCGTTGGAAATACCAAAGATATGTAAAAGACTATCTGCGCTGTATCGCCTCAGTAGACGACGGCGTCGGACGTATGCTCGATTACCTCAAGGAAGCAGGATTGGAAAAAGATACGATCGTGATTTACTGTTCAGATCAGGGATTCTATCTTGGTGAACATGGATGGTTTGACAAAAGGTGGATGTACGAAGAATCCCTCCGCACGCCACTGCTCATTCGCTGGCCCGAAGTCATCAAGCCCGGTAGTCGAAATGGAGATATTGTATCTCCGATCGATTTTGCGGGAACTTTCTGCGAAGTGGCAGGAATCGATGCTCCCGACGATTTGCATGGGCGTTCCATCGTTCCAGTCCTCAAAGGAGAGACCCCCAAGGATTGGCGTAAGAGTTTTTATTATCATTACTACGAGTACCCCGGTTACCATTGGGTAAGACGCCATTACGGGGTGGCAGATGGAAGATACAAACTGATCCGATTTTATGAGGATGACGTCGATCAATGGGAACTCTTCGATCTGAATTCTGACCCAAGTGAGATGACCAGCGTATATGGAACCGCAGAGTACGCGGTAGTGCAAAACCGTCTTTCTCAGGAGCTCACCATGCATCGGCAAAAGTTGCAGGTTCCCAAAGTTGACCCTCCTCAATCTATAGTCAAGCGTCTGCCTCCTAGAACCCGCAAACCCACCTCTCCCAAATGAGATCCACTTCTTTCTATGTACTTGCATGTCTTCTTACTCTACCAATCCTCGCCAAAGAAAAATCGCTTTTTTCTGGTTCGAATCTGAAAGCCTTTGAGTTAAGACAAGGATCATGGGAAATCGAACCCGATGGTTCCGTGGTGTGCCGGATGGAAAGGGCCAAGGATAAGAACGGCGTGGGACGTCTTAGGGGGATGGGGTATCTCTGGACCAAGAAGGAATTCGGGGATTTCGAACTCAACCTTGGGTACAAACTGACAGAGGGAGCCAACTCGGGGATCTTTTACCGAAGCGACATGGACGATCCGGTGCAAGGAGGATTCGAGATCCAGTTGATGGACAACGAGGGGTTTAAGAAAAAAACCAATCGCGTGCTCCCTCCGAGAAAACTTAATGCGTCCTTTTACGACGGGGTGGGGCCAAAAGTCGATTCCTCAAAACCCGTGGGCCAATGGAACCAAGCAAAACTCACTTGCGAAGGAGCAAGAGTATCCTTTCATTTGAATGGGATACTTGCCTTCGATATCAATCTCGATGATTGGAAGGAAGCCGGCAAAAACCCGGATGGTTCGACCAACAAGTTCAAGACAGCTTTGAAGGACTTACCGAAGACCGGACGGATCGGCTTCCAAAACCATGGGCAAGTCGTTTGGTTCAGAAACATTAGCGTAAGGGAGCTTTAAGATGAAAGGATTTATTGTTCTAAGTGCTTTGCTTCTTTCCCAAGCTCTATCTTCCGCTTCTGAAAACTGGCCTCGCTTTCGGGGAGAGAATGGGGCCGGAGGAGCGGATTGCCAAATCCCATCGGTTTGGAAGAAAGAGCATTTTCGGTGGATCCTTCCTCTTGAGGAAAACGGACATGGTTCGCCTTCAGTTTGGGGAAGCAGGGTTTTCCTAAATGCTTCTTCGGATAAGGGTCGAACCCGTAAGGTGCTTTGTGTAAATGCAAACAATGGAAAGATCGAATGGACACGATCCTACCAATCCAAAACCCATAAGACTCATAGATATAATAGTTTTGCTTCAAGCACACCGGCTTTGGATGAGGTGCATGTCTACTCAATTTGGGGTCACCAATCGGAACTAATTGTCACCGCTCATAATCATCAAGGAAAACTCATTTGGGAAAGAGATCTCGGCGGAGTAAAAGGCGGACACGGATTTGCGGTTTCGCCAATCGTTTTCGAAAATCTGCTCATCGTCCCCAATGATCAGGAAAAAGGCGGAGGTGTTCATTACGGCTTGAATTGTTCCACTGGAGAAACCGTGTGGAAAGTGCCAAGGGCTAGCAAGCGGTTGACCTATTCGACCCCGTGCGTGTATACATCGCCAAAGGGTGAGCCTGAATTGATCTTCACCAATTGGTGGTTGGGATTCACTAGTCTTGAGCCTCTTACAGGCAAGCAACTCTGGGAATTATCCGTTTTTGGACGCCCTCATGCAGAGCGGGCAATATCATCACCAATTGTGATTGGTAATCTAGTCCTCGGGGTATGTGGATTCACGACACTCAACAAGCACCTAGTTGCGATTCGTCCTGCCTCTGCATCAGATGATGGAAAAGCCCGAGAAATCTGGAGGTTGGAAAATACAATACCTCATATCCCTTCTCCCCTATTATCTGGAAATCGCCTCTACCTTTGGGCAGACAATGGCGTAATCACATGCGTCCGTCCACAAACTGGGGAGCAAATATGGAAGGCCAGAGTCGAGGGAGTAAGGGATGCTTTTTTCGGATCGCCTGTTCGGGCTGGAAGTACGATCTTTTGCGTTTCCTCCTATGGACAGGTCGTCGCCATTGCGGATGAGGACGAATTTAGGCAACTAGGTGTAACCGATTTGGAGCAAGTATGCCGTTCTACTCCGGCCTTAGCGAATGGAAATCTGTTTTTAAGAACGGCCGAAAAGTTAATCTGCGTACAAGGAAAATAATTATTTAAAAACTTTAATTATTCATTTTGAAAATCAGCCATAATACGCAAGATCGCACCAGTGGGCACTTTGCTTAGATAGCTCATTTTGGTCCGCTTAAAGTAAAAATTCTTTTCCTTTTTATTCGATTCAACCCAAAAGCATTGCCAGCGCTCATCGCCTAACTCGTTCAGTTTTTGCTCAATCGTTTCAGCTTGTCCTGGGCCATAAGTAAGAACTTTGTACTCCCAGTCACCAATATTCTTCAAGTCCTTGAGCACCCATTCCTTAGATTTAACCGATAATTTTTTCCCATCGATTAAGTTGCCCTGATACTTTTCTTTCGCTCCTTCAATTCCCTTTTCATAAAGTTCTTTTCCCTCTTCCACTTTTTCTTGATAAACTTCCTTCAGTCGTTCGGTGTAAGTTTTTTCTTTTTTTTCAACTGCACCAAAAACGAAGACAAAATAACTAAGAAAAAAGGGGATGAGTAAGATCGTACTTTTCATGAATAAAGAATGGTTATAAATGCCGGTTTACCAAAGTGGTAAAGCTCACTAAAATTATTTGAAACCATCTGTCAGATTTTTGCAAATCCCAAAAGGTCAGACTTGACCCCATTAACATGAATCCGAACAATATAGTTTAATGATTTTGATTCTCCAAGTCGCTTGCTTTGTTCTACTGTCGACACTCCTTCCTTTGATTGTTTTTTCTCAAGAACCTTGCTTAGAAAAAAAATCTGTTCAAGTTCCTCAGTTTACTTTCGATTACAAAAGAAAAGGTGTCCACGGATCGACTAACAATATCCAGTTAATTAGGACAGGTTCTGCCGTTATCTTTGAGGTCAAGAGTGCGTTCGGTATTGGTTCGGGCAAGATTAATCTTGTGGCCGGTAATTGGCCGAAGAGGGTTTTGGTACGCCTTCACTTGAAAGGACTGGAGGGTTTCTATGTCTCGAACGGCAAAAAGAAATTGGAGGGGTTCTTCCCCTCACAACCACATACAAATTTAACCCCAAGTGAATATGTAAAGATTCACATGCTAGATGCTAAGGGCAATCCTTTGGGCGGGAAATACTTGCCCAGTTCGCTCAAACCTGACGATGGCAAGGAGCTCAAAGGTTATTATGAGGTAATCATTCCCTACTCCCTTCTCACATCTGACATAAAAGAAGTGGAAATTAACTGGATCGATTTCTATCGAAGGTAATTAGGAAACTTGGATGATGGCTTTTAATTATTTGGTGGTTTCTTTTTGCTTCAAATTAACCGAGAATCAGAAAAGAAATAGTAATTTTATATTATTTATATTGTGCTTGGTCCATTTGTACTGAAATTTAAATTTGTAATCCTAACCAACGAAACTTCATTATGGTAATTATAAGAAATACAGAAAAGAACGGTCTCCCTGTTCATTAATTTCCCGAATCCCTAGAATTTGAGTATCAATTCAACCGTAAATTATTATGAAACACTTTAACTCTGAAGAAATTTCTCAATACGAACGGGACGGATTTATCATTGTCCGTGGTCTATTTAGCGAATTAGAAATTAACTTACTCGGTCAAAATGCTCGTACTGACAATACGATGGA
>Ga0209711_10002492_pt1:0-12500 | contig 16410 bp, 16 predicted proteins | sample ArcticOcean_MG_C_7_FD_187441 | JGI IMG/M metagenome (GOLD analysis project Ga0209711, IMG submission 187441) | Marine microbial communities from western Arctic Ocean - ArcticOcean_MG_CB11_88 (SPAdes) (version 2) | ecosystem: Environmental > Aquatic > Marine > Oceanic | place: Arctic... | reverse complement strand
CTTCTGCTTTCTGATGTCTAACCGAGGCCAGTTTATCCTGGTCCGGGACCCTGCATGGTGGGTAGTTTGACTGGGGCGGTCGCCTCCTAAATGGTAACGGAGGCGCGCGATGGTAGGCTCAAACCGGTCGGACATCGGTTGTTGAGTGCAATGGCATAAGCCTGCCTGACTGTGAGACTGACAAGTCGAGCAGAGACGAAAGTCGGTCATAGTGATCCGGTGGTTCTGCGTGGAAGGGCCATCGCTCAACGGATAAAAGGTACGCCGGGGATAACAGGCTGATACCCCCCAAGAGTTCACATCGACGGGGGTGTTTGGCACCTCGATGTCGGCTCATCACATCCTGGGGCTGGAGCAGGTCCCAAGGGTTTGGCTGTTCGCCAATTAAAGTGGTACGTGAGCTGGGTTTAGAACGTCGTGAGACAGTTCGGTCCCTATCTGCCGTGGGTGTTCGAATCTTGAGAGGAGCTGTCCCTAGTACGAGAGGACCGGGATGGACGCACCTCTGGTGTACCAGTTGTCGCGCCAGCGGCATCGCTGGGTAGCTATGTGCGGAAAGGATAACTGCTGAAAGCATCTAAGCGGGAAGCCTCCCTCAAAACTAGGATTCGCCGAGAACCGTGGAAGACTACCACGTTGATAGGCTAGGTGTGGAAGCACAGTAATGTGTGAAGCTAACTAGTACTAATAGTTCGATCGGCTTGATCGTGACCGTCATGAAAGTAGAAACCGGAAGTTTCTCTTCTATGACTTTAACGTAAGCTATTATTTGGATCATCTTCTTTAAGTAATCTATGAGGCTAAATGGCTTGGTGATTATGGCACAGATGTCCCACCCGATCCCATTCCGAACTCGGCCGTGAAATTCTGTAGCGCTGATGGTACTGCATCTTAAGGTGTGGGAGAGTAAGTCGTTGCCAGGCCTTTTAGCCTCATAGATAAACTATTTCAAAGAGTCTATATGACGCGGGGTGGAGCAGCCCGGTAGCTCGTCAGGCTCATAACCTGAAGGTCGTAGGTTCAAATCCTACCCCCGCAACCAACTAAATAATTTAATATCAATGACTTGAACACCATAGTGGTGTTTTTTTCGTTTAAGCTTTAAAATATTGTCGCATTCATTGCTGCTTTTAAATTAAAATAACTCTTAAACGTATCTCCGAAATACTGGTATCAAAAGTCCTAGCTATAGTTAACTCACATTTTACAAGCTGATACTTCTGTATACCTAAGTATTACTAATGAGCTCGTAGAAAAGATTAATTAAATTTTGAGTCATATTTAAAAATTATAACTAATGCACTAATAAGAAACAAAAAAAATAAAAAGTAGAAGTATATTAAAATACAAACTAAATTTGAAGAGTTGATCTTAAACCTCTTGGATCAACCCATCCAATCATACCATCATTTCTTTTATATATCATATTTAAGCCACTATGATTTACGTTTCTAAACATCAAAGCAGGCTTAAAATCACTAGATAATTTTTCAACGGCTTGAGTAACTGTTAGTATTTCAATATCGCTATCAATTTCTGCAAAAATTAAAGGTATTTTTTCATTAACATTATCAAATTGATTTGTTAATTTAAAAGCATCAACGTTAAAATTTAATAAATTATGTTTATCGAATGATTTAACACGTGAATGATTTTTAATTTTTCTTTTATATCGTCTTAATTGTTTAGATAATTTATATAATGAATTTTCTAAAGCAATAACAACTGTTTTTCCATTTGCTAAAGATAAAAACCGCATTTTATTATTAAGATAAACAACAATATTTATATAATAAGCATGTTTAATTTTAGATAATTTTAAATTAGAAGAAATAGGGTTATTGTAATATTTAAAAATGCATTTTTCTATTTCAAATTTAGCATAAGTAGAAAATGATGGGCTGAGTTGAATCTGCTTGCCGGAAAGGTTAAAAATCATATCTAATCTCCTTTAAGTTAGGTTAACTATGATATTAAAAATATAAAAAGTAAATATATTTAAAATAGAAGAAATGACTTGATACATATGCAAACTCATAAATGTTTTCTATAGAGACTTATAAATTTAATAATAAAGCTAATATTATCGAATTTTGAAAATAGTTTTTAGTAAATAAACATATATAAAGTTTAAATAATAAAATTAATAATATAAAGAAACAAAGATTTTTTATATTTAAATTAGAGTTTTTCTTTGGGTGGAACTATATCACTAACTAAATCACGAATTAGACGTTTGTTTGATAATGGCTCAATCGTAGTAGTTTCTTTTGACAAACGAGTGGTACATGAATATTTAGTTTTACCATTCACTAATACCATACATTCCTTGCATGCATTAGCATTTATACATGAATAACGGAAAGCTAGGCTTTCATCAATATTTTCTCTAATCCAATTCAGGGCATCTAAAATTGAAGCACCATCATTAAAAGGAACTTCAAAAAAATTAAAATCATTTATATTACTATCTGTACCTCTAAAAACTTTTAAAGTAGTAGTATTCTTGTTATCCAAGAAAATATTCATTTGAGTGCCTGTAGTTTTTTCTTAAGCTTAAATTCAATTTTATTTACATTTTCCCATTTTGTTAATAAACAACCATCATTCATTTCAATGACTTGGTTCTTTTCAAACTCAGTTAATGTAATAGGAATATCTTCCATTTGATGAGCGCCACGACTTTCCTTGCGGTTATAAGCTGAGAGACATACAGCTTCAGCACAGAGTAGGCTATTGCGAAGATCAAGCCAGTCCATAAGTTGTTTATTATAAACAGTAATATCAGGTGGTAAAATTTTAGAAAAATAGTTTACATTCAAATTATTAATTAAATCAAGGGCATTAGTTAAACTTTTGCGAGTACGAATAACTCCAACATCATTCCACATAATATCTTGCAATTTTTTCATAATAGAAGTCATTCGAATATCATTGTTATCTTTAATTAAAATATTATCTATTTTATGCTTTGTTAATACTTTAGATAAAGCTGATACTCCATCAGAAGTTGTTAAAATGGTCTTTGTACAAGTATATTCTGAAGCGTATTGTCCTGCTCTTTTTCCAAAAACAAAAGCTTCTGGGATTGCATTTCCTGAAAGTCTATTAGCCCCATTTGCTCCTCCAACAGCTTCACCAGCAGCAAACAAGCCATGAATTCTAGTTTGCATTTTAGTATTCACTTTAATTCCGCCCATGTGATAATGAGCAATGGGAGAAACTTCAACAGCATTTTTAGTTAGGTCTATATTGTTTACAGCTAATTTTTTAATAATCGGACCAAATGCAGATTCTAATTCAACTTTTGGAACATGTTCAAAGCTTAACCAAGCTCCGCCATTAGGAGAACCTCGACCAGCTTCAACTTCTTTAATGATAGCATAGGAAGCTAAATCACGACTAACAGTGTAAGATTTGCCATCCGCACCACCATAATTTTCAATGAATTGCTCTCGATTTCCATTAAGTAGTATTCCGCCAAGCTTATAACGAAATGGATCCCACATAATAGGATCCATACCAACTAGCCGAGGAGCAAGGTGACCAATAGGAAAAAATTGAACAAATTCCATGTCAATTAACTCAGCTCCAGCACGAAGAGCCAGAGCATAAGCATCTCCGCCCATGTTTAATGATGCAGAATTTCTTGAAAAAATTCTTGTAAGGCCACCAGCGGCTAATACTACAGCATTTGTATCAATGGTAATGTATGAGCCAGTCTCAATATCCAATCCAATTGCACCTTTTACTATATTATTATCTACAATAATTTCTATAATGTTAAGGCCGCTTGCACGTTTAATATTAGAGTGTTTAGCAACTTCTCCACGCAAAGTTCGAGATATTGCAGGGCCTGTATTAAGAAAATCAACATAACAACAACGTTTAACGCTGTGTCCTGGAGCCATAACCTGTGACATTCTATTATCTTTGCGAGCCCAATCAGTTTTCCAATCACTCATTTCAAGTATACGGTCAACTGCCTCTTCACAAAGAATGGAACTCAACTCCTCATTACACAGTCCCTGTCCCGATTTAATAGTATCATCAAGGTGATGAGTCCAATGATCAGGTTCTTCATGGCCAACTGCAGCAGCTACAGTCATTTGTGCCATAACTGTAGCACCTCCTCTGCTTATTAAGCTTTTATCTGCTAAAAGAATATTCTTACCTGATTGGGCTGCCGCAATACTGGCATACATACCAGCTCCTCCAGCTCCAATAATAAGAACATCAGTTTTCAAAAATTTCATTAATTATTCCTATAATTTGCAGAAGAAAAAATACCTAAAAAATAAAACGGATTAATAATGGAATAGAACGAATAAAAGTTAAATCACTTGCCTTCAAAAATTCTAATATCTCTGTCCGCACCTCCGTCTAAAGCCTTTAGAGCCGCTTGGTAATCAGGACTATTATAGGCAGCTATAGCGGTTTCTAAACTTTCAAATTCAACTAAAACGGTTTGTTCTGAAACACCATTTTCATGAGCTTCAACATTGTTAGTGCTAGCTAAAGTTTTCCCACCGGCTTTGGAAAGTGCTGGGCCAGCCAATTGTAAATAAGCTTGTCGCTTAAGTGGATCGGCAGGAGAACGATGAGCGCTTAGAAAATAACCTTTAGGCATAAAAACTCCTTTTCAAAAATTATAAATGTTTGATAATATGATAATCAAAAATAAATAAAATAGAAATAATAATATTTGTAAATTACAAAATTAGATTTAAATTAAACATAATTTTTTGATTGGTTTGTATAAGGAATTTTTATGAGCATTAATGATATAGAAAAATCTATGACAAGGGCAAAATCAGGGGGGACCTATAATTTTTTTAAAACAAAGTATATAGGTTTGGACGAAGAAGCATATATATTTGAAATAACCTTTCCTAGAGAATGTCTTAACCCCTTTCAAACCGTTCAAGGAGGGATGATAGCTAGTGCTCTTGATGAAATAACCTCAATAAGTGTAAATATATTAACTAAAGATAAAATGTTACCTAGTTCAACTGATATTCATGTCACATTTCATCGGCCTGCCAAAGCAGGGCTTGTTAAAGGAAAAGCAAAAATTATTAAATTAGGAAGAACAGTTGTTTCAGTTGAAGGTAAATTATTCTCAAGCGATAATAAATTAGTAGCTTCTGCATTGCATACAGCAATATTAACTGATACATCAACCATAATTTAAAATTGAATTAAAAAATTATTAATGAAAAAAAAAGAAAACCTCCCATCAAAGCTATGTTTAAAATGTGACAGGCCTTTTTCGTGGAGAAAAAAATGGGAAAAAGTTTGGGACGAAGTTAAATTTTGTAGTGAAAAATGTAAAAGAAACAAAAATAGGTAATATTTTGAAAAATGAAGAGCAAAATTTAAATCAAATAGATTATAATGCCATTATTGAAATGGCATGGTGTGATAAGACTAGTTTTGACTCTATTAAAGAGCAAACTGGTTTATTAGAAAAAGAAGTTATCAAAATAATGAGAACAAAACTCAAAAATTCTAGCTTTAAAGTTTGGCGAACAAGAGTATATGGTAGAAAAGCTAAACACAGTAAAATCTAATGTTGAAATAGTATGGTTTAAAAGAGACCTTAGAATTGCTGACCATGAACCTTTGTTTCAGGCATCTAAGAATTCCTCTTTGATAATACCTTTATATGTTTTTGAACCAGAATATTGGTTGCAACCTTTTTCTTCTAGGAGGCATTGGCACTTTATTCATGATTGTTTGTCAGAACTAAAATTAGAACTTAAAAACTTAGGACAACCTTTAGTAACTAAAGTTGGCTCTGTACTAGAAATATTAGAAGAAATATCACGTGAATTTATTATTAAAAAAATACATGTACACGAAGAAACAGGTAATAACTGGACTTACCAAAGAGATAAAAAAATTTTAGAGTGGTCTATTTATCAAAATATTGAATTGCAAGAATATCCTAATAATGGAATTGTTCGCAGATTAAAAAATAGGGATCAATGGACTAAAATTCGAAATAAAAGAATGGAAGAAGATATTTGTCCTAATCCAAAAAAATTAAAATTAATCTCTAAATATGGTGGTAGTAAAATCCCAACTAAAGATACTTCATTTATTAAAAATAATTTTGATGGAGAAGTTCAAAAAGGTGGAAGAAGTGAGGCTTTAAGAATAATAGAAAGTTTTCTAAAAATTAGAGGGCAAAGCTATCTTTTTAATCTTTCAGCTCCAGGTAAATCAGAAAAATTTTGTTCTCGAATTTCTCCTCATTTAACCTGGGGCACAATATCAATGAAAGAATTGTTGAAACTTGTTGAAGATCGAAAAGTTAACTTATCTGCAGAAGAAGCAAAATCTTGGAAAAGAAACTTAACCGCTTTTAGATCAAGGTTATCATGGCGCTGCCACTTTATTCAAAAAATTGAGGACAAACCATCTATTGAATATAAATGCATGCATTCTTTTTATGAGAGTTTGAGAGAAAATTTTTTTAATAAAGATTATTTTATTGCATGGAAAGAAGGAAGAACAGGTTATCCCTTTGTAGATGCTTGCATGAGAAACTTAAATTATAATGGTTGGATAACTTTTAGAATGAGAGCTATGATTGTTAGTTTTGCAAGCTATGATTTATGGCTGGATTGGCGTAAGACTGGGTACCATCTTGCACAAACTTTCACAGATTACGAACCAGGTATTCATTATAGTCAATTACAAATGCAATCAGGTGTTACAGGGATAAATACAGTTAGAATTTATAACCCTATAAAACAATCGCAGGATCATGATCCAAAGGGTGATTTTATAAGAGAATGGATACCTGAGCTAAAAGATGTTGAGGATATGTGGATACATGAACCATGGAAAATGGACGATTTTAACCAAAAAATAAATAAATGTATTATTGGGAAGGATTACCCTTTCCCAATTGTTGACCATGCTTTAGCTATTAAAGAAGCTAGAAATAAAATATCTGAAGTGCATAAAAAAGCTGGCTATAAAGAAAATTCAAAAGCTGTTTTTAACAAACTAGGTAGTCGAAAAAGAAAAAAAACTATTCCAAAAAAAATTGATAATCAGTTAAAATTATTTACATAGGTTAACTTTTATTTGCAATAAAAGCTTTTTTTCTATTTGGATAACATGTTGTGCATATTTTACAAACTGTTCCATCACACCCCCAAGCGGAACAGAATTCACGGCCATAAAAGATGATTTGCAGGTGTAACTTGTTCCATTTATCTATAGAAAATAATTTCTTTAAATCTTTTTCAGTAACCTTAACATTCTTACCTTTTGTTAAACCCCATCTTTGAGCAAGTCTATGAATATGTGTATCTACAGGAAAAGCTGGGTGTCCAAAACCTTGAGAGATAACAACACTTGCTGTTTTGTGACCAACTCCAGGAAGTTTCTCAAGTTCGTTTATGTCGTCAGGAACCTCCCCATTAAATTGCTCAACAAGTATTGCAGAAAGTTTTGATATAGCTTTTGATTTTTGTGGAGCTAGCCCACAGGGCCTAATTATTTTATAAATAGTTTCAGTATCTACATCTTGCATATCAAAAGGATTGTTCGCAATGGAGAATAAAGAGGGTGTTACTTTGTTCACGCGTTCATCTGTGCATTGAGCACTTAGTAATACTGCAACTAATAATTCAAAGTTATTTTTGTTGTTGAGAGGTACAGGCGTACTTGGGTAGAGTTCATCAAGAACATTAACTATAAACTTTGCGCGATCTACTTTTAACATAATATCTACTCTCAACTTAAATAATAAGTTATATATAAATCAATTTTTATCTTAAAAATATTTAAATTTAATTAAAATCTAATAGGTACTTTAGTAATGAGTAGATGGAAAATGTTTCAGGAAGGGGTTATAGAGGAATTACCTTTGCAATTAGGAGTTTTCCCTTTTGGAATAATTTATGGAATCTTAGCAATGGAGAGTGGATTAACTTTTCTTCAATCTTTTTTATTATCCTCGATTATATTTGGAGGAGCAAGCCAAATTATTTTTGTGCAACTTATCTCAACGTCTACTCCCTTTGGTATAATTATATCTTCAGTAGCTGCAATAAATTCTCGTCACTTTTTATATGGGATTTCTATAAGAGAATATGTAAAACATCTTTCAGTTACTTGGAGGTTGCTTTTAGCTTATTTGCTTACAGACGAGGCCTATGCTGTTTCAATAAGAAAATTTAATAACGACCCAAATAATGAATTTTTACATTACCATCTCTTAGGCACAGGTTTAACATTGTTTATTATTTGGCAAATTTCTACTTTAACAGGTATTATTTTAGGTCATGAATTACCACAGTTTCTAGAATTGCAATTTATAATACCACTTACTTTTATCGCTATTATCATTCCAATGATAAACTCAATTTCTTTTATATGTGCAGCATTAAGTTCAGCAACTACAGCTCTAATATTTAAAACTTTAGATCTAAACTTGTGGATTTTAGCATCAGCCTCAATTGGCCTAATAGTAGGAGTTACTGTATCTAGGTTTGACAAAAAATGACAACATGGTTTACAATTTTCTTATGTGGAATTCTTACATTCCTTACTCGATTTATTCCCTTATCAGGGCTTATGCCCAATGAGCTTCCTTTATCACTTAAAAAATCATTAAAATATATTCCAGTAGTAATTTTAACACCTATAATAATCAATAGTTTATCAATATATGAAGGTACGGAATTATATTTATTAGAAAATAATAAGCTCTATGCAGGATTAATTGCTATATTAGTATCAACTATTTTTAAAAATGTCTTAGCAACTATTTCAATAGGTATGTTGAGTTATGTTTTAATGTCTAATATTTTTTAAATATTAATAATAAATCAAAGGAGATTTAATGAATAAAAAAGTAGAAGCTATTAACGCGTGTGCAAGAGACTGTCATGATGCTGCTGTTAAAGGTGGCTGGTGGCATGACAGTAATGGCAAAAAAAAAGATAGGAATGTAGGTGAATTATTATGTTTAATTCATTCTGAAATTAGTGAGGCTATGGAAGGTGCTCGAAAAGATCTGCTTGATGATCATCTTGAAAATAAAAGTATGATGGAAGTTGAACTTGCTGATGCGATAATTCGAATTTTTGATTTATCAGAATCAAAGGGTTTTAATATTGGGGAAACTATTTATGAGAAGTTGGAGTACAATAGATCTAGGGTAGATCATAAAATAGAAAATAGGATGAAAAAAGGAGGTAAAAAGTTTTAATTTATTCTATTGTGTTATCCTAATTGTAATGTCATATAAGGTCATGTTTTGGAGAAAAGTATGCGTGAATTTTTAGAAAAAAATTTAGAAAAAAGTTTGTTTGGAAGCCGTTGGTTTATAGCTCCTATTTATGTAATTTTAGCTATATCTCTAGGTATTGTTACTTTAAAGGTTATTCAAGAATTCATTCATGTTGTCCCCGAAATGTTTTCTATGAGTGTGAAAGAAGTCATGTTGTTTGTTCTCCATGTTGTTGACTTAGCCTTATTAGGGAATTTGATCTTAATGATAATTTTTGCAGGTTATGAAAACTTTGTATCCAAGATTAGTGCGGCTGAAGATAGTGAAGACAAACCTAGCTGGATGGGAAAAGTTGATTTCAGTGACCTCAAACTCAAGTTAATTGCATCCATAGTGGCCATTTCAGGTATCAATTTATTAGAAATCTTTATGGATATAGAAAGGGTCTCTGATAGAGATATACAATGGATGATTATTGTTCATCTTGTATTTATTATCTCAGGAGTTCTCTTGGCCATTATGGACTTCATTGCGTCAAAAACAGTTAAACATTAATTAGTTTAGCTTATATATATTTTAACAAAATAATATGGATAGACCTATGAGTATAGTTAACTCAAATACAATGTCCTTAGATGAGCACGTTAAAAAAATAAATCTGGCTCGAGATAAAGTTCAAGCAGGTATATTTGAAATGGCTTTGTCAATAACAGAAGCGGTAACCCAGTTAGGTGGAAAACAAATAGAGTTAGCTCAAAGATTAGGTATGTCAAAAGGAACTATTTCTAAATGGATTTCTATAGGTTCAAATTCAGTTATAATGAGTATGCAAAAAAAAGCGCCTTCATCTTTTGACTCTTTGTACCAATTAAGTTCATTAGATAATCAATATAGTAAATATTATGGTGAAGAAGAAGGTAAAAAGAAGTTTATACAGCTCTTCGAAAATAAAGAAGTTACTGACTTATCAGATAGAAATGATATAGCTCAAATTATTAAAAATCACAAAAAAATTACTAAACCTGACGGTTCTTTACAAATCAAAGAATTAGAAAAATATAAATCAAGTGATGATAATGTTAAGATTAAATCTGAAATTAGACTTAAAGTTTTAATTAAATCAAATTTAACTTTTAATACTATAATAGTCATTCCTTCTGTTGATCAACTTTTAAGATGGAAGAAGCTTGAAGGTTCAGATTTAGTAAATGAAGATTATCCAATTGGAAAGCTTGAAAACTTAGATAATGATACTTCTCAGCAATGCTTAATAAAAATTAGACAAAAAAATATTCAAATAGGCTTAGAATGTCTTCTAAGCTGGGGGTTTACTTATAGCGATATTCTGCTTCCAAACCAACCCCAAAAAGGTCTAGTGAGTTCACCTTCAGAATTTGTCATTCTTAAAGGCCAAAAAGGATTTTTTGACAATAAAACTTCTATAATTAAATCAGCTAGTACCTTAGATTTAATTACCTATAGTGAAAATTGGGGTATAGGTCCATTTTTGTTAGTTGGAGACGTAACTACATCAAAAAATTGGATTTATTGCGTTAATTAGGTAGTTTAGGTTTCTCATGAGAAACTTAATATTTTCTTCTTGCCTATTACTATTTTTATTACTTATGATTACATCATAACTTTTAATTTATTTAGTGTAGAATAATGAAGCCTGTAAAAGTATTAGTGCCGTCTGGTGTTCTTGGTCTTGGTTTTGATCCTAAAGCACTTAAAGCTGGAATTAGGGGGCGTCCTGATATTATAAGCATTGACGGAGGTTCTACGGATAGTGGCCCAGCTTCTTTAGGATCTGACACATCTAAATATTCACGTGCAGCAGTTAAAGCTGAATGGAAAGTTCTTATGATGGCACGAGAAGAGGCTCAAGTACCGCTTGTGATTGGGAGTTGTGGAACTTGTGGAACCAATTCAATGGTAGATTGGATGGAAGATATTACAATTGAATTAGCAAAAGAATTAGGTCAGTCAATAAAAATATCTAAATTATATTGCGAACAAGATAAAGATTTCATAAAGACAAATTTCATTTCTAATAAAATTCATCCCTTAGATCCAGCTCCTTTAATTGATATTAAAATCATTTCAGAAATGTCTCATATAGTTGCTTTGGCTGGAGCAGAGCAAATCCAAGAAGCATTAAAAACTAAAGCTGATATTATTTTAGCTGGTAGGACAACTGATACGGCTATTATTGCCGCCTTACCTTTATTAAAAGGAGCACATCCAGGATCAGCTTGGCATGGAGCCAAAATTGCTGAATGTGGAGCGCTTTGCTCTAATATTCCAACCTCTGGTGTTGTGATGATAGCGTTTGATGATGTTGGATTTACAGTCGAGCCTATGGCAGAAAAGGCTGCCTGTACTCCTGATTCAGTTTCTGCGCATATGTTATATGAAAATGCAGATCCATTTATATTACACGAACCTGGCGGTTATATGGATGTCACTAAAGCCTATTATAATGCTATTGATAATCGAAAAGTCAGAGTTGAGGGTGCAATATGGAATGCATCCAAAAATTATACAGTCAAGTTAGAAGGAGCTAAAATAGCTGGTTATCAGTCTTCTATGTTGGTTTTATTAAGAGATAAAAACTATGTTGCTAACGCAGAGGCATGGACTAAAAAACTATTGTTATTTTTACAAGTTGAAATAAATAATAAAATGAATTTAAAGACACATGAATACACGTTAGATTTTCGACATATAGGTTTAAATGCTACATTAGGCGAATTAGAAAAAAAAGTTGGTTTACCAACTGAAGTTGGTATTTTATGCACAGTTACTTCAGAAAATAGTGAAATATCCACTGAAATAGCTAAGTTGATTAATCCATTCTTATTACATTTCCCTCTGACGCTTAATGAAGAATTACCAACTTTTGCATTTCCTTATTCACCTGTTCATTCAGATCGTGGGTGTGTTTATGAATTTACTTTAAATCATATTTTAGAATTATCTAATCCAATGTCTGCATTTCATATTAAAACGTTGGATATTTAATGAAAACTCTTGGGCAACAAGTACAAAGGATAAGGTCAAAAAATGCAGGACCTTTTTGGGTTACCATCGATATATTTTGTGGATCAAAAGAAGTATATCAAAATGTTTTGTTAAAATTAGAAAATAAAATAATAATTGATTTATTTAAGATACCTGGTCAAACATTAAAAAAATTTCAAATTCAAAACTTAAACGTTATAAAGTTTTCTTTTCCAAGAAA
>Ga0209711_10002487_pt1 | contig 16437 bp, 15 predicted proteins | sample ArcticOcean_MG_C_7_FD_187441 | JGI IMG/M metagenome (GOLD analysis project Ga0209711, IMG submission 187441) | Marine microbial communities from western Arctic Ocean - ArcticOcean_MG_CB11_88 (SPAdes) (version 2) | ecosystem: Environmental > Aquatic > Marine > Oceanic | place: Arctic Ocean... | reverse complement strand
AATTCTGAGAATACCCTTTGTTAGGTCTACGCGCTGGATCAGGCTTAAAGCTGCTTTAATGCTGAGGGCTTCAAACTGGCAGGTGTAGTCTGCTACTTCATGAACCTTCATATCAGCCTTCAGCTGTAAGTTCTGACAGGTCCAACGGCGGGCTTTACAAAGGCGACTTTAAATCTGGTGTCAATCGCAGATTAAAAAGGGGCCATGTCGCGGTGTAAAATGGGTCAGCCCCATAAATATTTCTGCCTATTTCTGAGGAAATGGATTTTGCGACTTTTTAAAAGCGGCTATGCTTTAATCGGCCAACGGCGGGAGAACTTTTCCAGGGTTCATGATCCCTTGAGGATCAAAGGCGTCCTTTATCGCACGCATGGCGTTCAGCGAGGCCTTGGATTTCCGACGCGCCATTGAGCCTACTTTCGAAGTCCCAATGCCGTGTTCAGCAGAGAAACTACCGTGATATTTCTCGACAAGATTTTCCAACACTGTACGCAAATCTTCTTGGCCGGCATATCCGTTTGGAGACGGCCATATATTATAATGTACATTTCCATCGCCAAGGTGGGAAACGATCAAAAACCGCGCTTCCTTGTCGAATTTCTGCAATTCTTGTTCTGCTTCGACTAGGAATTGTGCCACCGTGTGAAGTGGCAAAGATATATCGTTTATCACCAGTTTATCTTGTGTCACGGTTAATTCACCAGCCAGTTCGCGGCGGTGCCACATTTCTTTTCTTTGAGCTTCGCTTTGGGCAATAGTTGCATCAAGAAGCAGCCCCTCAGCCATCATTGACGCAAGCATCGCTTCGAACCGCTCGACAATCGGAATTTTGCCGAATTTATCCTCGGTCGTATCATTCGGGGACGTCGCCCCCAACTCAACCAATATGTTCACGTCAAATGCCTTGCTGAAGGGCTCTCTTGCCGAGGGGATGTGTTTGAGATGCTGTTCAATATAAAACCGTGGCATGTATTCGAATGCTTCGACCATGCCGCCGGACTCGTCCTGCAAGCCGTTTAAGATTTTCAGGCCATCCTCAAGGGACGCTGCTGCGACCATGGCCGTTGCGTAGACTTTTGGGCGCGGATGGAGCTTTAAAACCGCTGCAGTGATGACACCAAGAATGCCCTCAGACCCAACAAATAAGTTCCGAAGATTGAGACCTGTATTATCCTTGTGAAGGCTGGTCATCAAATCCAGCACTTCTCCTGATGCAAGCACAACTTCTATTCCAAGACAAAGGTCGCGTGTATTGCCGTACCGCAAAACATTGGACCCCCCAGCATTGGTCGCAAGGCACCCCCCGATTAGAGCGGACCCGCGCGCACCAAACGTAAGGGGGAACACAAGGCCTTTATTTTCAACCGCGTTATGAAGGTCTTGAAGGATTACACCCGCCTGAACCCGAGCAATACGCGCATCAGCACGCACCTCTTCGATTTTGTTCATACGGTCCAGTGACAACATGAGAGCACCGTCTGCTATGGTGCCGCCCGAAAGTCCTGTATTACCTGAGACTGGCACTACGGGTATGGCATATCGCGAGGCGATGCGCATTACAGTGGAAACTTCTTCAGTCGATGCGGGACGGACGACTAAGGCGGGTTTCCACGTATAGCTGCCCGTCCAGTCGCTCTGCCATCGAAGCGTGTCATCACCGGTAAGCACATGTTCAACACCAAGTTCAGTCGTGAGTTCTGTTAACAATTCTTTAATCAGCCTAACTCCCTCTGCATTCATTCCAAGCCCTGCCCAACCGCATACCCGACTATAGGAACGACTGCACAAACTGAATAGCTTTCACTGGCAATAAATTGTCTTGTTGTCATTAACGCAATAACACTGGAGAAGATCCAGTTAGTAGGTCGCACGACCACCTGAAAGATCGAAGACTGCCCCGGTTGTGAACGAGTTCTCATCGGTCGCGAGCCAGCAAATCATTGACGCGGCTTCGGATAGTTCAAGCATTCGACCGCGCGGGACCTTAGACAAGATCATCTTCAAAAATTCGGGATCTTGGCTTAGTGCCATTTCTGTTTTGGCAACAGCCGGCGTAACGGCGTTCACCGAAATGTCGTATCCTGCCAGTTCTTTACCCAACGACTTTGTGAGCGCTAAGACAGCTGCCTTCGTTGACGAATAAGCGGGGGCGCTTGGGTTCCCTTCCTTACCTGCAACAGAGCTGATGTTTACAATTCGACCATATCCCGCCCCAATCATGTGTGGCACGACGCATTTGCTTACATAATAAGTTCCGATTAGGCCAATGCGAACGACATCTTCGAACGCGCCGTCAGGGTATTCCCATGTTGGTGCGTTTGGCCCGACAATCGCTGCATTGTTGATAAGAATGTCGATCTTGCCGAACGTTTCGACCACGGTTTGCGTTGCTTGTTCAACAGCTGTTTTGTCACTGATGTCGACTGAAAGCGCTTGGACGCTGTCAGGTCCAACCCCCAAATTTTTACCTAGATCATCAAGGAGAGATTGGTTGATGTCCCAAACCGAGACTTTTCCACCGCTGTCAAGTATCCGCTTAGCCACGGTATAGCCAATGCCCTGCCCGCCACCGGTTACGACGGCGACACGACCTTCAAAATCGTATGTGTTCATGTAATTACTTTCTCTGGAACGAAACGGGTGCCGACTTGGCACCCGCCTTGGGGTTTTGTCTTAGAAGTCGAAATCATCAATGTTTTCAGCGTTGAAAGTAGTCAAAGCTGATTGCGTGTTGATCGAGTTGCCTTCGTTAATGGTGATCGTACCTAAGTTTGGTACTTCAAAAGTAGAGCCAACTTCGTTGACCATCGTGCCGTTCTTGAGGCCGACAGCAAAATGCGATGCAAGCCAACCTTCGTTATACGGTGACCAAAGTTGGAAACCTTCAACCGTACCATCTTTGACAAATTCGCGCATTTCAGACGGAAGGCCAAGACCGGTGACCTTAACCTGATCCGCGATGCCACGGCTTTGAACAACTTGGGCAGCAGCTGCAATGCCGACAGTTGTGGGCGCAATCAGACCTTTCAGATTAGGAAAGTTGGCGAGAAGTGCTTCCATCTCGGTTGTCGACTTCTCTGGCTGGTCATCGCCGTAAACTGTCGCCACAAGAGTCATATTTGCAAATTTTGGATCATTTGTGATCGTCTCATTCATGCCGTCGATCCAGAAATTCTGGTCTGGGGCTTCGGTTGTAGCTGACAAGATGGCGATTTCGCCTTCATAGCCAATAAGTGAGCCAACAATTTCGATCTGATCTGCGCCAACTTTGGTGAAATCAGTCGGTAGGATTGTCGCGTCACGATGCTCTTCATTACCGGTTATGTCGCCATTCACAGTCAATATGATGATGCCTTTTTCGCGGGCAGCATCAAAAACCTGATTTAACGCGTCGGGCGAATTAGGAGAGATCGCAATAACGTCAACGCCGCGCTGAATTTGTGCCTCTAAGAATGGGATTTGTGAAGTGGCCTCGGCCGTCGCAGGGGCTACGAATTCAAAGTTGCACTCGATGACTTCGCAAGCATCGACAAAACCTTGTGTTAAGGAGTCGAAATATGGATTGCCTGTATTCTTACCGACGAACACAATCTCGACATCCTTAGCGACCGCTATTCCCGTCGTCAGAGCGAGGGCGGATGTTGCGGTAATGAGTAATTTCTTTAGCATGTTTTTCTCCTGTTGAAGTTGTAGTTCTGGGTTATTCCCCATAGGCACGCCCATTATCGTTGTGTCCGGGCGTAAATGAAGTTCGTGGCGATAATGGCAACGATTAAAAGTATACCAAGCACTGTCAGTTGAATTGCGGGCAACAGATTGGCGACCGTCATTCCGGTTGAAACGATGACCAATAGCCAAGCCGCAAGACAGGTGCCCAGGATAGTTCCACGGCCACCAAAAATATATGTTCCACCAAGCATGGCCATAAGCACCATTTGGAGTTCGCCGCCGAGCACGAGGTCGTAGCGTACGGAACCCAATCGAGAAGCCGCCATAATTCCTGCAGCGGCACTTACGACACCAAGAAGCAAAAACAGACCGACCTTTATTCTTTTGGTTTCGATACCAGCATGGAGGGCCGCCGCTTGGTTGGTCCCTATCTGGTAGATTTGCCGACCAATTACGGTTGTTCCTAGAACGAGTCCCAAGAAAAGAGCGGCTACGAAAAATATGATTATCGGAAGCGGAACCCCCAAGATTAAAACATTGTTGATACCGATGAAGCTTTCGGGCACTCGGATCGACCGGTCTCCGGCAATGATTTGCGCGAGGCCACGATAGAAAATCAAAGTGCCTATCGTGACTATGATCGATGGAAGCTGCATTCTGATCGACATAAAAGCATTTAGCGCGCCCATAGCGAGCCCTGCAACAAGCCCGACGACTACGGCAAGTGGCAGGGGAAGGCCCGCTTCCTGGACCCAAGCAAAAACGCAAGCCGAAAGGGCCATGTTCGCTGCTGGCGAAAGGTCGATTTCTCCTGAAATGACCACCATTGTCAGGACCAGCGCGACAATAGACATCTCAGCGCTCAGGGTAAAACTACGCATGATATAGTTCACGTCTAGAAAAAAGGGCGACAGTATGCTCGCCCCGACAAGTCCTATGACGATAAGTAGTGTCGTCATCGTTTCTGGTCGAACAAAAACGACGTGCCAAGTTGGACGCGCAGGCACCAGTTCGCGTGTGGTTGAAGTTTCGGTCATGCGGCACCCCCGGACACGCTTGCAACGCCACGATGGCGAACGGTTCTGTCAATCAAAAGTGCAACGAGGATTACCGCACCAAAAATTGCATTCTGAGTGGAACCGGGAATGCCAAGGAGTGGGAGCGCGGCTGACACGCAACCTAAGAGCAGGACACCTAGCACGGTCCCCATGACTGTGCCAACGCCACCATTAATAGACACCCCGCCGATCACGACCGCGGCGATCACCTGAAATTCAAAGCCTGCACCCGTGTTAGATGGGTTCACGAAGCCCCAGCGACTTGCATATAGAATGCCCGCAAGGCCGCTCAACGCACCAGCTAGTGCAAAAACAACAAGCGTAACTTTCGTAACATCGATTCCGCGTAGTGGTGCAGCTTTGGGGTTGGACCCAAGGGCGTATATCTGACGTCCAAATTGCGTATGTCGTGCTACAAAATACGCCATCACGGCAATTCCGAACGCAATTAGAATAATCCACGGGATGTCGAACACAGGCGATGTTCGGGACATGACTTTTAATTCTGTTGGAATGACCGAACGATTGATCTGACGTGCATCTGAAATGATGAAAGTCAGGCCGCGATAAAGGCTAAGCGTACCCAGTGTTACGATAATTGACGGCAGTTTGAAAATTGTCACAAGCAGGCCATTAAAGAGACCCAGTGTAGCACCAGTTAAAATCGCGACAGGAAAGCCAACCATCCACCAGATCTCGGGAAATTCCCTGTACATTAGCCCAACAACCATGGCTGAAAAACCAAGCATAGAGCCAATCGAAAGATCGACGTGCCGCGCGACCAAAACCAGCATCTGCGCCATCGCACCAATCATGATCAGCGGAGTAAGCAGTAAGATTATTCGAAGGCTCGAAAGCGTTAGGAATTGAGGTTTATACAATCCTACGGCTAGGCAAAACAGAATGATCATTACCAGAATGCCGGATTCGCGGCGAAAAAATATGGAACCAAGCACATTCATGCTGCGAGCCCTTTACGCGGGACGGCCGCCAGCATGATGTTTTCCTGAGTTGCGTCTTCACGTTGAATTTTCGCCGTAAGACGCCCCTCAGACATCACCAAAATCTGGTCGCATAGGGAAAGCAGTTCGGGCAATTCGGATGAGATTAATAAGATCGCGCGACCCGCCTTCGCAAGACCGCCAATCATATCGTAAAATTCGGCCTTCACACCAATGTCGATACCTCGGGTTGGTTCATCAAGGATCAGGATTTCGGGCTCTGTCAAAAGCCATCGGGCCAGAATTGTTTTTTGCTGGTTGCCACCCGAAAGCTCAACAATTGGTTGGCCGAGCGAGGCTAACCGAATTGAAAGATCGCCAACCGACTTGTTAGAAAATCCGCGTTCAAGTTCGCGTCGAATGACCCCGTTTGGTGCAATCTTGTGAGGGATCGCTGCCGTAAGGTTGTGCTCAACCGAGAGCGTTGCGAAAATTCCGTCACCTGCACGATCCTCGGGAACAAAAGCAATACCAAGTTCGATGGCGTCGGTCGGCCTATTAATTCTGGCCTCAATACCGCCCACCCTGATGCTGCCTGAGGTAGCTGGGGCAACGCCAAAAATGGCACGGGCCACGTCCGTACGTCCCGCCCCTACCAGACCGGCGAGGCCGATTATTTCGCCTCTACGCACTGAAAAACTGATGTCTTCAAAAGCCCCCAGAAGCGATAGGTTTGAAACCTCCAAGGTTTTTTCACCGATTACGGCAGTGTGTTTTCGCCTATATTTCTTCAGTGTCCGCCCAATCATCAATCGAATGATCTCTTCATCCGAAATGTTTTCAATCGCATGGGTCGCAATATGAGCGCCATCCCGAAAAATCGTCAGCCGATCACAGAGCATCCGAACCTCTTCCAGACGGTGCGAAATGAAGACGATCGTGCGACCCTCTTCCCGAAGACGCCGAGCGATCGAGAATAGCGTTTCCACTTCGCGCGGCGTAAGCGGCGCGGTAGGTTCGTCCATGATAATAAGACGACTATTAGAAGCCAAAGAGCGCGCGATTTCGACCATTTGCTGGTTCGCGATGGAAAGTCCACGCATGGGACGGTTCACGTCAATCGAAACGCCAAGCATATCCATATAGCGGCGCGCATCGGCAATAATCTCGGTCCACGGAACCCGCGTAAGAAGGCCGCCACCCTGCCGCCCCATAACAATGTTTTCTGCAACCGATAGATCCGGAAAAGACACAGGCTCTTGGTGAATCAATGCAATCCCCAGCTTTTGTGCCGCGATTGGGCTGGGCACATCCACGGGGTCGCCATTCATGCTAAGCGTTCCGCGCGTGGGTCGATGTACGCCCGCCAGAATCTTTGCGAACGTAGATTTACCAGCGCCGTTTTCGCCCAAAAGCGCATGGATTTCGCCTACGTGAAGATCGAGATCGACGTCGCTCAAGACTTCGACGCCCCCGAACTGCTTAGAGATGCCACGCGCTTCAATCAGCATCGGGACATCGGCAATCACGTGCTTGAACCTAGGGTGTCGCCAGGAATAGGTGCTTCAAGGTCGACCAACCCTTCTGATTTGAGATCATCCCAGAATTGCGATGGAATTTGCGCATCTAAAGATGCAATATTGGCAGCCATTTCCTCGGGCTTGGCTGCACCTGGAATAATCGCAGCAGCAGCAGGATGCGCGAGTGGAAATTGGAGAGCCGCCGCCTGCAAAGACACGCCATGCGCATTACAAACTGCCTCGATCTGGCGAACCTTCTCGATTACAAACGCATCGGCCGCACTGTAGTTGTAATGGGCCGCTCCAGCTGATCCGGTCGCAAGGATACCCGACGCGAAAGGCGCGCCAATGATTACGCCGATATTTCTGTCTTGGCAGGCCTTCATGCCAGTATGAAGGCTCTCTTGATCAATCAAGGTGTAAGGCATCGCGACCAAAACGAAATCCAGATCAACTTTCTGGGCTAGGTCTACCAATTGTTCCTTCATATTGATGCCCATGCCGAATGCTCTGATATCACCCGACGACTTCAGGTCGCTCAAAGCTTTCATACCGCTTTCGGAAAGATCCTTTGTATGAGAGGCGATCGTCTCCTCATCGTGGAAGAGGCTGTCGAGATCATGGATAACCAGCGCGTCGACGGTATCAAGCGCGAGGCGCTGTAAGGCCTGTTCGTAGGAACGCATGATGCCACCATAGGAATAGTCGAACTTCACTTCAAATGTGAGGCCGCCAGTCCATGGGTTTCGATCAAAAGTCGATGGATCGGCGGGGCGCTGTAGCGTGCGGCCAACTTTTGTGCTTATCAAAAAATCACCGCGCGGCTTTGTGCGAAGAAATCCGCCGAGCCGATGCTCAGCGAGACCGCGCCCATACCACGCAGCAGTGTCAAAGTACCGAACGCCACCAGTCCATGCAGCTTCAAGCGTAGCCTGCGAAACAGACTCGTCTACCGTGCTGTAAAGCTCTCCGAGATGTGCAGTGCCCATACCAAAAGTCGGTAGATGCAGTGATGTTTCAGCTAATCTACGGCGGCTGTAAAAGAGGCTTTCCAATGCACTTTACCTCCCCCATGCAAATTTTTTCTGCCCTTATTTTGTATACTTGTCAGACAAATTTTTATTTGACAAGTATTAATTCAAGGTTCACACCAGAACAAGATAATTTTAACTGGAAAGTTTGCTGCCAGACCGCAATTTGCCTTATGGGCTCACACGGAAACGGGGCCGCAAACTCTATCAAAGGATATATTTTCGATGCCTCGTATCGTTGACGTTAAAACGACAATCTGGGAATGGATTGGGCCAGTAGAGCCGATGCCACCACACTTTTGTACCACAGCTGGTGATGTGGTCTCGGATGTTTCCGGCTCCATTGCCGGCTTCCGTTTTCTCGGCTGGTTGATTGTCGAGATTACGTGTGACGATGGAACGGTCGGCATCGGGAATGCTGCATTGGCACCTCACGCCTGCAAAGCGACAATCGACACGTATCTCAAGCCGTTGCTCATTGGGGTGGACCCGATGGACAGCGAGTATATTTGGGAATCGATGTACAGGCGGACATTACCGTTCGGTCGCAAAGGGATCGGCATGACGGCAATTTCGGCAGTCGATCTTGCTATTTGGGACGCAAAGGGTAAAATTTTATCACAACCTGTATTCAAACTAGTTGGCGGTCGCACGAAACCAAAAATCCCTGTTTACGCAAGTCGTCTGTATAGCCAGCCTCTTGATACTTTATATGAAGAGGCTAAAGCTTACGCAGAGCAAGACTTCAAGGCGGTCAAATTCAGGTTCGGCTGGGGACCCAAAGATGGGCTTGAAGGGATCAACAAAAATATCGCTTTGGCAAAAACTGTGCGCGAAGCCGTGGGCCCCGATGTTGATATTATGGGCGACGCATATATGGGCTGGAACGTCGAGTATGCGAAAAGGATGATCAGACTACTTGAACCGCTCAACATGCGGTGGGTCGAAGAGCCGGTGATTTCAGATGACCTTGCCGGATATGCGAACCTTCGCGCGATGAACAAAGTTGCGATTTCGGGTGGTGAGCACGAATATACATTGCACGGATTCCGGCAGGCGCTTGAACTAGGTGCGTTTGACATTGCCCAATTCGATGTAAACCGCGTGGGCGGCATTACAGCGGCCAAAAAGATCACAGCGTTATGCGAAGCGAATGATATCGCCGTCATTCCGCATGCAGGGCAGATGCACAATTACCACCTCACCATGTCATCTTTCGGCGCCCCGATGTCCGAGTATTTCCCGAAAGTCCCAGTCGAAGTTGGCAATGAGCTGTTTTGGTACATTTTTGATGGCGAACCCATTGCCGAGAATGGTTTCATAAACCTCTCTGACGACGCGCCCGGTTTTGGATTGACGCTAAAGACCCCTGATCCCGCTGAATTCAAACTGACGTTCTAGCAACATGCCAGATTTCCCAATCATCGATACCCATCTGCACATCTGGGACATGAACCAGCTGAAATATTCCGCGTTCGAGGGCCATCCGCTTTTCGGGAAATCTTATCTCATCGAAGATTATCAGCGTCACAGCGCCGAACTTGAAATCGAAGCGATGGTGTTTTTGGAATGCTACGCCGATTTCAACGATAATGGCGGCCAATACATCGAAGAGATCGAGTTTGCAGAAGAAAGCGCCAAACGCGACCCACGAATCAAAGGCATCGTGCCAATGGCGCCACTGGAATGGGGTGCGCGCGTTCAACCAATGCTCGAACAAATGCAGGCCAAGCACCCGTCAGTTAAAGGTATTCGTCGAATAATTGAGTTTGATGACGACCCACGTTCGCTTACTTTGTCGCCTTCATTCATCGAGGGCGTCAACCTTTTGCACAAGTTCGGTTGGCATTTTGAGATCAACGTAAACTTTACCCAAATGGATATCATCCGCGATTTTGTACAGCATATTCCCGACGTGCCGATGATCCTGGATCATTGCGGCAAACCAGGAATTAAAGAGGGTGCAATCCACCAATATCGTGATGACATTCATGATTTGGCACAGCATCCAAACATATGGATCAAGTTGTCAGACCTTCCGGCCTGTGCCAATACTAAAAGCTGGGCGGAGAACGATATAAGGCCCTATATTGATGCAACCGTCGAAGTCTTTGGATTCGACAGAACAATATTTGCCGGTGACTGGCCGATATGCCTGCAGGCCACAAGCCTTACGCGGTGGGTCGAAACACTGGACCGCGCATTTGCAGGTGCTTCGAAAACTGAATTGCGCAATTTCTATCGGGATAATGCGAACAACTTTTATCGACTTGGATTATGAATAACAGGAATATCGTGTGGCTGATCTTACAGATACAAATAAACTAGCAGGCGGAGACAAACCCTTCGCTGCAATTATGAAGGTGCAAAAAGCGGCAGAGCCAAGTATAAGCTTTGCGGGCGGCGTCTTGCCACGGGCTTCAATTTCGGAACAGGTGTCGAACCGAATTCTGGCTATGATCAAGTCCGGAAATCTGAAATCCGGCGACAAGCTGCCCACCGAGCAACAGATGCGCATTGCGTTCAGCATTAGCCGCCCACCTCTGCGCGAGGCTCTCAAGTCCCTAACGTTGATTGGTGTTCTTGAAAGCAGACAAGGCGGACGTTACACGGTGACAGACCTGTCGCCCAGCAGACTTGTAACACCATTCAATGTCCTGCTTTCGGTCGCAGACCATGACTTACAGGTTCAGTTCGAAGCGCGCGCAGTTATCGAACTGGAACTTGTCCGGTTTTGCACCGAAAGAGCAAACGACGATCAGCGTACGCGCATTCTGAGCCTCGCTAAGGACGGGCACGCCTTCTATGAAAACAGCGTGGGTTTTCGTCTGCTGGATTCCGAGTTTCACCAAGCTATCAACGAAGGCGCGAACAATACGTTACTCGCGACGATCTCAGAGGCGCTGTACAACGTGGCCGTTGATGCCCGTCGACTGGCCAGCGCCACTCCGGGCGTCATCGAGATATCGATCAATCAACACTGTCGTGTGGCCGAAGCAATTGCCGCCGGCGAGGCGGACAAGGCGGTCCAGACTTACCGCGAACACCTAAAGCACGTGCTCGACACAACAACCAACGCAATCCACAAACTTTCGGAGTAGTATGATGGCCAAACGGATCGCCTTTCGCATGACCCTTTATCCTGGACTGGCCGAGCAGTACGAGAAACGTCACGATGAGATATTTCCGGAATTAGCGCAGGCATTAAAAGACGCTGGCGTATCGGATTATTCGATCTGGCACGATCCCGCATCGAACCATCTTTTCGGTATTCTCACTCGCACCGATGAACACACGATGGACGCCTTGCCTGACACTGAAATCATGAAGCGCTGGTGGGTGCATATGGCGGACGTGATGGAAACAGATTCTAACAATGTGCCCACGCAGATCCCTCTGAAGCGCGTGTTTTTACTACCATGAGCCGCGCCTTTCGCATCAAAGATATCCGTGTCTGGACGGTGTCAAAGTCCAGCAAAGGCGGGGATTATTTCAACCAAGGAGAGCAAGAGCACTGGTTGGTTGACAGCCTGATTTCAAACCCGATGTCGTCTTACCCGGTATACCGAGAAAAGAGATCGTCATGGGGGATTGGTGTTCTGGGATCAATCCTTGTCGAGATTGAAAGCGAAAATGGCACTGTGGGTGTGGCGACAGGAACTGGCGGCGTACCGGCGGCTTGGCTGATTGCAAATCATTTCAGCAGGTTTCTTGCCGATCAAGACGCACGAAACGTCAATATGATCTGGGACCAGATGTACCGGGCGTCCCTGCCTTATGGTCGTAAAGGGATCACAGTGATGGCGATCAGCGCAGTGGATCTCGCGCTCTGGGATCTTTTGGGAAAAATTAGAGAAGAACCAGTTTACCACCTAATTGGCGGGCTTACACGGGATGAAATTTCTTTCTATTGTACCGGGCCACAGGCAGGAGCTATCAAGGAAATGGGATTTTGGGGGGCGAAAGTCCCATTGCCACATGGGCCAAGCGAACGCGAGGAGGGCCTAGAGAAAAACGTCGCGTTCCTGCGCGCACACCGAGAAAAAGTAGGGCCCGGCTACCCCCTGATGGTCGATTGCTACATGTCGCTGACTGTACCATATGCAATTGCATTGGCTGGCGCTTGCAAGGACCTCGACATCTATTGGTGGGAAGAGGTGCTGTCGCCCGAAGATTTGGACGGCTATCGTCAAATCCGGCAGGCGCACCCCACGCTCAAGTGGACAACTGGCGAGCATGAGTACACCCGTTACAGTTTCCGACCGCTTATTGAAGAGCGCCTAGTCGACGTGCTTCAGCCGGACGTCATGTGGGTCGGCGGGATGACCGAAATATTGCGAATTGCAGCACATGCCTCGACGTTGGATATCCCGGTAATTCCACATGGAAGTGGTCCATATTCCTATCATTTTATTGCCAGCCAAACCGGCCCACCGCTCTGTGAATACGTTGCGTCTAGTGCTGACGGACTTTCGATAGCGCCCGTGTTCGGCGACCTGTTCGAAGGCGAGGGCGTCCCCAAGAACGGCCGGCTAAAACTTTCCTCGGCTTCGGGCTTTGGTATGAATTTGACTGATCGCAGCGTTTTGAAAGCGTTGCCAGAATAGCAGCCGAGTTGCGCCACCCAATTTCAAACAGATGGTGGTATAGAGCTTTTTTTATGGATAACGAGCAAGTGGGAAGGCGCCCTACCCGAGACGGATTTCAGGCGGTGCGCTCGCAATTTGGGCGTCCCAGCTCAGTCATTTCATTGAGCCCGCGGATATCTACAACCCAATTGACGCGGACAGTCCAAATCTTGAAGTGGTCAAATCGTTGTTCGCCGAAATGTTCAATCAGGAGAATATTGGGCTTTGTCAGATTAAACTTGCTTGAAGCGGGCAGGGCTAATTTGTAGCGTCCTTGGATGACAAAACACTCTCCATTCCGCTACTTTAAAACCAGCCCTGAAGTCATCCGACTTGCAGTAATGATGTACGTTCGATTTCCGCCACCAACGCCTTCAAGAAAGCCTTGGACAAACTAACTGGCGTCTACCAGTCCCGTACTTCTAGTGGGATGCAGTGGAGCGGTATCAAGCCTGTTATGCAGTTCTAAGCCCAGATTAGTGTAGGCAGTGTAGGCTGTGTAGGCATTTTGGGAAACTTTCTACTGGGAGATCTCTGGGGACTTTTGCGATTTGCCTACACAGCCTACACTGCCTACACTCTTATCTCTCTTCTTTAACGAGAAAGGATAATAAATAAGGGGCAACCTCCTCGTTGGAGTAGCATCTACAAGCCGCCCCCGCACTCTGCTCAGCAGTAACTGTAAACACAGCCACTCACAGCCGCATACAGCTAGTTTACGAACTGCAGCCACCAATCTCAGGTCAGGCTCATATACGGCATCCCTAGGGGGTGGGGTGGCACATGCAGCCCCCAGTCAATTACTGACCAGATTACTGACCAGAATACTCCTTATTGTAGTGAACTGGGAGATGGTGTATCTAATGAAACCAGAGTGTTAGACGTTACTTGGTGCAGGTGTAGGGAACCAACCTCCGTGTGGGGGCACCATTAAATCAATAACTTACATATAATTAGCTAGCAATGGTGCCTGCCGGGGAAACTCAGGGGAAACATATTGTTGTGTAATCCTGCTCTAAAGACTGAGTCGTTAAAAAACGACGACCTTAGTGCTGGCATATGTAAGCATCAGCTGTAGATTGATTGAAAATCTTAAGTCGGACGAGGATAGCTCATTGGCTGGAACATCTGGAGAAAAAGTTACACAAGTGCTTCTAAGTATAATCTGGACCTTAATCGTATTGGCCATAGGCTACATGCTGCTAGATATTTGGCTGTTTGAAGTCGACCGCTGTTCACCCCTCATATGCACAGAAGGCTATCCTTGCTTTGAGCAAGGCGACTGCCCTGCATCTATAGTTCCTGATTGAATGCAGCTGAGCATTTAGTGTCTGCCATCCTGCGCCGCATGAACGTTGGCAGGAACGACCAAGCTCTGTAATATGGATCATTCTGAAAGCCCGGGCTATCGTGCATGTATGAGCTTCTGCGTGAGCCTCAAGGGAGCCCTTAGATTCATGGGGGAACGAATTGGGCTGGCCCGTTTTTCAGGTGGGAATCCAAGGTGAAGATTTAGTTTGCGTGCATCAGTCTTGGATTTGCGGGCTTGGGCTTGATTGACGTGCATCATCGTTCAAGCTACGGCTTATGGTGGTTTGAGGAGTGCATAGCAATGGCAGAAATAACTGTTCGACTTGCGAGCGACGAAAGCGATTTTGATGCGGCACGTGCACTGTGTCTAGAGTGGTTGGATTGGCATTGGAAAAACTACCCAGCTGGTTGGCCTAAGGATGACGACCATCCTATGAACCCCGAAAGGTTCAAAGCGGCCCTTGAGGCTTTATCCGACTTGTACAAGCGTCCGCTTGGCGGGGTCATGATTGCATCGGTAGATGGCAACCCTGCTGGATGCGTGATGTTTGGCGAAGCAAGCACAGGGGTAGCTGAGTTTAATAGAATGTTTGTGAGTGTCTCTGGTCGTGGACATGGCCTTGGTCGAAAAATGCTGAACCGAATGGTGGAGCAAATGATTGCAGATGGATACACCCGAGTGTTCTTTTCATCTGCCACCTTTTTGACCCACGCGCGCGCAATGTATGAGGCCGCTGGCTTCGTACTAATGCCACAGCCGGAAGGTTTTCCGAAAAAATTGCGCGACAAAGTCTATTTCATGGAGCGTTTTCTAACATAATCAATCAATTAAACCTCAACACAACCAAGCTCAGTACCATCCCATAGCACCAACTCAGTATCACCTGCGGTCTCTGCAAGCATCATATGTTACTAGAGGTAGCCAACCTGATAGCTGTGTATTTGGAGGCGATACCACAGCCTATTAGGTGCGTCAGAGGGCTAGATGTAACAACTGCGGGGAGAAGAGCAATAACACGTATCACATCCTTTATAAGGGCAGCTGTATTGTTGCGATGGATGGGGCAGCCACACTATCAAATTAATTCTTATTTCTAGGGAGATAAAAGGTGTATCTAGAAACGGAACGTCTAATCATCAATAATCTCAGTCTAGACGATCTTCAGTTCTTAATTGACTTGGATTCCGATCCATTGGTTAGAAAGTTTATTGATGGAAAAGTAAAAAATATTGACGAAACTCGCCAATATCTTTCTGAAAATATTGATGGTTACTTGCGGCACGGATTTGGGCGTTACGCCGTCAGGGTTAAAGAAAGTTTGAAGCCTATCGGGATTTGTGGGTTTTTAATGGAAAATTATGGGGTGGACTTTGGCTATAGATTTAGCCAATCGGCTTGGGGGCAAGGGATTGCACAAGAGGCTGGAAATAGCGTCATTAGATATGGCGTTGATCAACTTAAATTAAAGAAGATCGTTGGCATTGTATTACCTGATAATATTGCATCTGAAAAAGTATTAATTTCATGCGGCTTTACATTTGTTGGTATGGATAAGGTATGGGGTAAAGAAATTAAGAAGTACGAAATAACACATTAACTGTTCATCCTTCTTTTAAACTCATATGACCACTTTCCATTAGCAAACCTGATAGCTGTGGTTGGGACGCAATACGACAGCCCATGATGTGCGCTAGAGGTACAGCTGTCAGAAGTTTGGACACAAAGGCAACAACACGTATCAGATCATGCGAGATAGATGAGGCCACAGGACGTTAGTTTGCAGCCTCACTACTAGGTTTTACTTGGCAGCTTGCTTTGCTTCGTAAGCAGCCTTCTTCTCCAAGTATTTTTCTTCTGTAAGATCATGCCAACCTACGCAGTTACCATTTGGACTACGTCCACATCCGCACTCAGCCATTTCGAGCTCCTTTATTATTTACAAACTTTGAAGTGGTGCTTCTGTTTCATTATGCAAGTGGTACCCGCTGCTATGTCGCAGTTTAGCAATGGCTGGGGTTAAGCCAGCTAAAACGTAGGTTAAGTAGATTTGTTCTAGCTGGACTAATGTCGTAATTTAAGCGCCCATTGGCTGCACCTTTCCAGTAGGCTCAAGTTGATACTCGTGGAGTTAAGGGTAAACTATGAAACACGTAACCATCATTTTAGCGTTCCTAATGACGTTAGCTAATCCGGTAACTGCAATAGAACAAAGATTTTCCGATGAAGACTGTAGAGGTGTTTATGCTGGTATTGTATCCCTTCTAGGTGAAGCTAACAA
>Ga0209711_10002484_pt1 | contig 16446 bp, 15 predicted proteins | sample ArcticOcean_MG_C_7_FD_187441 | JGI IMG/M metagenome (GOLD analysis project Ga0209711, IMG submission 187441) | Marine microbial communities from western Arctic Ocean - ArcticOcean_MG_CB11_88 (SPAdes) (version 2) | ecosystem: Environmental > Aquatic > Marine > Oceanic | place: Arctic Ocean... | reverse complement strand
ATTGATGAGCATAGTAAAGATGAAGAAGATACTTAAATATTAATTTATAGGGGCCGTAGCTCAGCTGGGAGAGCGCGTGGCTGGCAGTCATGAGGTCAGGGGTTCGAGCCCCCTCGGCTCCACCAATCCTGAATCATAATTAAATAGCTATGCATTAGTTGCATACCTATTAAACCTGTTTATTGCTTAATTTAAGTACTATTATATATATACCTATGATAATATGAGCCAAATTTATATAGGAAAATTTTATGAAACTTAAGAAACTTACCGTCACTTTCTTATTCATTATTGCATTAGCTATAGGATTAATAGCGGGATTAGAATGGTGGAATACAAATAAAAGTTTAGTATCAACTGATAATGCTTATGTAAGAGCATCAATTACTACTATATCTTCAAGAGTTTCAAGTTATGTAAAAGAAGTTCCAGCTTTAACAAATTCTATCGTCAAAAAAAATGACCTTTTGGCAATTCTAGATTCAGAGCCATATAAAAATAAGGTGAATGCGTTAAGAGCATCTGTAGAAGCTGCAAAAGCTAATTTAGAAGCTGGAAAAGCTAAAATCATTACTATTAATTCCTCCTTTAATAATTTAGACGCAAAGATGAGACTAGTTAAAAGTGAAATTAATATTTTTAGCTCTCAAGCAAAAGCTTATTCTAGTGAATTAAAATTAGCTCAACAAAATTTAATAAGAATAGAAAAACTATTTGAAAAAAAATCGGTATCAAAAGCAAAATTAGATGAAGCTATAACCAAAGTTCAAACGACTTCGCACGAATTAGATTCAGCTTTGGCAAAAACAAATTCTATAAAAAATAAACTGGAGGTTCTCTCTACAGAAAAAGAAAAGATTGATTCTCTTAAAAATGAATTAATTGTGGAACTTAAAAAGTCAGAAGCTGATTTAAATAAATCAAAAGCTGAATTAAAAATGGCAATAGTAGACCTTGAATCCACAAAAATTTATGCCCCTATTGATGGCGTAATAGCTAACCGTATAGCAGAACCCGGAATTTATGTAGAAGATGGCTGGCCATTGATGGCAATTGTTCCAATCCATGATATTTGGATAATAGCTAATTATAAAGAAACGCAAGTAGAGAGTATTAAAGTTGGTCAAAAAGTAAAATTACATTTTGATGCCTTTAAACAAAATGTAATTTTTGGTGAAGTTCATTCTATAGCGCCGGCATCATCGGCCTCTTTTAGTCTACTGCCTCCTCAAAATGCATCTGGAAATTTTGTAAAAGTAGTACAAAGAGTTCCTGTAAAAATTACATTTAAGACACCAGAAAATATGCTTGGTAGAATTGTCCCAGGTCTTTCAGTTTATGTTTCAATTGAAACAAAGCCCTAGAAAGAAATAAGATTGAAATATAATTCGTTTATTTAATTTATTCAGTTAATATTTATTTTAATATTTATTATAATATTCTTAAATTTTAATAGGGAATAAGTAAATTTTTTCCATTTCAAAAAGTAATAAAAATAAAATTGCTTTCTGGTTTATGACTCTAGGCATGTTCTTTAATCTAATTAGTGTGCAAAATATTGGGGCTGCTTATAGACATATACAAGGAGGGTTAGGAGCTGCCCCAGATCAAGTAAGCTGGGTAGTTACTTCCTTTTTAATAGCAGAAGTAATTATGCTTCCATTATCTGGCTGGCTAACAAGAGCAATGTCCACCAGAAGATTCTTCTTTATGTGTTCTATAGGATTTACTATAGCATCTATACTTTGTGGACTATCCTGGTCTATTGAATCAATGATATTTTTTAGAGTACTTCAAGGCTTTTTTGGAGGAGGCATGATGCCCGCAATGTTTGCAACACTTTTTACTATATTTCCAAAAAAAGAACAGCAATTTGTTGCAATAATGACAGGAGTAATTGCTACTGCTGCATCTGCATTAGGGCCTCATATGGGAGGATGGATAAGTGACGAGATAGGTTGGAGGTTTGTATTTTTAGTAAACGCACCTTTCTCACTTATCATAGGCATTATTGTATTTAAACTCGCTGATTTTGATAAAAAAGAATATTTATGGAACAAAATAGATTTCATAGGTATTATATTAGCAGCTTTATTTTTAGGGTCGGGTTTAGCTGTTTTAGAAGAAGGTAGAAGAGAATATTGGTTTGAATCAAACTTAATTTGCATATTATCTTTAATTTGTCTGTGTAGTTTCTTTCTTTTTATTTTAAGAGAATTAAAAACAAAAAATCCAATAGTTGACCTAAGAATATTTGCTAATAGAAACTTTTTAATATGTACGATACTAGTATTTATATGGGGCATAATAATATTTGCTACCCAATATATTCTACCTGTATTTATAGCAAGGACTAGAGGTTTAGATGGAACGACAATAGCATCTATGGTCTATATTATGGGGGCAGCACAGGTGGCTTCTGGTTTTCTTGCCTTATTTCTTTTTAAAATAGTTAATAGACGCACAGTTGCTTTTATAGGCTTCATTATGTTAGCTACTGGTACTTGGCTTCAAGGTTTTATGATTTCAGAGATAGGTTTAAACGAAATCATATGGCCCCAAATTATAAGAGGTCTTTCAGCGCAGTTGTGTTTTCTTCCTTTAGTACTTTTATCAATAGGTTATTTACCTGCTGATAAAATCAAGGATGGAAGTGGCCTCTATTCACTAATGAATAGATTAGGCGCAGCTATTGGCATAGCAGCTTCTAATACTCTTTTTGAATTAAAAATCTCTGAAAACTATCTCGAAATTAGCAATATAACTTCAAAAGCATTGAATCAATCTCAATTATTTTTAATGAAATTAAACAACTTAATTCCTAAATATTTAAGTAATTCTCCTGAAAAAGTAAAAATAGCTTCAGAAATACTTTATAAAATAGGCATTGAGGAAGCAAGTGCAATGGCCTTCAATCAAATCATGTTGTCAATGGGGATTATGGCCCTGGTTATTTCTCCACTTATATTTTTAGTAAAAGGGCTAAAAAAAGAATAAAAAAAAACCGGCTTATAAAAACCGGTTTTTTGAAAATAAATTTAGTTTAAAATTTAAATTTCTGCACAAGCGTAACAATTAATTTCTAGACCAACTGCTACTTCAAGAACTACTGGTGATTTCCACATTGTATTTATCCCTTAATTAATTAATCAATATAATTAATATAGACAAAGTTTTAAATTTTAAAACCTATAGTATAAATTGGTATATCCTATAGTAAAGTTTCTACATTTAAAGATTCAAGTATTGGTGGAACTTTATGAATTTTTGGTAACTTCATGTTTTTTCCCGTTTCCTTTAAAGCCTCAATAAAAGATTTATATGGCTCTACTCTTATATACTGTGATGGAATTAGAGATATAATTTTTCTAACTGGCAGATTAGTTCTATATAAATTTACATCAAAGTCTAAATTTTTACCACCTAGTCTTGCTGCCAAAGCAGGAACTACGGCAACTCCTCTTCCCGATTGCACCATAGAAAGAGCAACTTCATAAGTTCTTGTTTTCGCAAAGACTCTTGAATTTGGTAAAACACTTGTAAACCATTCTTCTATTCTTTTTTTATGCTGATTTCCAAATTCAAATTGAATTATATTGCTTAAAGCTTTACTTACAGGAGATTTTTTTAAATCTTCTAAGTTTTTGATATTTTCCAAGGAAACAGATTTTGGTACAGCGAGAACATAAGGATCTTCAAATAAATGAGTTTTACTAAATGATAGTATACTTTTAGCTATCGAATCTTCAGCTAAAACTGCCACGGACAGCTGTCTACCGTATAATAAATCTATAGCCTCTACAGGAGATATTTCTAATATATCTAATTGTATATCAGGAAATTTTTCTGACAATTTTTCTGCTGCTGCAGGCAGCAAGTTTCTAGCAACAGATGATAATAAGCCTACAGAGATGAGTCCTTTTTGACCACTTCCAAATTGTCTTAAACCTACCATAGTCTCTTCTATACTTGACAACATAATTTCTGATCTTCTTTGCAAAAACAACCCCGCCTCAGTCAAACTCATTTGAGACCGTCCTCTTTTAAATAATAGTGATCCCACTTCATCCTCTAATTTAGATATTTGTTGAGATAATGAAGGTTGCGCTAATCCCAAGTATTTTACTTGCCTTAGTAAAAGATGAAGCCTGTGCTACAGTCCAAAATATTTTCAACTGGTGAAGTGTAATTCCTATAGGTTCTTTTTTCATTTCACATGCCTTAATTAAGAAAAAAAAATGATGACTTAATGTAAAAATAATAATAATAATTATAACTTAAAAAGTGTTATTTTAAAAATTATACCACTAATTATCAAAAAAGGATCATATAAGTGAAAAAAAATAAACTAGGTAAAACAGATATTATGGTTTCTGAAATATGCCTTGGCACTATGACATGGGGACAGCAAAATAATGAGAAAGAGGCTCATGATCAATTAAGCTATGCTATAGAAAAAGGAATAAATTTTATAGATACGGCTGAAATGTATGCCGTGCCCCCTAAAAAAGAAACTGCAGGTCTTACTGAAACTTATATTGGTTCGTGGTTAAAACATCAGGACCGTTCTAAAATTATTTTAGCTACAAAAATAGCTGGTAGAACATCTAATGTGCCTTCAGGTCCTCCCGGATTAGATTGGATAAGAAACGGTCCAAGACTAAATAAAGAGCATATATTTGAAGCGATAACTGATAGTCTTAGACGATTAAATACAGATTATATTGATTTATATCAACTACATTGGCCAGAGAGGAATGTTAATAATTTTGGGCAACTTGGTTATAAACATTCTCCTAGAGAAGATGATATTAAGATTGAGACTACTTTGGAAGCCCTTTCTGAAGCTGTAAATAAAGGTTTGATTAAATATGTGGGCTTATCTAATGAAACTCCTTGGGGAGTAATGAAGTTTTTAGCGGCAGCTGAAAAATACAACTTGCCTAGAATTGTAACAATTCAAAATCCATATAGCCTCTTAAATCGATCTTATGAAGTAGGCTTGTCTGAAATTTCAATCAATGAAGAGGTTGGTTTATTGCCTTATTCTCCTTTGGCTGGTGGCGTTCTAAGTGGCAAATATCTCAATGGTAATAAACCTGAAAATGCAAGAATGACACTCTTTGAAAGAATGCGTTCAAGATATTCAAGCCAGCATGCTGAAAATGCGGTATTAGCATACCAAAAAATAGCTAAAAAATATAACTTAAACTTAACGCAAATGGCAATAAATTTCGTTACTAAACAAAGTTTTGTTACATCTAATATAATTGGTGCTACTTCACTTAAACAATTAGAAGAAAATATTGATTCTGTTAACTGTAATTTAAGTGAAGACGTAATAGGTGAGATAAATAAAGTACATAAAATTTATACTTATCCATGTCCATAATTATATAACTTATTTTTGAGTGTATGCATCAGATAGATGAGAAACTACATTTTCTCATCTATTACCTCATCTCTAACACCTTTAAATTCTGCAAGCTTGCCTCTTCTATTTACACCCCATTTATATTGCTCTGGCCACATCTCAAATTCAGGGTCAGCTTTTAAGGCTTGAGCGGCGTGTAAGGCCCAGAAAGGATTATACATTAGTTCTCTTCCTATTGCTATTAAGTCTGCTTTATCTTCTTGCAAAATTTGTTCTGCTTGATTTGGATCAACTATAACTCCAACTGCCATAGTTTTCATGCCAGATTCTTTCTTTACTTTATCTGCAAATGGTACTTGAAAACCTGGCCCTCTATCCATATTTGTTTTCATAGGTTTTCCAGATTTATTTACGCGAAATAAAGGTGCCCCAGAAATACCCCCTCCAGAACAATCAATTACATCTACACCGTGCTCTCCTAATTTCTCAGATAGAATTACAGAATCTTCTATTTCCCAGCCATTTTCTATTCCATCAACTGCTGATATTCTGCAAAATAATGGCATATCTTCTGGTATTACAGAGCGAACTGCATCAACAACTTCAAGTAAAAGGCGCATACGACCATGAATATCACCTCCATAACTATCATTTCTCTTATTAGCTAAAGGAGATAAAAAACTATGCATTAAATAACCATGTGCAGAATGAATTTCAATTACTTTAAAACCAACTTTAACTGCTCTTTTTGCAGCATCAGAAAATGCTTTGATAATCTCTTGTATATCATTTTCATCCATAGCTTTTGGAACAACCCATCCTTCAGCTACAGGAATATCAGAAGGAGCAATTATATCCCATGGAGAGTTGCCAGCTTTAATATCTTCTTCATCTAGAGGTGTCCCTCCATTCCATGGAGTTTTAGTTCCTGCTTTTCTTCCCGCGTGAGCTAATTGCATACCAGGAACGCATCCCATTTTTTCTATAAAAGATGTGATAGGAATTAAAGCTTCAGCTTGTTCATCAGTCCATATACCTAAACATCCCGGGGTAATTTTTCCTCTTGATTCTACGGCAGTAGCCTCAGCAAAAATTAAACCTGTTTTTCCTCTAGCAAATGTACTTAAATGAGCAAATTGCCAATCAGTAGCCACTCCATCATTAGCAGAATACATGCATAATGGTGATAAAACTATTCTATTAGGGATTGTTACACCGCGTATTTTTATTGAACTAAAAAGTTTTGTATCTGCTTTCATGACTATCTCCTAAATTAAAAATTGAATATAACTTTATCTTAAATTATTTGAAATAAAAATAATTTATATTATATTTTAATGTGCTTCATCCCAATTATTTCCCACTCCGGCTTCTACCTCTAGAGGTACGGTCATTGTAAATGCAGGATTAGGTGCATCTACCATGATAGATTTAATTATAGGAATCAATCTATCAACTTCTACTTCTGCACATTCAAATATTAATTCATCATGTACTTGCAAAATTAACTCAGCATCAATTTTATGCTTTTTTAATATTTCAGGTATATCTTTCATAGATCTTTTAATTATATCGGCTGCCGCTCCTTGTAACGGGGCGTTGATAGCTTGTCTTTCTGCTCCAGCTCGTCTCATAGGATTTTTATCATTGATACTAGGTATGTAACACCTTCGGCCAAAAACGGTTTCTACATATCCATTTTTTCTAGCAAAATCTTGAGTGTCTTCCATATATTTTTTTATTCCTGGATACTGAAAAAAATAAGAATCTATATATTCTTTAGCTTCTGTTCTAGAAATATTTAATTGTTTTGCTAAGCCAAAAGCACTCTGCCCATATATTATTCCAAAATTTATAGCTTTAGCATTTCTTCTCATTTCGCTTGTTACTTCTTCAGCTTTAATTCCAAAAACTTGTGAAGCAGTCAATTTATGTATATCAACACCATTTTTAAAAGCTTCTATTAGAGCATCAATATTAGCAACTTCAGCTAATAACCGCAGCTCTATTTGAGAATAATCAAAAGCAATTAATTTTTTACCTTCTTGTGCTATAAAAGATTTTCTAATTGCGCGGCCATCTTCAGATTTAATTGGTATATTTTGTAAATTAGGGTTGCTTGAAGAAAACCTTCCTGTCATAGCTCCAGTCATCTGGAAATGTGTATGCACTCTCTTAGTAGAAGCATTTATCTGTTCAACTAAAGCATCAGAATAAGTACTCTTTAATTTTTGAAGTCCTCTCCAACTTATGACCAATTTACATATCTCATTTCCATCTTGCCCTAGTTTTTCTAAAACTTCAGCTGAAGTAGAATACAGGCCAGATTTACCTTTTTTTCCACCTTTTAAACCAAGCTTGATATATAGGATTTCTCCTAATTGTTTAGGCGAAGCAATATTAAATTCTTCTTCTGCTAAAAGAAATATTTTTTCTTGAATAGGAATCATTTTTTTTAAAAAAAGTGCACTTAAATTTTTAAGGTATAAAGGGTCAATACCTACTCCATTTCTTTCCATATTAGAAATTACATATGGAAGAGGTCTTTCTATAGTTTCGTATAGAGTAATCATTTTTTCTCTAATTAATCGTTTATTAAAACTTAAATACAAACGTAAAGTGATATCTGCATCTTCCGCAGCATATACTAATGCTTTATCTAAGGGCACATAGTCAAAAGTTACCTGGTCTTTTCCTTTTCCAGTAATTTCTGAATAGCTTATTGTTGAAATATTTAAATGCGCTTTAGCAAGTGCATCCATACCATGCCCTATATGCTTGCCCGCATCCAACACAAAAGACATTAACATTGTGTCATGTATAGGATAAATATTAATATTCCCTGCATTCTTTAATATGGTCATATCATATTTAATATTTTGTCCTATTTTTATAATACTTGGGTCCTCTAGAATAGGTTTTAAAATAGCTAATGCTTTATTAAAATCTATTTGTTTTATCTCTTCTGCAATTATTAATCCTTCTTTAGATTTATGTGCGAGAGGAACATAAATAGCATTTCCAGGTTCAAAAGATAAAGAAACACCTACCAAATTAGCTGAAACAGAATCAATCGAAGTAGTTTCAGTATCTACTGCAACCATTCCTTTTAAATAAATGCCTTTAACCCAATTAATCAAATCTTTTTCTTCTGTAATAAGCTTGTAATTAATCTCTATATCTATTTTAGATTTTATCTCTTCTTTATCTTGTGGTAAGGCTACATAGGCACTTTTACTTTCAATAAAACCGTCTTCATTAGGAAGCCTTCCAATAAGAGTATTAAAGCCTTGTTCCAACAAAAAATTTTTAAGTTTATCAAGATCAATATCTTGCCTCTTAAAATTTTTAAAATTTTCAATTTCTTTAACATCATCAGACAAGGTAACTAACTTCATACTAATTCTTGCTAAATCAGCAAAATTCAATAAATTTTCTTTTCTTTTTGGCTGCGTTATTTCATGCGCGCGCATTAATAATGATTCCAAATCACCATACTTATTTATTAATTCTGCTGCTGTTTTTATTCCTATACCGGGCACTCCAGGTATATTATCAGTACTATCTCCTGCTAGAGCTTGAACATCTATTACCTTGTCAGGATAAACACCAAATTTTTTAAAAACTCCTTCTTTATCAATAGTAATCATCTTCATTGGGTCTATCATTTTAACATTATCTTTTACCAACTGCATTAGGTCTTTATCAGAAGAAATTATTTCAACTTCCCATCCCTCCTTACTAGCCTGACTTGCATATGTTGCAATAATATCGTCTGCTTCATATCCTGCTAATTCTATATATGGGATATTAAAAGCTTTAGTAGCCTCCCTTATTAAAGAAAATTGTGGGATGAGGTCCTCAGGTGCTTCAGATCTATTAGCTTTATATTCTTTATAAATTTCATTTCTAAACGTTTTAGAAGCCACATCAAATATTACAGCTAAGGAGTCTGTTTTTGTCTCTGCAATTAAACGCCAAATCATATTACAATAACCCATAACAGCATTTATAGGAGTACCGTCTTTCCTAGTAAGTGGTGGTAATGCATAATAAGCTCTAAAAATAAAGCCTGACCCATCTACTAAGGTTAGTGACCTTTTTTTATCATTTTTTGTATCGTGAACATCCATAAAATATTATCCTATTTTATTGTATTATAACCTAATTATATAATATTCTATAACTTCTTTATTAAAATTAACTTGCTAAACAAAACTAAATATTGTTATCAGCAGAGAATGCTATTTAATAATAAAATTTCAAGAAAATTTTCATTAGTATATTTTTCTATATTTATGGTGATTGGAATTAACGCTCCCTTTTTTCCCCTTTGGCTTTCATCAAAGGGTTTTGAAGAACGCTATATTGCATTTATATTGTCTGCCGCTGTGTTAACTAAACTTGTTGTTAATCCTTTTTTTGCTGGTTTAGGAGATAAATACGGGAACAGAAAAATACCTATGCTTTATTTATCATTCTTAGCGTCTTTAATACTGCTCTCCTTAAACTTTGTTACTGCGTTATATTCTTTAGCAATTCTATCTATATTTAGCTGGGCTTTATTTGCCCCCTTGATGCCCTTAACGGAAAGCATAACAACTACAGCACTTAAAAAATATAAATTTGATTACGGCAAAACTAGATTATGGGGCTCTGTTGCTTTTATCATAGTAGCTTTTTTTGGTGGATTAATTATTGAGGAGCATGGATTAAAATATGTTCCTATATTAATGTCTTTGGGAGCAATATTAGTTTTTATTTCAATATGCTTTATGCCCACTATTAAATCTTTGCCAGCTAGACATAAAATAACCACACTATCTTTATTAAGTAATAGAAATTTTTTTCCATTTTTACTAGCTTGTGGAGCCATACAGAGTAGCCACGGAATATACTACGGCTTTTCAACAATATATTGGAAAAGTATTGGTCTATCTGAAACCATAATTGGTGCTTTATGGGCAGAGGGTGTTATTTTTGAAATTATTCTTTTAGCATATTTTTATAAATTTAAAAACTACACATCATCAAAAAACTTTCTAATTTTAGCAGGGATTATAGCAAGTATTAGATGGGCTTTAATGGCGTATGCAGATAATATTTTATTTATTGCAATAATACAAATCCTTCATGCTTTTACATTCGGCCTAACTCATCTGGCTGCAATTTATTTTATATCTGAAGTTATGCCTGCTAGAGCGCAAGCAAAGAGCCAAGCTTTATATTCTGCAATCTCCATGGGCGCTTGTTTAGCAATATCGATTGCTGTTTCTGGAGATCTTTATAATTTATTTTATGAAAAATCTTTTTTCTTTTCTTCTATAATCGCTTTTATAGGAGTCATAATATCTTTATTTTTTATAAAAACTAGGAAGATCTCGTAAATATATTTCCACAATACGGACAGCTAATTGATTTTTCTTTTTCACCTATGCTTAAGTATATTTTAGGATGACCATCTCCATCTTCACCTCCAGCACAAAATACTTTTTCAATCTTCACCAATTTCTCTTTATTCTTTTTTGTATTTGCGTTCATAATAAAAAAAACCTTCTACTTATTATATATTGAATTTAACTTGTGAAAATGTTACCGACACTTATGTCAAATAATTATAAACTATTAAAGAATAAAATACATGACTAATATTAATCAAAATTTCGCTATTGAAATATCTGGTTTAAAAAAAATTTATAATCATAAAAAACCAAATGCCTTTGAAGCTCTTAAAGGTATTGATTTAAATATTCCTAAAAAATCTATATTTGGATTATTAGGTCCTAATGGAGCTGGCAAATCTACGTTAATAAACATTATTGCTGGGCTCGTTTTAAAAACTGAAGGTCAGGTAAAAGTTTGGGGTAATGATATAGATATAAATGAAAGAAATGCTAAATTATCTATAGGTGTTGTTCCTCAAGAACTTATTTTAGACCCATTTTTTACTCCTAGAGAAACCTTAGAATACCAAAGTGGTTATTATGGTGTACCTAAGAATGAAAACTGTGTTGAAGAAATATTAGAAACAGTTGGGTTAACAGATAAAGCAGACGCTTATCCAAGAAGCCTTTCTGGAGGAATGAGAAGAAGGTTAATGATAGGAAAAGCCATGGTTCATAGACCTCCTATTTTAATTTTGGATGAGCCTACAGCAGGAGTTGATGTTGCTCTCAGACAATCTTTATGGAAAGAAATAAGAAAATTAAATGATGCTGGTGTTACTATTATTTTAACTACACATTATCTGGAAGAGGCTGAAGCTATGTGTGATACCTTAGCGATAGTAAATAAAGGACAAGTTGTCGCTGAAGGGCAAACATCTTCAATGTTAAACAAACTTGATAAAAAAGAGTTAATAATTTCATTAAAAAATGATGACGCTGATAAAATTAAATTGGATGGAATACATTTAACCGTAATGAATAAAAGCTTAATAAAAATATCCTTCAAACCAAGTGAAATTAATGAAGGAGAAATAATAGAAAAGATATATAATAGTGGGGCTAAAATCAAAACTATCAACTCAAAAGAACCTGACCTAGAAGATCTATTTTTAGAAATAACAAATGAAAATTAACAATGCTATCTAATTTTATATTTATAATATCGAGTGTTCTATTAAATGCTCTGGCTCAAATATTATTAAAAGCTGGCATGAAACAATTTGGAGCTATAGACCTTAAAAATAATATTATTAATACCTGTATTTCTATAGCGTTAAACCCATATATAATATCAGGTTTTATCGCATATGGAATATCTATAATTTTATGGCTTTGGGTTTTATCTAAAGTGGATGTAAGTTTGGCATACCCTTTCCAAGCTTTAGGTTATATCGTTGTTACAATTCTAGCATGGCTAATTTTTCAAGAGCATATAGGATTTACAAGAATTTTAGCTCTGATATTTATTTCTATTGGTTTAATTATTTTAGCCTTTTCTGCGAGAATTCAGTAATTATGCCTCGATGGGTTTTAATTGGAGGGGCAGGTTTAACAGGCCTCCAAATTACTAAACAATTAATCAGTATGAAAGTACCTAAACCCAATATTATAATTGCAGACTTAAAAAATACTTTTAAAAATATTAACTTAAAAGTGACTATGGCCGAATGTGATATTGCAAAAAATATCATTCCAAAATTTTTAAAAGATGACATAATTATACATTTAGCAGCAAGACAATATCACATAAAAGTCCCAAAAAGAAATCAATTAAACTGGTTTAGAGAAGTTAATGTTATAGGAACCCAAAACATAATTACACATTGCATAAAATCGAATGTAAAAGGTTTAATATTTTTTTCTACTGACATGGTATATGGAATTCCAAATTATATACCTTTAAATTCTAACCATACTAAAAACCCAATTGGTCCATATGGTCAGAGCAAGCTTGAGGCGGAACAACTATGTATTCGAGCTAGAAAAAAAGGGTTATCTGTTACAATCCTTCGTCCACGACTAATCATGGGTAAAGGACGACTTGGTATAATGGAAAAATTATTTAAAGCTATATATTCTAATATGCCCGTCCCACTTATAGGTAGTGGAAAAAATTACTATCAAATGGTTTCTGTAGAAGACTGTAGTAATGCTGCAATTCTTTCCGTTAAGCATGGTTTTCCAGATTGTGAATTGAATCTAGGCTCAAAGACCGGCCCTAATGTGAAAAAGCTTTTAAGCTTATTAATTAAAAAAGTTAATTCAAAATCTTTTTTAATTCCTTTACCTGCGACTCCCTTAAAAATAATATTAAGCATTATGGAAAAAATTGGCCTACCTATTTTACATAAAGAACAATATAAAATTGCTGATAAAAATTATATTGTTGATATTTCAGATACATATTCTAAAATTAGATGGAAACCAGAACAATCGGATACAGATATGATAATTGAAGCATATGAACACTGGAAAAATATTAAATAATATGATGAAATATTTACTAAACATAATATTACTAATTTTTATAATATTATGTTTTGGTCTTCCTTTAGCTAATTGGGGCGCATTTATTACCATTTTGGTTGCACTATATGCAATATTTCTAAATAAAATTAATACTAAACCTATACTATGGTTAATATCTTTTATGTTACTTGCCAGCCTTTTCCTTGTAAAAAATTATATTAGCCCTCCTAATATACAAATGGGAGAACAAATCTACTCTCCGAAAGATGTTTATCTAAATGATGTATTACCTAAATATATTACCAATATGGCAAAAAATGAATGGGTTGTATTAGATCAGCCTTTTGAATCTTACCCTGCTAATACAGAAAAAACAAAAAATCCATGGGCGTTTTCTTCAGATGCTTTTTTTGATAATCCCAAAATGTCCAGAACACTAAAATCTTTAAACTTTAAAAATAGATATGCTTTACGTGTTGGCACATTAAATAATGCAAAATACAATTATTTTGGAAGTGAGCTAGGGTCTTCTGGTGCTTATTACCCTTTAATTTTTTCATTTTTTCTTCCTAATACAATGGCTTCAGAAAAACTTTGTTGGATAGGAAAATTATATATTGAAGATAATAATAGCTGGAAAGAATATTTTACTCAAAATAGAAAATGTATAACATTAGATAAAAAGCAATGGAAAGAAGATAAATACTTAACCATTTACGCTTTTGATTTTAATGAAAATATTCCACTTAGCATCTCTACTAAAAATTACAGGCAAATGTTAATATATATATTATCAATTTTGTATGCGGTCATCATATTATTATTACTTACAAAGTTAAATAGAGGCGACCTAACATTAGTCGCACTTTCTGTTATTTGCATTATATTATATATGGCAGACCAACACTATAGAGGCGGGCACCCTTCTAGTTTTTCCGGCCTACCATATATGGGAAGAGGTAATGATGGATTAACCCATTATTCTTATGCTCGTGAAATGGTGCAATCTCTCTCTCATCATAATATACTAGGATGGCTTAGAGGAAATGAAAATATATTTTATATGATGCCAGGAATGAGGTATTTATTAGGTATTACTATGCCATTTTTTGGAGAAAGTATTTTTGGGTTACTGCTAATTATTTCCCTAACCCCAATTACAATAAGAAGTTTACTAAAAAAAATATTTACTAAAAAATGGCAAATAATAATGCTTATTTGTTTTTTTATTATACCTGTATTTGAGGCCTTTGGGTTTTACCAAATTTATCTTGCCAAATATACTGTAGAAGGCTTTGGTTCAGGAATTGCAATATCAACTCTTATTGCTGCCTTTGCTCTATTATGGAAAAAAGAAAATATTATTTATACTAATAAAGACCTATTAATTATTGGTTTTTTATTGGCTATGGCTATTTCTTTACGGCCCAACTTCTTGCCTTTTGTTGCCGTATTATTTACAGGCTTATCTTTATATTTCATTTATACTAAAAAAGTACAAAAAATTATACCTTTAGGTATAGGATTTAGCCCCATTCTCTTAATTACTTATCATAATTACTTTTTTGGAAATGCTTTTGTACCTCTTACTAACTCTGCAACTATTGGCAACAATATGAGAAATGGGCCTGAAAAATGGAATAATTGCTTAAACTCTTTATCTGATTCCTGTAACCAAGTTATAAATCATCTTAGTATTTGGGTGTCTTATACTGAACCTTGGTACATAATTATTTTACTATGTTTAGTATTTATTCTATTTAATAAAAAAATGAATTTCATAGAAAAGCTATTAGCAATTTCTCTTATCTCTGGCCATTTAGTATTTTTATTTTATGAAGGAGTAGCAAGATATAGTCATGGAATTTGGCTATCGTCTTTTATCTTGTGTTTACCTGTATTAAAAAATCAATTAAAATATTTTTATAAAAAACCATTACCTATTAAATAGAAAATAATATAAAGGCTTTGTCTCAATTTTATGAATAAATACAATCATTTTGAAAATAATGTTTCAGACATAATTAAGACTGAAGTTGACCAGTCTAAGTGGAAATTAATTAGAAAACTCCATTTACCTGAAAAATATAATGACTCTTCAGCAGAGGAAGTTAAAAAAGGAATAGTTTTGGATGTAGAGGCTACAGGATTATCTATCGGACATGATGACGTAATTCAGTTAGCTCTTTTACCCTTTGAATATGAAGCATCTTCAGGAAAAATTATACGAATTAATAAAGATAAAGCGTTTAACGGTATGAGAGAGCCTAGAGTTCCTATATCAGAAGAAGCCTCACTAATCACTGGCATAACTAATGATATGGTAATAAATAAAACTATAGAGGCCGAGGAAGTTGAGAAGATTATAAACAATACTGATCTAGTAATAGCTCACAATGCGGGCTATGACAGACCTATGGTTGAACAACATTGGGATTGCTTTAAAAATGTATCTTGGGCATGCACTTTTAGATCTATAAATTGGTTAAAAGAAGGCTTTAGTTCTGCAAAACTAGAATTATTAGGAATGAATTATGGATGGTTTTATACTGGCCATGATGCGTTTAATGACTGTGAAGCTTGTTTGGCTTTATTATCTGAAACGCTTCCTAAAAGAGATACAACTGTTTTCTCTGTCCTTCGAGAATATGCTGCTAGGCCTTCATACCTAGTTAAAGCGATAGATGCACCCTATGATAAAAGAACTAAATTAAGAAGAAGAGGCTATAGGTGGAGACCTGCTGATCAATTAAATGGTAAAGTTTGGTGGACAGAAACAACTGAATATGAAGAAGAAATAAATTGGTTGAATAAAGAGATATATAAAAGAGAAATTCATATTCCCATAAAGAAAATTACAGCATTGAACAGATACTCAGATAGAATATGGGAATAAATACAATTTTATTGTGGATTATTTTTTAAGAACTCTATGTAATCCAAAACTTCATTCAATAAATCATCCTCAATATCTTTATAAGTCATGTTAAATTTATTTTTAATACATAATGCTACATGAGCGTAAGGGTTTCTACCTTTTGGATGGTTTGGATGAGAAGGCAATTGGTCAGATAAAAAATCTCCCGCCTCCTGAATGCATTTCCATAAATATTTTGAATTAATTTCATTCATATGTTTTATATATATCAAAAACTA
>Ga0209711_10002480_pt1 | contig 16469 bp, 12 predicted proteins | sample ArcticOcean_MG_C_7_FD_187441 | JGI IMG/M metagenome (GOLD analysis project Ga0209711, IMG submission 187441) | Marine microbial communities from western Arctic Ocean - ArcticOcean_MG_CB11_88 (SPAdes) (version 2) | ecosystem: Environmental > Aquatic > Marine > Oceanic | place: Arctic Ocean... | reverse complement strand
GATAACCATGTCAGTTGAGATTGGTTCAAGTTGCTCAGAGCGGAGAGTTGCTTTTGGGAATTTAGCTTCCAATTCTTCGCGAAGAGGAAGGCAAACTTGGTCTGTAGGTTGGAAAAGAACAATTTCATTGATTGAATGCTTTGATACTGCAATAATGAACTCTGGTGAAAAAAACTCGCCAGTCGTTTCACTGGGGCGAGTAAATTCTACGAGACATAATTGCATAACTCATCCACCTTCATATATTATTTAGTTACTACGGCGGCTCTTATTTGTTAAATTTAACAAAAAAACATATATTCGGATATTTAATCAATCATGATCCTTCGTGAAGTGAAATTTGTACTTGATTCAAACGAGAGCCTTTCAACTCGTGTTCTCGTGGATGAATCCTCAACTGTATATGAAGCAATGAGCCAATCAGGCCTCTTACCACGAGATGGAAGTTTGAGGTATGCTATGGATAAAGAAGGAAACTCATTGAATCATCAAACCATAGGAAAAGCACCTGATACCATCCATTTGGGAATGTTGAAGTGCGTAGAATCAATTTGGGGTGAAACCAACTCGAACGGCCCTTTTACTGGAACTGAATGCTTGGATGGAGCGAAACTTCTCATTCCAGGAATTGAAGTTGGAGAATATACCAATGTTTTTTCTACCCAACATAAACAAAATGAAAATACCTATGCATATCGATTTCGAACACTTGGAGAACCATATCAACATGGTGACATTGTCTTTGTACAAGCGCCAAGAAAAGGAAATACTGTTTCGCTGTTTAATCCTCAAACTGGACAAGAAGATATCAAAATGAACTATGAGTGCTCCGATCTTCAACGTATCCGAGGTTTTTGGGGGTGCTGCGAAATTCGTTATTCGGGCCGTAACAAAACCGTGGTCTTGAGGTCAGACTTAAGCCCGATTCCCAAAAAATTCAAACCATTCCACTTGCAGCTCAACAAGGGCAAAAAAAATTACAACATGAACAAGAAACCTGTTCAATGTAAGATGAATACTCCATCGGTAATCCAAGATAATCAGAGTGTCTTCAAAGGTAGTGTTCTACAGCCATCGGGGGGGTGGCAACGTGCACTCATATCAGGAAACCTTCCCAAAAAAGGGACATCCTGTGAGGGTGTTCTCGTTCGCTTTGCTCGCAAGAATTCACCGGCATTGGTGAATCGACCTTACTACCGAGATGGACATTATGTTTTTGTCAAGGTTCCTGAAGGTGAAGACCGCATCCAGTTGTATAACATTCATCATCCAGATTCTCCTATTGAGCTGCCTTATGCCTTTCAACAGGTATCTCTTGTTGATGTGAAAGGACAATGGGTTGTCGCAAAAATTACCCGCAATGCATCGAATAAGCGTATGTTGCTGATCGAAGGCACGCCCAAGAACCATCCCTCTTGTCATTTTTAATAAAATTAAACTGTTTCAAAGGAGATAGAAAACGAAGTGAACAATATGGGCGAAGTGAGCAATATGAGTAATGAGAAATATGGAATTTATAACGGCAATGGCGACTTTATACGCATGGCAACTGAGGCAGATCGAAACCGAGTAGGTAAGTTGAATGAATACTTCGTGCCTCTTCGAGTTTGTTCCGGTTCGTGTCTATCTAAAGCGGTGTTTGATAGCTTTAAATTAACATCTTACCCCTCACTCAATCTCATTCGCGACCACAGTTCTAAATCAACTGTTGGAGCACTTGTCGTAAACCTTCAAGGTGTCGTTTCAAGTCGTGATCATACTGCGATGAATTATCAAATTCTTATCGATTCACGTTCATTTGCAGAAGCACCACAGGTCTATATCTTGTCACCAAAATGCGAGAATATCTTACACGAAAATATCTTTGAAAAAGGGAGATACAATATTCTTCCACAAAGAGAGATATGCGGATTGTGTATGGGGGTAGGGTTTTCAGAACAATTTTCAACCTACCAATCAGAGAAAGAAAAATTAGGCTTTTTATTACATCAAATTGAAGATATCTTGAAGAATCCAAACCCAGGTGATGCAGCACGTACAAGGTGAGAACATGAATGATAAATATTTACGTCAGCGAGGACTTGTTGATCAAGAACGGGTTTCTAATCTCAAGATACTTGTTTCTGGAAGTACAGGAGGCGTAAGTGACCTTGTTGTTCTCCTCTCCCAGTTTGGCATAGGCCAAGATTCAGGATATATCGGCGTTCTTCAGCCAAAGAACCAGCCAGAATCTGTGTTTTGGAAACTTGCATTTCCAATGTCGAAGCAGTGGAAGGGTTGGGAGCAAGAAAGCCCCCAGCATCGTCAGATATTTTCATCTCTACAAGAAACTCAACACGTTGAATATGACTACCATCTCTGCTTGAATCCTCCTCATGAAGTTCAACATGCTGATCTGTATGGTTATGCGAAAGGAGTTCGAGCGAAGATTTCTCGTCAACCCCTTTCACGACCATCCTTCACCGAGCATATCCTTACTCCATCGATGCGTGTGGCAGTAGCTGCCACAATGTTGCAGCAAATGCTTCGAGATGTCACTTGTATGGCACACATGAAAATCAGTGATGCATGGTTTACCGTAACGTGTCGTGTTGAATCAACGGACTTTGAAGAAGTCCGCAAACATGTCGTCGGTATCGATGGAACGCTGGTTGATGTGCAATTAACCGGTGATGGAAATGCAACACTTGCCCGATATCGACCACCAGTGCAGCCAAAATTGAGTGCTTTTGATTTTCTTTTTCGAACCATGCAACCTTCTCAAAAACAGCTTTCTGTTTCAGAAGATATTGGTTTAATTGCATGGGATGCACCGAAAGATACATTCGATTCTCCATGGTCTATTTCCGATCATGAAATCGTGCTCTTGGGAGCAGGCGGCCTGGGCAGTTGGAGCGCTCCCTTGCTGGTAGAGCAGATGGAAGGCGGAAAGCTTCACGTTGTCGATGGCGACTCAGAAATTGAAATTCATAATCTTAATCGCCAAGTGCTCTACAACGAAACCCACCTTGGATGTATGAAAGCATTGACTGCCGCTGAACGACTCCAACAATTAAATCCAGGAATTAAAGTTGAATCGTATTTTGAATACCTCACACCTCACCATCTGGCGCAAGATATTTTAGATTCAGATGATGATTTTGATGACTTGGGGCTTGAACCTTCGATGTTGTTTGATGCATTGAAGAAGAGCAGCATTTATCTTGCGTGTCTTGACAATATGGTGGCTCGAACAATATTGAATGAGGCTGCCATCAACAATGGCAGCATTATGGTAAATGGGGCAACTGAAGCACTTCACGGTGTCGTTGAAACATTTGGCCAAAGAGGCTGCATGGTTTGCCGTTATGGTAAAGAAAACGCACATTCAACCGAAGTAATCTCCTGTACCGAAGAAGGAATTCGTCCCATTGCCTCAATTGTGACTTCAACAGCATGGGTTGGTTCCATGATGGCTTTGTTGGTAATGATGAACTTGAATCCCGATTATAAGGATCAGAATTTCAGGGGCACCTGGTTCGAAGGACAAATTGAACAATTCACGCCAACTCAACCCCCTTGGTTTGACGAACCTTGTAAATATCATATTTGACAAAAAAGAAGAGTCTCGAAGGAATGACAAAATGGAATGATTATTATGAGCCAATTTACCTGTATTGCACCAATGATTGATGGCGGAACTGGAAATACCGTGTATATGAATACTCAAGCAGCTGAAGATAACGGCTATACAAGCCGTTCGCCTCTTCGAATTATCGGAGAAAAGAATTCTACAGTGGCGGTATTGAACTATGACCCTAACATTCCCTACGATTCAGTCGGCCTAGGACCTACTCTTCGAATCAATGCTCAAATCAATGAAGGCGACTCGGTTGAGATGGCTCAACTCAAAGTTCAGGGGCCGTTTTTAAAGGTTCGAATTCAACCCACAACGCGTTCGCTTGAAGAACAAGAAATACCTCTCGTCAAGGCGGCAATTCGAGATCTTTATCTTTCCAAAGATGATCACTTTACTGTTTCCCTGAATGGAGAACCTCTCGAACTCCAAGTCACACGTTGCCGGCCCCAGCATGGTTGGCTCACACCCGACGTTGTTCTCGAAATCATCGGAAAAAAATCACGCCGTTCGATTATTGATGTTCCAGCGGTCTCTTTTGATGACATAGGCGGGCTTGACAAGACAATTGAAGCGATAAAAGAGATTGCAATTGTACCACTTATCCATCCTGAAATTTATGTTAAGTCGGGACAAGAACCGCCACGAGGAATTCTTCTTTACGGCCCTCCAGGGGTTGGAAAAACGCTTCTTGCACGTGCTTTAGCTCGAGAAGCACAATGTAATTTCATCTGCATCAGCGGACCTGAAATCATAAGTGCTCAATACGGTGCTTCAGAACAAGCACTTCGTGAGAAGTTTGCCGAAGCGAAACGTGAGGCTCCTTCAGTAATTTACATTGATGAAATCGATGCAATTGCTGGAGATCGTAAGAATAGTCGCGGCGAATTAGAAAAGCGAATTCTAACAGAACTTCTTATTCAAATGGATGGTTTTGAAGACCGAGGGCAAGTTTTGGTCGTTGGTTCGACAAATCTTCTCGAAACAATTGATCCCGCCCTTCTTCGTGCAGGTCGGTTTGATCGCCGTATTCATGTTCCTTATCCTGATGTAAAAGGTCGAGAACGTATACTCGAGATTCACTCGAAAAGCATGCCATTAGAGGAGGTATCTCTTTCTGATTGGGCAATGAAAACAGTCGGCTGCACAGGTGCCGACCTTGCGAATCTATGTCGCCATGCGAGTGGTGAAGGTCTTCATCGAGAGTTTGGACTGCAAAGGCTCACTGACCCCGAACACTTCTCGGAAATGGAGCTCGAAGGTTTGAAAATTTTAACGGAAGATTTTGATGAAGCATTTATCAAATTCACTCCCTGGGCAACACAACAACGACGACCAGCAACAATGGGCCGAGTTGAAATGGATGCTGTGATCGGACATCAAAATGCCAAAAGCGAAATCATCGACCATCTTGTTCATCCGATTAATAACCCCGAGATTTATGCTTCTTTAGGCCTTTCATGCTCAGGAGGTGTTCTCCTCCACGGACCACCGGGAACTGGTAAAACCATGCTTGGTCGGGCAGCTGCTAGTTTGGCAAACGTACAATTTATGGCTGTTTCAGGCCCGGATTTCCTTTCTAAGTGGGTAGGTGAAAGTGAACGTGCTGTTCGAGAATTATTCCAACGGGCCGAAGAACTCGCACCAGTCGTCTTGTTTTTCGATGAATTTGATGCGGTAGGCCGAAACCGAGATCATTCCGAAGGGGCCCACCACTCGAGTTCTGTTGTGGCTCAATTGTTGACCATGATGGATGGTTTGAAACCTGCAGATGGGATTTACCTCATGGCGTCTACCAATAAAATCGAACTTATCGATGAAGCCTTTTTGCGCCCTGGACGTTTTAGTAAATCGATTGAGGTCGGGCCACTAACCAATGACCTTTTCTTGGAATTCTTTCAAAACCAAATCAAAGATATCCCATCAACGATTTCGAATCAACAATGGTTGAACACTGTTCTTCGTTTGAAAGACAAAGTAACCGGTGCAGAATTGAAGGGTCTTATCGATCAAATCAAGCATTGTTCTGCTCGTCGCTGTATCGCAGAAGAGACCGAGGTGAGTCTGGAAACCGAAGATTTGAAACAAGGTCTTCGAGCATCACGTCATTTATTCAGAACCGTTGCCTCCGTTGAAGCGAATGTTGTCCCAGTTGACGATTGGGATGACGATAATGATGACGAAGGAGAGTGGGTGATACCATGAGCGATATCTTTAGCCGACAACGGGGTTTAGTTCACCAAGAGAAAGTAGAATCTCTGAAAGTGACTTTCGCGAATGAGGCATCAATTCCACAAGCATTGAAACACTCCATGAAGCAAATAGCTCAGCAATTAGGGGTAAAGGATTTCCCGAACACTTCAGGAGGTTCCGAATTTACTCTTTCATGGATCCATGATGCAATAGACTTCGAATGGAAGCATGATGCATCGAAGATTTTTGTATCCTATGGCCAAGAAGGCGTATTTCTCGATGGAACACCTTGTCAGAAATCTGCACATCCGATGTTTGAACCTTCGCTGGCAACTATTTCTGCGTGCTTGATATGGAGCGAAATTTTCCGTCGAGCAAATTGTTACACTCCAGTAGATGTACCAAAGGTATCGGTTTCAGTGAATGTTCGTGTGAACGAACCTTCGATGAAAGGTAGTATCAATCATCTTGACTTTCAACTTGAAGGAATCGATTCTCACATTAACATCCGTCCAGTAAACGATGGAACCGGGCATAAGCGAGTACTGATGCGTTTGGATGATGAAACTCCTTTGGTGCAAGAACTTCTCAAGAAACTTCAGGTATCTGGGGGAGATGAAAATATACATCCCAAATTTCCAATCATGCGATTTACGCTCCCAGAACCAAAAACCCCCCCCTCAGGCCATCTAACCGTCGTTGGTGCGGGAGGTCTCGGTACGTGGGCACTTCATTCCATTGTCAATGGATTAAAAAATTCGGATTTTAACGACATACAACTTCTTGTTTTTGATAAAGACATGGAAGTTGAACGTCATAATCTCAATCGACAAGTTATTTTTTCTGAATCAGATATTGGAAGGCCGAAAATTGAAGCCGCTAAAGACTGGTTGAATCGAAACCTTCCAGATGCCAAAATTTCTATCGCTTATGAACTTCATGACGGCCTTCTCCAACCTCCGCAGCCCTCGCTCGAAACCAGTAGTAGCGAAGGATTCACTCTTGACGATTTACTTTCAGACTCTGAAGATATCATCCTTCGACAGTATAAAGTGTTGAAGGATGATGAAATCCGACATCAACTTGAAATTACTGACGCTATTCTCGGCTGCCTTGATGCAATGCGCCCACGGGTTCTTGCTGATTTGATTGCTGCACGAAAAAATCAACCGTATGTAAACGGAGGAATAACAGGATTATTTGCGCAATACACTGAATTCTCCAATACGAATTTAGTCGAAACATATGGTCCTTCGGTTGCACATGATCAGGTCGTATATTCATGTCAAGAAGATGGAGAAGTTCCTCTTTCCTCACTCGCTATTACCAACGCTTTTATCGGCTCTCTTCAAGCGATTTCAGCTCTTCAACATTTGACCGGTCAAAACATTTCGAGCATTGGCTCAGTTAACTGGGATGCAAGATATAATGAGGTGTATTGCAATCTCTCAGGAGACATAGTTTCTCGAAAAGACGGTGTTCAACAACTTGAAGATGCTCTCTGGCACCAAGAAGAAACCAATTCTAGCCCCCAATCCCCTTCAAAGCCGGAGGCAATAGAATGAGACTTTGGATTGATGATAAGGTTGAATCTCAAGGAAAGTGGGTTTCCATTCTTGTTTGCCGTTGTGGTCGAAAAGTACCGGTCGACATCAGTGCTTACAGGGAACGTTTGATATTCACTGGAATAGAACTCCCTCGTTGCGAGTGCGGTCATATTCTCCTTTCTATCGCCCACTCTTCAGCATAACCCTCTTTGAAAATTGGAATCCTTTTCACTGAAGTCTGTTGAGAAAATAGTTCGAAGATGGAAGCGTAACCATGGATGAAGGAATTGAGCTTGCAGACCTTTTTGACATTCCTGATGCGGGGGACATAAATCCATTCCCTGCTAAAGTTCATCGAAGAGTCAAATCTTCAAGGAAATGCTCAAATTGCCACCGAGAAGATCATCATAGGCGCACATGCCCTGGCCGAATCCAGAGACCCCCCATCGTTCCAAATCCAGTGAAGCGAAAATGAGAAACCCTGCAGCCGAGAATCCACGAGATCGGTGCAAATGTGGGAACAGAGGTGCAGTTTCGTGTCTTACGAAATCATGTAAATTGTGTTGTCATTCACGTTATTGTGGAAAACATGGAAAAATGAACCATAGAATTGTACCGCGTCGGTTGAATCATAGAATTGAACGTCGTCAGAATCCGAATCCGGAAAAAACATATTCTCTGTTTGGTGTTGTTCTCTGCTCTCTACCAACTATTTCCGGAGGACTTGTATTTCTTTCCGTAGTGGGATTAATTCTTGGTAGCGTTTATGTTGCCTTCAACGCTCTTGCACCGGTATTTGAAGAAATATGGTCATTCTTGGAATACCTTTGGGAGGGTTTTGTATCGATTGTTAATTTTCTGGTTGCAGTTGCAAACTTTATCGGCAGTGTATTCGAATTTATCTTTGAAGTAATCCTGACATCATATTATCAATCATTGGATCAATAGTTCTCATCGTTTGGTTCATCGTCAGTATTTTGTCCTATATAGGAGAATTACTGCCCTGATTTTCTAAATAGTTGTCAATTTTGATTAAAATTAAGCGTCTCGTATTAATAAAAGTATGAAGGAAGTGAACAAATGTCTCGAACATATCGAAAAACCAAAACAAACACAATGAAAAAACCGAACATTGAACGTCGGATGAAGAAAAATAAATCTTCTTGGCAAGTTTTCAGAGAAGAGAAAAATTATCTCCATACGATGAAAGATATGACGAAGCATACAGAGAAGGTGCATGCGTAATGTCTTCTCCTCATCGGATGTCCTTCGACCACTCTTATTTTGCCGGTCCTTGTGGGCCCGGCTCTTCACTCTCGAGTGATATAATCGACGCAGAAATCGCTCATGAAGAAAGGCATGAGAACGGATTAGAGAAGGCGATGGAATTTGTCCATGGCCTCAGCGGTGTAAACGTCATTGAACTCAGCTTAACCGAGAACAGGCACGAGATTATATCTGAATTAACCTCCGAAGTCGTGACCCAGAGTATTTTCCCAAATACTGTTGAACAAGTCATGAATCTTAAAGAACATATTCAAGTTACAAATCGAGTCTTCAATTCACTTGAATCATTTTCTCACTGTATTGTTTACATTACAGGGTTAACAATCCTAGTTCAAGCGTTATACATTTCTTGGAGTAAACACATTCTTGCTAACGGCAAGCACAGATACGGAAAATTAATTTTTGCCCATCGAGATCGAACATCAGATTCATACAAATTATTTTGTTCACAAACAGGAGAAAGCATCGACTCTGAATCATTATCTGAGATTATCAAATTTAACAGAAAAGTACGAGTCAGGTGACTTAAGACTACGAAAACCAACGGAGATGAAGAATATGCAAAATCAAATGATACCCCTGACTGTAGCCAACACCCTCGACCAAACCCAAAAGCAACGGGTCGAAGTACCTCAGAACGCCACTCTAAAGCAAGCAGTCCAGGACATGAAACTCGCACCGAAAGGTCAGTTTGATATTTATGACGCGATGGGCTCGGTCATTTCGAATAACAATGCAGCCGCGCATCGCGACTCGACCATTTACGTCGGTGTTGCGAAAGTGGCAGGTGGAGCTTCTGGTATCCCGCGTGAACGTTTGGTAGAACTCAAAGTCGAGTATCCTTCTCTTCGGCCAGTTCGAATTCATACCGATGCAACACATACTTCCATGATATCTCTTCAATTCCCATCAAAGGGTAAAACGCGCAACGGTTTTTGGCAAATTGCTATTCATTGCCCGAACGCATCATTAGGTCTACCTCATGCATATGTGATCAATCACGACCAAATTACACAACGTCCTGGCGTATCTATCTTTAATGGTAATACGCCAAAAAACTCGTACGGTGCAGGTTCAAGCGATACGCTGCCGGGAACTAATAAACCAAGTCACTGGATTTGCCATGGACAGATTCTACCACACTTGAATCAAATTGGAAACGACCCTATTCGTCGTATTGGTGCTTATATCAATCACATTCAAAATCTACTGAACGCCTAGATGTCAAATTTAACAGAATAATGAACGCTTTACAAAATAAGAAATTGAAAACCAAACTGGAGATGAAAAACATGCAAAACCAAATGATACCCCTAACTGTAGCCAACACACTCGATCAAACCCAGAAGCAACGGGTCGAAGTGCCTCAGAACGCCACTCTAAAGCAAGCAGTCCAGGACATGAAACTCGCACCGAAAGGTCAGTTTGACATTTATGACGCGATGGGTTCAGTCATTTCGAATAATAACGCAGCCGCGCATCGCGATTCGACTATTTACGTCGGTGTTGCAAAGGTTGCTGGCGGAGCAGGAATTGAATTTGATGATGATTGGGACGAAGGGATTGATCTTGACGAAATTCCGAATAAACAAGCTCATCTAACCCTCATTATGCAAGACGGAGCACGGCATAACATTGATCCGCAACCAGGTGAGACCGTAATGCAAGTTGTTGAACGAGCTGGACTTCGACCCCGTGACGGTTCTCCTTTAGAAGTTCGCGATAATCACCAAGAAGTTGTTTCTAACTTGATGGCGAACGACATGATTGGTCGTTCATTCTATGTTGTCCCACAACGTATTCCCGGTGGAGGCCGCCGAACGGCTCGGATGAAAGACCATCCAGCATTGGTTCCTCAGGAAATAATTGACCAAACAACGGCGTTCACACAACCACGTGGACGTCTGGAAATGGGTGGTTTGTTGATCGGGCATGTCGACCACGAAGGAAACAACGTCGTTACATGTGGCTTCTTTCCAAAGCAAACCGAAGCCTCACCAGGATATTGTGAATTTGATGGCGGTGCTCTCGCTATGGCCATGGATGCTTGTGACATGGCCAACAGTCGCTGCGGCGGTCCCCATACCCCTAATATCCAGATCATCGGATGGATTCATACTCACCCTGACATCGGTATTTTCTTGTCGGGAATTGATATCAATACTTTTGGTCACCTACGTTCAAACCGCCAAGATGGCCGATTTGTCGCTGTTGTTGTTGACCCGCTACGAAAAGAACACGGAGTTTTCATTTCTGAAAAGGCAGCACGGAATGAAGATGCTCAATCTGCGGATGCGGTTGTAAAACTCAGTGAAGACCTTGAGGCTCGTTACAATAAATTCCTGACTCGAATGCGCTATTTCCAGAATGTAAAAGGAAAGGAAGAAATTCCCTTCATTATGCCTGGATTGCTTTACAGTCATCGTAAGGCACTTGGAGATGAGGATGATATTCTTGAGGCTCGATTCCAAACCATCGACAAATTAACCCGCAACCTTGACGATATACTGTCAAAGTCGATGCCTCAAATCCGAAGTAGATTTGATTCGATAAAGAATGATTTTTCTCAAGCATACGGCAAACTCGATAAAAAAATCAATGCGCTTTCGGGGAATGTAAAGGAAGAATCCACAGCTCGAGCAGCATTGCAAATGAAGTTGGGTGGCAAAATTGAAGACTCAAATCATGCTACTCAATCGAAACTCAAGAAAGAGTCTGCAGCGCGTGAAGCGCTCGAACAACGTGTCAATGAGTTAATTCAGAAAGTTGATGAACTCCATAAATCGAATCAAGATTTAGTCGCCCAGATTGAGCGATTGAATACAAATAAACAGAGAAGAGAACTTCCGGTTAAATTCGCCTTGAAAATCCATCGAAAGGTTCAGCCATCGTTCGAATTGAATGCAGTCGAAGTCGCAGGTCTTTCTGAAGAGAAGGTCATGGCAGATGCGTGATTGAAAGCAATAATGAGAGAAAGACCGCTTGAATCTTATTCCTCTTCCCCGCTAAATGTAGAAGTATAAATCATACTCTCTTCTTCTGTTGGTACTCCTTCACTCACAGAAGGAATTGAATAAACAGGACCGTTCCCTGGAATCCATTCACTCATCAATGTCCAGCCTTTTTTACGTTTGATGCTTCCACTAATTGAGTCGTACTCTGAGATTAAATCATCACGGTCGCTTTTATCAGCTCTCGTTTTCCAATAATTTTTCGCTTGTTTTTCTTTCTTCCTTGCTCGTTGAATCATATCGGGTATCTTTTCCAATTCTCGTCGGCCTTCAACATTGGAACTTTTTCTTTTGGTTAATCCTGCACAAAATGAGAATCTTATGGCTGAATTTGGAAATTCAGTTTTTAATAAATTATCCAGTTCTTTCAGTTGTTGTTGTAGTGTTTCATCATCTTCTCCAATGACTCCCCTTCGCACAAGGAGAAGGTCGTCTCCTGCAGCAACCCATGCTCCAATTTCACCAAAATGTTTTGAATCCGTATCAACTATTTGAGATATAGAACTCCACCATTTGGAGTTAAACCTGAAAGACTTACGGGCTTTGAAAATACTTAATTGCTCTTGAGTTTCAAGTATATACAATTTGAAATTCTCATCATTTTCTTCATCAAGTATTGATTGAGTGTTCAAGCTGTTTTTTTGTAACATTTGGCGTACCTTCTTTTGCATTTCAATTTTGTTTTTACGGTTTTTTTCTATCTTCTGTAAGTGCTCATGTGAGATACCGCCTTTCTTTGGTACCTGGTGAAAGTGAATTATTTGTTCCAATATTTTTGGAGTTTTTGAAATTGGAGTGCCAAACATTGAGCCGAGAGCATTGAGGTCTAGAAATGTACATGAATGAATCCCCACTGATTCTGGAATGCTCTTTCCTTTTCGGCGAATGCTTGAGTCGCGCCTTTGCTGCGCCTCTCCAATTCGAAACATAAGAGCATGTGGAAAACAAACCTCTTGAATTTTAAATTGACTCCTTTTTACAGATTTAGAGATTGATTCGGGGGAGCCATCTTCATTGGAGCACAACGTACAGACAAATTGATTTTTTTCCGTCTCTTCGTAGAGATCTTCACCGTTGAACTTTATTGGGGGAAAGAATTCGATAGTTCTTTTCTCTCCGATGAATCTTTCGTAAGCAGCCCGTTTAGGCTTCGAAGGGTTCGTATCTGTGTGCCATTCTATTGAAGGAAACTGAGGTTTGTTTATTCTTCCATCCCCGTATTCGCGTAAAGTTTGTTCAATAATATCTTGAAACGGATGAGGGTTCTTTGAAATTAGAAATGAGTTTTCAATTATTCGCTTCATCTCGCTCTCTACATCACCGTTCTTCGTGAGAAATTCAATTCTACCACCTCCATCTATTATGACGCATCCAGGCCGGTATTCTGTGATTATATGTTGCCTGATTTTGGCGAATAAGCACTCTAACATCACAGATGCGCCAATAAGCAAGTTGTGACGAGTGTTTTCTACATATGGGTAATTTTTTGAATTTTCTGTTGACCATTCTTGAATCCAATTTTGAATTGAACCGAGTTTAATTTGGTGAGTATGTTGCTCTCTGTTCACTTTTTCAGATTCGACTAGATCTAGTTTGATATTCTTCTTCGAATTGGAATCGCACCACCATCCATCTCGCCGCTTTTTTTGGCTCGAATGTAAGTTATTTAGAAATAAATGCTCATAATGGGAAGCTGAATCATCACCATTTTCATCAATGTTTGATTCCCGATTCACATGGACTCGAATTACTTTGAAAAGCAGGGTTAAGCATTCTCCATGTAATAACTGGAGTTGGCGTTTAACCAATTTCCCTTTTTTTCCATATTCGTATTTTCGAGCATCCAAAGCCAATATTGCACTTCGAACGGAATGGGCTTTAATCGAAGGTATTTCAATCAATTCTTCAGGTACTGGTAAACTATCGAGAAATAAGGAGAGTTGAAGCGCCTTCACAGACATTGGGTGTGTTGGCCAATCCAGTGGATACATTCCTCTGCCAATTTCAGGATAGCCAGCTACAATCTGGATGAAACGTAGGTGACGCTCATCATCTTCTAGATCAACAGTTGGCGCACCGGTGGGCCATTGTTGCAGTAACTCCGCCATAAACTCGAGAGGATGTTCATGGCCCATTTTTTCTGCATCCCATTCGGGTTTACATTCGCTGCCATCTTTGCACCAAGGGTCGAGAGAACCAGTTGGCTGAGCAGTCATATAATGTCCTTGGGTATCTATTACAAAAAGATGTTTCTAAAGAGAATGAAGCCTTAAAAATTCGAAAAGAATACCCACTGTTTAACAATCAATAGTACAAATCAATCTTCATTTTTTATTATCTCGCAATGCATGAGGTATGCGACAACATCGTCTTCAACATCGACATTTGAAAATTCAGCACCCGATTTAGTAACTATCGTAATATTGTAACCAGTCCAAGTACTGCGATTCTTTTTTTCATCAAAGAATATCTTCCATTTGCTGGCTCCAATTGTGATGGCTTTGTTCTTAAGTTTGTCAATATTTAAGAGGAAAAAAGAATTTTTCGTCCCGTCAATTTTTTCAACATCTTCAAGAAGAATTTTATCGGAGAATATAGTGTTCCTTTCCATGAAAGCGAAATCCTCTTCCTCTTTCAAATTTTTATCTTTCATTATTTTTTCTCTTCCTTTTTGTATTACTTCGGAGATTGACTTTTTTTGGTTGGCACTTTTTTCTGCTACTTTCTTTGCTTTCTCTGCTGCTTTAGAGATTCTACTCTCTTCTTTGGCGGCTTTTTCCGCTGCTTTTTTTGCTTCTTTTTCTGCAATTTCTTCTTCCGTACGACTACCCGTTTTCAATCGATGTAATATCCGTTCAGGGTATTGGAGTTCCCACCAACTGCAGATTACGACCTTATTTTTTTCAGCTAAATCATCAAACTTGTATGAATCTGAAGCAATAACCAACATAGGGATCTGTCCGTGACGGTGCCCTAGTACAGCGACTTCGCCCATGAGTTGGCCGATATGCTTGTGAATCTGAGAATCCTGTAAGTTCATTACTGCCTTTGCTTCGCCAATCACAACACCGTAATCTGTAATGCTGTATATGTCGATGTCATCCTCAGTGCCAAGTCTAAAATCACCAGTAAGTAGGTGGCTATGTATTCCTGTCATGGAGTAATCACTTCCCCAATAAAGATGAATCATATGGGCAGCCAAATCTTCGAGCCAAATACCGATTTTTTTATTTTTTCCACCAAGCGTTAAAATTTTATTTTGGTTAACGCTAATTTCAAAATATGAAGGTTGTTTTAGTTTCCCTGAAGGTGCATTGAATTCTTTAGAAACGACGCTAATCTTGTTTCCCTCACCGTCAGAAAAGTTTCCTGAATGTGGCCTGATTAAATGATTAATCTGTTGTCGGTTCTTGAGAATACTAGCCAATGCAATCTTTAGCTGGACAAGGAAATTTCCTTCTTGAGATAATAATACTCCTCTGGTAGGTACTCTCTTACGCAACAGCATCAGCGACAAATTTGGAAATGGCTTTTTCTTAATATTTATTCGCTCCGAAATTTGATGGGATTCGAACTTGAATGGGTCAGTGTACCACTTTTGAAATTCTACATCCGCTTTCGTCAAAGTTTTCATCATCATATCTTGAAATCCCGTGAAACCAGAATTAAGTTCAACAAGTGTATCGCTCACCTTAGGGATTTCCGGCAAGTTCAGCAAAGCCCCATCTAGGTTTTGAATATTTATTAAGTGAAATTCTGTATCCATGCGTGGAGAAGGGTTTGATTTTATAAAATCGGAATTCATCTCCTTGAGGTAATCTAAATGCCCAACTATGTCTCCATTTAGATAAGAGATTAGCCAGGCAATTTTCCCTTCAATTTCTAATGTTCTTTGCTTGTTATTTGAGTAATTCAATACCCACAAAACTACATGGCTTGGCTCATGTAACATTATTGAAAGAGCAGTTGGAGTGATATCGTTGATATTCACAATAATATGAAGACATGAGGAGTTTGACTTTGCACTCCCGAGGGGGAATTCGGGCAATGGGACGTTCGAAAAAAATTCATTTCCCACTGGCTTGAAAAAGCCGCCTTTCGAGGGATCAATATTCCTCTTGGTATCGATTGGGAAGCGGTCATAGTCGACGAATCCATCTTGGGTAACGGAAAAAACATACCTGTCTTCCGAATTAAGCCGACATAACACTCCCATTTCTTTCGCTATTTGATGCGTTGACTCTTTAGAACCCCTCCATCCAAAGTGAATGTTTTCGCCTTGAAGTGTGACATTCGATGGCGACGCTACCAGTTCTTGGCCGTGATATATCTCATGTGTCTTACCTTTCATTTCATGTCTAAGGCCAAATAATTTCCAAATGACTTCATCAGTTAACGGGTCCATATTTTTGGTATCTCCGCGTGATAAGAAGTATGTCGAGTTTTTCCAATCTATGGTAAGAGTTTCACATTCAGGAAATATGTGGAGAAGACAACCTCTAAAGAGAAGAGTCGAGCCAGTAGTCGAGATTAAGGTTTCTTTCTTGTTTAATGATTCTTTTATTCGGGATAATTCAGAGAGTATTTCCTGAATCGAAGCGTCAATGACGGGAATGGTAATGCGAGTATATTCTGCTTTAGAACCGAGTTCTTTCGCGACCGATTGTATACGCTCAAACTTCTCATCAGTCATTGTTTCAGGAGAACAGAGTAGAATCACTTCTTCTACATTTTCAAGAAGCCCAATTCGAACAAGACCAGCCCAAGTGAATCCTGCGGGTTGAATAATTCGGACCATGAATGATACTTCTTTGG
>Ga0209711_10002477_pt1 | contig 16493 bp, 9 predicted proteins | sample ArcticOcean_MG_C_7_FD_187441 | JGI IMG/M metagenome (GOLD analysis project Ga0209711, IMG submission 187441) | Marine microbial communities from western Arctic Ocean - ArcticOcean_MG_CB11_88 (SPAdes) (version 2) | ecosystem: Environmental > Aquatic > Marine > Oceanic | place: Arctic Ocean... | reverse complement strand
GACGAAAAACAGGCTTTGGAGAGAGAAGGAGGAATATGAAAAAGCCTTCCAAAACATAATCGGAAGAGACAACCGAAGGCCGGGTGAAGGCGGGCACGTTGAAATCCCGGGAGAGGCAGTAACTAACAGAGCCAATTGGAAAAGAGCAATCACACAATGCACAGAACAGAAAAACGCAACAATACACACTGTGGGTGTTGGTTCAAATTTGGTATCTGCTTCGTTCTTGAAATATGTAGCAATGTTTGGAAATGGAACTTTTACCGAACTCGGCGATGATGAAGGCGAACTCGCTCTTATCTTGAAGGCGATTTTCACCTCTGTTGATCCTAAAATTTTCAGAGATCTTGAGAAAGATACGATCGCAACAAACCCCAACACACAGGCTCTTTCTTCAATCACAACCTTTGTCATCGACTCCCTTACCGATTAGTCAAAGTTGGACCTATAGATTGATTTTAAATACCCTTAGACTCATTGGATTGTATGCCTCAGCCCGTATTGACCGCCTCTCTCATGAAAGATGTCGCACTTTGCTCCTCACCCTTGAAGACGAAAGGGGCCCTCACCATTGTTGCTGAAAAAGATCTACAAGCCCTCCCGCTCGACCTTTTATTAGTTTTGGATGTTTCAGGATCAATGAGTGGGGATGGCATTTCAGTTGTTACCGACTCTATGGTGCATATTCTCAATAATTTGATGAGGCCAGAAGATCGAATTGCGGTAATCACATTCAACAGTTCTGCGAATGTTCACACAAGCTGGACAGATGTGGCAGGTACTATCGCCCCACTAACCGCTGGTGGCGGTACAAACTTTGGCTCTGCTATCAATGAGGTTCTGTCCTTTTTAGGCGGTAATGATGGTGATGGAAGTCGAGCTGGCGTTGCCTTTTTCTTGTCAGATGGGCAAGGGCAGCCTGCAAAAGATGACAATGTCCGTTCAATTACTGATTTTGGATTCACCATGCACACCATCGGTGTAACATCGGGCGCTAACCCGACTCACCTCGAACAAATGGCAGAACTCGCCCGTGGCCATTATTATCACGCTCCAGGGTTTGAAGATGTTAAGCGAGCTTTTCAATCGATTTTCAACTATGGAAAGACAATTGTATATGCTGCTCCTGAATTGGATGTTACAGTCCCAGATGGGGTTACAATTTCAGATGTTGTCCAAACGCCACAAGGTTTGTCTCTAACGAAGCACCTCGGTCCAGGCACACATTCGATTTCTCTTTCTCACATGATTAAGGACACTCGGATGGAAATCTCATTTTCTGTTTCAGTTGATAACGTATCTTGCGAAGGTCAGACCATGATCGCAACATTCACCCTCGGACAAACAACAACACATCTCACTGTGCGTGGAACCAATGATCAAACTGAATTGTATAACGCACCAATGAATACAGATGTAACAATGATTGCCCATTCAGCTGTTGCAGCAACAGCTCTCAAACAAGGAAACGATGCAGCGGTAACTCGGGCAATCACTAAAATGGAGAAATTAGGGATTGCGAACCCCAATGCAAACACTCGGGCAACGATCATTTCTCAGGCAACACAGGCGACAACTCAGGGTGAGCGCATGGAAACCTTAGGGAAAATGCAGTCTGATACCAGTGGGAAAACTAAATTGAGAGAAGATTGAGGGATTATATGCAATGTACAGACCCTGATTGTTCCCGCGAACTCGCTGAAGCAGATCTCGCTGCTGGATGCTGCCAAGAATGTTTCGAGATGCTTGATCCAACTGTTGTTCTAGAATTAAGAAAAAGCATGGGTATCGAAACGTATTCACCCCCTGAAATCCAGATTCCGGAAAAACAAGAAGCACCAATCTCATTGCCATCGTTTGAACAATGCCCAGGATGTTTCGTCGACTTGATGACCAATGATCTCTCGATATGGAGAAAAGGTTTGCAATGCCCCTATTGCCAGGAGCCAAGCCCGCACCAAAACGACCATTCCTCTCTCTCCTCAGCCGAAACACCAAGCGAACAACAGTCAGTTCCGTTCATTTTGAACTCTGGATCAAACAGCGGCACCGTTTTTAATTTACCAGTCAGCCAAGAATTAGGAAGGAACGACTTTCGCCAAATTCTCGTTAAACCCGAATATGATCAACGACGCCAATTTCTATCCGGTGAACATTTTAAGATTCATTTCGATGCCATTTCCCAATCTGTTTCTATTGAAGATTTAGGGTCCCTAAACGGGACTTTCATTAACGGGCGTAAAATTGTCGGCCCGCTACCACACCCTCTGACTCATAGTGATGTTCTCAATTTGCATGACCTTTCGTTTTGTTTGGGTTCCTTTTCCCCCCCAGCGATACGGGTAACTCACGAACCAAGTGGGGTGGTCACTGAACACCCCTTCTCAGATATTCCATTAAAATTGCATTTTGGCCGGTCTAATTCCGAAGGGGGAAGAGAATCGTGGTTCCGTATGGCTCAAGTAGAATTTAGTCAATCTCAGGACAAGCTTGATCAACTCGAAACTATATCAAGAAGTCACCTTTACATTGAACTTGAACGGCAGCAAAACCAATTTTCTCTTTCTGTATGGAACGAAGTGGCTAAACCTCCGTTTGAGGTTCAAGGAATGGACGAATTTACAATAACAACTCCTGAGAAAGTTACACAAAAATTTAGTTCAAATGAGTCGAAATCAATCATTTTTACCCATGGTCGTAATTCTTTCGAAGTCGCCTATATTCTCGACAAGTCCACCACTTGAGCATTATGTTCAAGCGGTAATATGAAAACAACCTTGGTAGAGGGTGAAATAACACGGGACTAGGGGTGAGCGAGTATGGACGAAGAAGATGAACCTAGTGAACAAACCCACGTTACTGAGAGTCAAAATAGTTCCAAGCCAAGTATTACTTCTCCCGAGGTCCATTCCTTAAACCAAAAAAAATACGAAGAACTAGGGAATCAACCTCCAATTGAAGCTGAAAACCCAAAAGACCTCGATACAAGCGTGGATCTAATTGACTATGATTCTGAAGAACTTCATGCGCCAAATCCTTCAACATTTACGGGAGAGAAAGAAACATCTCGCTTGAAGAAACTCCATGTTTTAGGTGATCTCCATGGTTGGGCTCCAGGTCTCATCACATATCTCATCACTCACAAATTAGCATCCATCAACATCAACGGCATGCTTCTTGGCTCAGAAGGCATTGTAGATGAGCGTGCGATAAACAACCTTTTTGGCCGTGATTCGTCGATGGATAGTTCTAACCGCCCATCTGCAGGATTGAAAGGACGCCCTCTTTACAATGATTGCGTAAATGGAATTGGCCATTACAGTGTGCGTGTTCGATGGACTGGGGATAAGTCCGTAGGTTTTGTTCAACTCGGTGATGTCGTAGATCGTTCAGACCATAGTGAATTGGCTTGCGAGATACTTCGTCAATTATTAATCGATGCACCCGGTAATGTATTTGTTTTGTTAGGCAATCACGAACAATTCCTCTTGGAGAATGAATACGATAACTGGCATCTTAACGAAGTTAGGAACGCCGTGATTGATGGCCGCCATGGTGTGAAGAAATGGGCCAAAAAGCATCTCCGTTTCCTTGGAACAATTGAGCAGGATGAAGTGGCTCGTTCGAAATCAGTTTTCAGATCTTACAAAGATTCAGCTGAGCTTCTTTACCTCACACAAGCTGCTGTTCAGCAGAAGGGCTTGGGTCTTGAGCACGGCCTAGATGACTCAGATATTGAATTAATTCTTCAAGATGGCTGGAAACCGTATGAAGTAGTTCAATCACTCTCAAAGAAATATGCCAAAAAAGGACAATCTTTCCCAGGTGCCATCACCTCATTGGTCATTGGAGAGAACTTGTTTCATCACGCTGAACCAAGTCAACAGATGTCAGGTCTTGTCTCGGAAATGCAATGGAATAAACAACTCGGCTGGATTAATTACATTCATGGAGGTAATAATTTACAGAATTCTCCTCACTCCTATCTCCTATGGAGTCGAGGTTCATCAACAGGTGCGGCATCAAATCGTCCAGCGAGTGAAGCGGCAATCGAGCAAATATCCATTCATTGGCCCGGTTTGTATAACATTGTTCATGGCCATACACCTACAGTGACTCTGCCAGAATTCGAACATATTTCCGGTGGACGTTCCGTTCCGGTTTCTTACCTCGCAGAGAGTAGCAATTCTACTCCTAAATACGGAAAGGCCTCTCATGTTCGAATATTCAATATCGACGAAGGAATGGCTCCGATTTACTACAGTGGAAAAGAGGATCCCGATGATCCATTGAGGCTACCTGTTGGCTTGCGACTAACAAGCAAAAGACAGCGCTTGGACTCTGTTGTTGCTCACTCAACAAACGATGAGATTTTTGAACTCGAAAGGGACCGAACGGTCCGTACAGACACACGAAAGTTATGGAGGTGGCAAGAAGGCACCCTTCGCACAAACAATGATTCAACTTGGAAGGCCGTTAGCAAGGAGAGGTGGCAAAAAACAATTTCCCACAAGGGTATAACATACCTCGTCGAAGTATCGTCACACGGCAAAGCGTTCCTTAATCGAAGTATTTCCGGGTTCCTGATCCTTGAGAACCTCCTGGTTTATCTTCTCGATGATGCGAAATGTAAGCCCAAGCAGATGATTAGAAAACCACCAAATAAAGCTCTTAAACACGTTCATGTTGATGACGGGGACAGAGCACTAGCTCACATGCTTCATTTGGGAGATTCATGGAAGACCGCCGAGAAAATCGATCTTACCATGATCGGGATTCACCCCGGAATGCAGCGAAACACTAGCGAAGTGTTTGCCATAAATTCCACTCGAAATGGCCGTTCATTCTTTTTACACCATCGTGACATAGAATCCGCACAAACTAAAATCTCATCTTATTCTGTAAACAAATTCATTATTGAACATGGCGTCGATCCGTTCTGTATTTCTTTATCGGGAAAAGACCTACTGAAAGAAAAACTGAAGCATTGGTTGGGAGAGATTTCATTTAATTCTAAGATCGATGCCAAGATTCCAATGTGCATCGGCACGTTCCCGGTTGAAACTAATAGTCAGAGGGATAATCATTCCAAAATTGCAAAATTCGGAACTCGCCAATGGAAATACCCTAAACCAAAACCACAAGCAAGTCCTTCATCACCCAAATCAAAGACTCCCAGCTCTTCATCTAGGGATATTCGTGATGTTGATGTCCAAAAGCCGTCGGCAGTGAAAAGGGACCCTCCAATGCCAAAACCACCTGTGCAAGATATCCGTAACGCTGCAAAGATCCAACCAAAACCTCATGATATGCACGTTTCAGATCCAGCCCAAGCAAAGGAGACGGCAGGGCACGACAAGAGACTCGGACAGGGAAAAGAAAACTCAGTTCCAGATGTACGGGACGAAAAAAAAAGCGCGAAATCTGGTTCTCCAAACTTATCAGCTACTTCACAAAGTGAAAAGCCACAACAATCGAACCCGCCATCATCGGCCCTTGGAAGCATAGGCTCAGTTGAAAAGGGTATTGGCGGCGAATTAATCATTACGATCTCACCCGACGATCTCAAAACTTTCTTTAAAAATAGCACCAATGCTCGGTTCCAAGCAAAGTTGGAAATCACATTTCATCCAAAATATCAAATTATTAGCATTAAAGTAAACCACACCGGTAACGAAGATGATTCGTTCAATTTCTCAACCGACCGACAAAAACTTATGGCACAATGTCAAATAAATGGAAAACCAACCGTCACTTCGAAACGACATGGGATTAACCAGAATTTTCTTATCGAGTTCTTAGAGTCCGAAATACTCAATAATATGTTAAAGAAGTGCAAGGAGGAATGGCCTGATGCTCCGAATTGGTGATATCTTTTCCGACCAAGATGGTGCTGATTACGAGGTGACCTCCGAATTAGGCCGAGGCGGGATGGGAATCGTTTTTTTAGTACAAGAACTTGAAGGTCAACGCAACCAATATGTGGCCAAATGCCCTCTTTCTGGAACTGCTCTTGAGTGTAAGAAAATTAGTAATGAATACCGTATTCTGTCAAAACTCGAAGAAAAAAATGTTTCTTCGATTATCCGACCTCACAAATTGGCTGATTTCAAAACCGGAAACAGGGATGTTCCACTCTTCTTGATGCCTCTCGCCAAAGGGATTGAACTTCACAAACATTTGCAAAATGTTGGCGCGATTACTCCGGAAGATGTTTCAGACTTACTGGTGAAAATGGCTGAAACTATGTCGGAAGTTCATAAATCTGGATACATTCATCGAGATCTTAAACCGGAAAATTTGTTTGTAGATAATATAGGTGGAGCAAATGAATTTACTATTATCGATTGGGGCATAGCGGCAGTTAAAGATGATCAAAACACATTCGCTGTGACAAAAACCAATGCTTGGACTCCATTTTGGTGCCCTCCGGAACAGCAATCGGGAACTGTATCAATCGGAAACGATATCTTTTCTCTAGGAGCTATCGGTTACGCTATGCTCGTTCCATATGAGGAAATCAAGAAAGACGCAAAAAATCAAATCTCCCCCCCCTACAATCCTGCCTTCAAACTGGGCAGTTCAACTCTCCACACTCACTTGTATCAGGTGATTGAAAAAGCAACCCAACCGGTTCGAGCAGATAGGTTTGCAACGATGGACGATTTCGCAGCGGCACTTGAAGGGAAACAGCCACCGGAAGCATACCCTCGATTTGTAGCGGACGGCAAATCTCATCCATTGTTGCCTCATATCAACGCTTGGACAATTGGTAGAAATGCACTTGCCGATTCAAAAGCAGATATTCTGGTCAATGAAACAGGCGGTATCAATAGTAGATATATTTCTAGAATTCAATCAAATGTAACACGCACTGGGGAGTGTTCATTCAACCTCCAGCATCACGGGTTGAATGATACGAGGATTGGAGTAATCCGGCCAGGTGAAAACGAAATTCAATGGCGCAACATCGATGAAGATGGCCAAGGTTGGCCACTTGGGCCGCGGTACGTGTCAATTTGTTTCGGATACGCAGATACTCCTCCGGGCAAGACCGATGATTATGGCAATCCTCTGAAGCCAGGCCCGTATAAAATCATAGAATACTTCCCCCCTCAACAAGTCACCTGACCGTCCTTCTCTCAATCACGACTCAACCCTTATCTCGAGTTTCAATCTATGCGCGCACTCAGTTTGTTTGTTAGCGTCTCTTCACGACCTAACATTTGTTTGACATCACTTCCGTGAATTGACTTTGGTTGAAATCGTGGTAATTGAATTTCTAGTTTCCTGCTAAGGCTTAGTAAGTCCTCAATTTTGTGAGGGTGCCCCCCTTCAGTCTCCTTCAAAGCTTGCGAAATTTTAGCCATCCCACACCAATCTTTGAAGGTGTACGAGTCCGAAGACAAAACTACCGGCATTGCGCCTACGGATTCAATAAGACTCCATTCGTGTTTGCACTCTTCCAATTCGGTTCCGCGCAACAACATAAGCGGAAATGCTTTGATTGAGAAAGCCCCGCTCGAAAGACACCATTCTACCGTTTTCACAAAAGACTCGGTGGTTTGTTTTGGTAATCCGAAAATAATCGAAATCTCAAATTTAATTCCTGCATTCGAAACCATCGCTAAATTTTGAGCCACCTTGTTCATGTTATTCTGCCGCTTGACTGCCCGCCCTTCGTTACGATGAATGGTTTGTAGTCCAAATTCCAGTGTCACATTCATATTCCGTACAAGTTCTACAAATTCTTTTGTGACCATTTCTGCCCGACATTGCAAAGATAAGTGTCCTGAAAAGCCATTCCTCTTGAATCGAGTCAGAACATCTACTGCGTGTGTACTTGCATTGAAAATCGGATCTAAAACTGCGATTTGCTCTATTTTATATTTACAAAATAAATCAATTTCTTGGAAAATCCTTCCAGTGCAAAACTCCCTCTTTCGAAGTTTTGCCCCTGCTTCTTTGTGTTGGCAAAAACTACATGAGAACGGGCACCCTCGTTGTGATTCCCAACGAATAAATGGTCGCTCCTCAAGGGATACAATTTCGGAAATGAATGGGGATGGAAGGAGGTCAAGGTCGACCACAGTTTGCTCATTTTTATCAAGTTCTCCTGCATAATGCACTCCCTTAATCACTTGCTTCTTAGAAGAGGAGGTAATTCCCATGAGGGCCATTTCGCCGTAACCTCGAATGAATATATCGCATTCTGGATAAAGTAATTCAAGACCTGAAGATGAATACGAGATTTGGGGGCCACCTAGGATAATCCGTCCTTTTGCCAGTTGCTTGCGGATTTTTGAGAGAAGAATCTGAATCACCTCCTCAGCCCATACGTAAGCGCCTATTGCAACGTCAATATTAGCGCCACTTTTCGTTCCAATCAACTCAGAGATTTCATTCCAAACTTGTTCAATAGAAAAGTTGCCTTTCCCGTTGATTGGTCGAACAATCGAATGGCATATCAAATTTTGATTTTGAGCCAGTGTTGCCAATAGGGATGCGTGCCCGAGGGGTGTGCGTGGATCTTTGTCCCGCATCCATGGGAAGTCGATGAGTATGACGTGTCGTACTTCGTTCTCTGTTGTTATTTTAGACATAATTGTCTTATCGACGCAAAGGTCGATGGATGACTCCCATTCTAGAGTAGGTGACACACATACTACCACTGTTTGCTATTTTAATTATTGCCTTAATGTAATTTATTGAGATTCTTCAGACGCCTAGGTGCAGGAACCTTCATCTTCAGCAGATTATTTGTACGAATACGATAGAAATCTGTCCGGTTACCGTTAATCGCTGGAGAGCGAACAGAATGGTATTGAGCCAATTAGTTTCAGTCGACGTTTTCGTTTGAGGGGCGAACCAGAATCATATGCAATGCGATACCAACAGGCATCATCATCACGCCAAAGAACACGGTTGTTGCTGCAATCCAACGAGGACTGTTTTGCTCTAAGCATCGCTTCCACATCCAGTGCGTGACAAAGATATCTCCAGCAACCATATGTGCCCAAGCCGCAGATGCGCCGGGTTTTGAACCCATAATGGCTGCAAGGCCATCAAGGATTCCAGTGGGGTCTGTTGAGTCTTTAGCTAAGTCAATCAATCCTTGAGGGTCAGCGATGGTGACCGCCCACCATACGAGAACTGGTCCGAGGAAGAACCATGGTCCTTGCATGACTTTTTTGGTCATTTCATGTTCGGGGAAAACCAGCATTGCAAACCAAAAAGGGCCAACCCACATTGTTGATAAGAAAAACGAGTAGTCGTAGACATCCATGTTGTTTGTCCAGGCTTTGGTGCTATAGTATCTCGTTTCGTAAACTGCTGTGAAAGCGGCGAAGGTTTTGAACAGAGTTTGGTAATGTTCTCTACACCACCGGAATATTACTCCCGTACTTGGTTGTCTTAAAAATTTGACAAATGAGTCAATTTCGAACTCATTCACTTGAATTTGTTATAGTGATGGTCTTCAATGGCTACAATGTAATCGTCATTGTTGGGGATCTCATTCATACTCGAATCACTTTGGCTGAATATGTATTGGATTATACTACCGATCCATTCATCAATCAAGTCCCAATTATTTGGTACGATTCCTCCTTTACGAGTCTCTTCCAACACTTTCTTTTCAGATGAGATACGCAGAGCAAGAGATCCTCGTTGAATGAGTATTTTTCTAAGACTAGCTTTTTGTAAAAATTTATCACCTCCAATTTGTTTTAGGGTGCTTTTCAGTATCTGAGGCAGTATACAATCTTCCCTCTTAATGATTTTTTCGTTACTTTCTGACTTATCTTGATTGTCTATCCATGCACGGCGCCGAGGATCCAAAGACATTCGCTTTTGCGGTGGTTTTGATTTATTCCTGGTCCCAATCATGGCTTCTACTTCATCAGTAACTTTTGGAATCAAGAGAGATAATGCCTGGTGAATCAACGTGGAAAATTGCTTTTCCCATCGAGGAATATCTTCCTTTTGATAGAACTTCTTGTTGGTTACATTAGAATGATATTCCTTTAATCGACGATTATATTCAGTGATTAAAATCTTGGAGATAGTTTCAGGACTCTCCTCTTGCTTTCCATGGAACCCAACCATGAATGCCACGCTATGAGATGTTGTCGAACCCTTGTAATAATCTTGGTACAACTTTTTCATGTTTTGACCTCTTGTAAGTCGCTTAGGTGCTTTGAAAGATGACTGGTTAAATAATTCACCAACCATGAAAATATCACATGCTAACTCAAGGGGTTTCACGCTTAATCCCGGGAAGCCCTTCCTAATACCAGTCGTCCATTCAACAAATAGTTTGTCAGTAGAAATCATCGAAGATTTTAATGATTGATTAATTTCCGAAGTCTTACGTCTTTCAAGACCTTTTTGTTCGATTTGAAACGCTTTGATGGAAACCTTTGTTTCCACAATTATTGCTGGGGGTGATACAAAAAGAGTGATTGTTTGAGTGATAAGATCCCAGTTTGCGGTGTATATTTTACCATGGGCTCCCTCAAGATCTTTCAGTCCTCCGGAATGAAATTCTAAGGTCCAATTCTCATTGATTTCTGCTAATGGAACTATAGAGAATTTCTTTGTTATTCCAACGACCTCAGCGGGTTTTTCATCGACATATTCTGAGAAAATTTCCTGTATTTTCCGACTCCATTCGAGAGATTGCCTACGATTTTTCAAAAAGAATTCAAAATCATCTTTAAAGGCATAATCATTTAGAAACACTTCAATTTCATTCGATTCCATTTTCCCGATTAATTCGTTAATACAAGAATACAAACTACTCACATTTTTTTGCAGTCCATTTCGCTCAATACGTAATAGCAAAATTAAAAGATGACCAAAGTACTGGCTTTCCGGCCCATTTATTGCATAACTTGGCCAGTTTGAAGGGCCCAATAGATGCATTGCAATGATTTGTGAATTCTCTCCAAGTGCTTCGAATGAACCCTCTCCAGCGAAGTGTTCCGAGCGTCGACAAATTAAATCAAATCGAGCTTTTTGATTTTTCATGAGATGGAGAAATTCAAGAAACTCATTTGAGTAATCGTTGAGATCTAATCGCTCGGCATATTTACTTAGAGCCTGCAATGCTCTTTCTTCAAGTGATGTGTTTGTGGGGTTTGATTCCGTGAATATTTTAAGTCGATATACCCCATCAACAAAGTCTTGTGGGGTCTTTAGACCAGTCTTTAATAGTGTTTCGAGTGCTAATTCAAAATCAATTTCTTCTCCAGAGCCCTTCTCCGAGATACGGTTTTCACTTTCTGCATGGATTTCCACGTTAGAAATCCCGCTACTGGATAACTTCGATGAAAGGAACTTCTTTGCGCTGCTTGTGAGAAAGTACACATTAGATTGGCTTCGTTCATCTAAAAATTCCCGATGCGATTTTATTTGACCAAGAGATTTTTCAATCTCGTGATGAGGCCTTTCGACCCCTGGATGCGCTTTTTTAAATTCACTAAACAAATCAGCCAGATTTATACCATCATCGCCTTTTGATAGAATTTTTAGTACGGTTCGGCAATACTCGTATGTTTTAATATTGTTAAATGCATGCTCAAGCATCCAATTAATCACATCTTCATGCCATTCCCAAAATCTGAATTGCGGATCGTCGATAATGGAAACTAAGACCTCTTTAATACCCGTAAGTGCTTTTGTTTTTTCAATGAGTGTTGGATTTACCAATAGATTTGCAAGATAACGAATATACAAAGGATGGCGGAGATTCTTTTCAAGTGTTTCTATCGTCATCAACAAACTTGTGTCCGAGATGACTGGTGGCTTAACGCTGTCTAATATTCCTTGGATGATGTCAGTTCCGTGATTTATAGCTTCTTGAAGTTCTTGGAGCCTGTTCGTCATTGCAGTGTTCGTCCTATTTGGGCCGATTTCAAACTGGTAGCGAGCATAAAGCATTTCTATCGCTTTTGATTTGTTGAACCGGTCAAGGACGATAGAATGCCCCCCATAGGTTCGCTCTCTTCTACTTGTGATGATAAATCGTGAATTGAAGTCTTTTGGGAATTTAGTGAAAAACCTTTTGTAACGTGGTATATCTTCATTCGAAACGTCTTCAAAGTTGTCCAACAGAATAAATATCCTATTTTTACTTAAATGCTCTATGATCCTTTCTTCGAGATCTGTAGATTTGAGGTTGAATAATTTTTTAATTTTCTCAAGAAAGTCTTCAAAAACTAAGTTTTCTATGTAATCTCCACCGCCATGTTTCCAATTACCTGGTGATTCTTTCAACGGCCCGCCATATGTCGCTCCTATTTCTCCTTGATCCTTGCTTTTAGCAGTATAATAAATGTAATAATCATAACGTATCGGTCTGTATTTCAATTCCATATCAACACTTCGAAGAATATATTCGCGTGCTAATTTGGTTTTACCGAGTCCTCCGAGTCCATTGATTTCAATTACATCATGTGATGAATCTTCTCGCATAAGGAAATCAAGATGGTTAATTGCCATTGACTCCAATGCTTCTCCTTCGAAATCTTGCTTGTGTTCAACTTCGATATACTTGTCCCATTTATTCGCCCCAAGGGCTCGTTTTATCAGCTCGGGCTCACTGAATGTGAGTGATTTATCTGTGTATTTCCTCATTTGAGTTTCAACATATTCATGATCGATGATTTCTCTTGTCCCATCCTCTATGAATTCAATAATTTGAAGATTCGTAACAAAGATGCTCATGATGTCACTAAATTTTAACGGAACTATTTTTTCGAGGAACATACCCCAATGAATTCCCGCCTGACGTAATTTATCTTTCTTTACTACTTCATCAGAGATATGGTCTGTACAGTTACGAGTCTGTCGATTAATCCGCATCATTTCTTCAAGCCTTTTTCTATCAACAGGGAATTTCCCATCATGTATGTCAAATAATTCCTTAGGAGGATTTTCGATATCTACCATATTCAAAATTACATTGCAAAAGCGTTCTGCTATGGGTCGATGCCTCTTACATGCTGATTGAATTGAATCCTTCAATTCCAAAACTGTCCTAATACTATTACGGTAATTTTTTACATCAGAATCGAAGATCATACTTCTAAAATTATCTTTATCAATTCCATGCGTGACCTTAAACTTCTCATAATTATCTTTGGTTACAGAATTGTCTTTGATAAAAGTACGGATTTTATTGCTTCCAGCATCGAATCGGTCATGGATTTTCGCTAAATTTGTAATATGGGGTTCTGCCCAAGCGGGAGTATCAAGATTCGAATTATCCTCCGCCATGTTATTCTCACCACTTTACTGTTTATACTGTTTGTGAATTATTTCGTTTAACCAATGAGTCCCGTCGCCATTCGGAGTACTTTACTTGATTTTCCACCGAAACCAGTAAACTGAATACCTTTACTTTGAACTGAATATTCTTCAGTTGGTGATTCAAGAACCCATTCGATCTCCATTGATGGATTGTATACGTTTGTGAGGTAATGTAATTCTTGATTGCTTGAGCCCCGCCAGAGTAAAGATTGGTCACGTAATTGAGAAACAAATGGGCCTGTAGACACAATGTCGCAATTGTGGAGCAATTCTGAAACAGAACGGTCGGTACTGGTGAGAAGTTCTTTGTAGGTATGTCCTGAAAAAACGAAGACCGTCAATGTTGGGCGTTGCTGTCGAAACAACTTGATCGTTTCAAGTACAGCAGCAGACTGTTCAAAAGGTTCTCCACCACTGAATGTCACACCTTCGATGTTTGGAATTGAATGTAACCATTCTGAAATCTCTGATGGCTTGACCAACGAAGCAGCGGTGTGTGGATGCGTTGGTGCGCTGTAACAACCTGGGCAGCCAATGGTGCAGCCCTGCACCCAAATAACAGCACGTACGCCTGGTCCGTTCGCCCGGCTACGACTCATTGTTGCAGCCACATTCAACAGAAGTTCACCCATTGATTTCATTCCTCCAATCGGAATAATGAATCGCCATTTGTATCACCACTTACGTGTAACTTTAAGCGACGACTCTTGAGTTGATGAAGATGGTCAAACAAGAAAAGACTCATCGGGTTGACGAGTTTCTGTTCGATGATGTTAATCAGTCCACGACCACCATGGCTCACATTACCTTCGCCAACAAGTTGTTCGACATGAGCCTCATCAAGCATCAGTTCAAGATTGAATTGATCGAGTAAATGTTCACGAATACCGCTTAACTTACCAGACATAATGGCAGAACGTATGCCGGGGTCAGTGATGAAATCAAAGACGATGATGTTATCTCCAAAGCGATTGAGTAATTCAGGCCGCCCCAGTGTATCGTTGAAGTGGCCTTGAACCGCTTGCTGGAAATGGGCCTTTGTGGCTTCCATATTTGTACTCGGCTTGGCATCACTTGCCCCAATATTTGAAGTGAAGATGATGACGGTTTCTGAAAAGTGAACCGTTTGCCCTCGTCCATCTGTAAGTCGTCCATCTTCCAGAATTTGCAAAAATTTGTCTAAAACACGAGGGTGGGCTTTCTCGATTTCATCGAAGAGAAGAACTGAGAATGGCTTTTCTGCTACTGCATTTGTTAATTGTCCACCTTCTTCAAACCCTACATATCCAGGAGGGGCGCCAATCAATCGCTGGTCTGCATGTTCCTGACTGAATTCAGACATATCGAAACGAATACAATTGTTTTCATCACCGAATATAAATTCAGCAATCGCTTTGGCAAGTTCTGTTTTTCCAACACCTGTCGGTCCGACGAAGAACAAGGTCCCCTTTGGTTTGGTCATCTTTCGAGAGTGTTGTACGCCTGCCAAGCCTAAGAAGGCCCGAATAATCATGGTGACAACTCGATCAACGGCCTCATCTTGACCTTTTACACGTTGGCGAATAATTTCCCCTGCTCGCCCAACACGATCTTGGTCGAGTTGAGTCCAAGGAGATTCCTTTTCACCAAACCTGTAAAGATTCACCAAATCTTCAACTGGAAGTTCAGTTTGACTTTGGCGCGACAAAGCAGCAAGGTTTCGCATATCAATTAATGACATTCCATCTGTCATTTCTGCAAGATGGTGAAGAGAATCACGACCATCTTGGCCAGATTTTAGGATGAAGTCTTGGCGAAGATTTTCAACAGCTTTTCGTCGTTGTAGAAGGTCAGGGTGCGGAACATTGACAATTCGAATTCGATCATCATGATTGTAAAATCGAGGCGGTAGTGTCCCGAGCGTTGGTGTGATAATCACTAACAAACCAGTGGAATTATTCAAAGCAGAACCACGGAGTTGACTCAACGGTTGTTCGGAAATAGCTTTACCGAGTTTTGTTAAATGACTCCGTTCATCCATATCTTGCTGGTTTGCAGTGGTGATGAGATGTTCTCCCCAATCCACAACAAACATTGGTCGCTGTGCAGATGAAGTTGTCAAGACTTGCCTCATAGCATCAAAGGCGAATGCAGGGTCCCTGTAGGCTGCAGGAGCATTTACACAACCATTCTCAAGTGAAGATCGCTCATTGATCGCAGGTTCGCCTAAGTCATACTCCTCTCCTTCTTCAGAGGGTGCATTCTGTTCCATCATATCGGTGAACAATGTGAGGTGACTTTGCTTTGGAAATCGTAAACCATCGATTGCATCCCAGGTTCCTTGAAGGGAAAACCGCTCGGCTAATGTGTTCACAACCAATTCCGAAAGACGTTGTTGATTTCCGTTGGTTGAAGGCCATAAATCTCGTACATTCCCATACAAAATTAAACAACGCCTAAATCCAGATTCTCGTTCAAGCGTTCGTATCCATTCCATATCATCCATGTTTAGTTACCCCCCATTGTACGTGTGTTTCCACCACTCGGGAATCCTTTACTGCCTTTGGAAATCTTATCAGGATTTTTCCAATTGTGTTGAACAGGCCCCGTCGCGATACTGAAGTTTGCTTCCAACACGCCAAGTACTTCATCCAAATGATCAGCGCATTTTCGTTCCATGAAACCGTTCATGTCAAACTCCATTTGCCCGTTTAAATCGATTTCAAATCGAATGCTTCGATTTGAGGGGAGTGTTCCAATCATGATCACTCCACCAGTCTCCTTGTCAATGGTTGGTTTTCCAACCGCAAAACCTAAATCGCGCATTGTTTTCATGAGTGCGGTGATAATTTCCCTGCGCAATGTTTCATCCACTGATTGCTTCATATCTTGTTCATGGATTTGAAGAGCAGATTGGCGTATTTCGGCAACTTGTTCTTGCAATTCCGTGATTTGTCCCTTTTGAACGATGTTGGAGAGATCTTCAGTTGTGCGAAGCAGAACACCTACTTCTTCCATTGAATCATTGTGCTCCAAATCTTCAAGTCGCGCCTCGAGTTCCAGTTTTAATCCTATGACGGCAGATTCTGCCATCCATTGTTCGCGTTGTAAAGCATCTTGTCGCTGATTCGAAGTACCCCCTAAAGTCGAGATTTTTGCTTGTTGGATATTCAATTGTTCGAACATGGCATCGATGTCTC
>Ga0209711_10002471_pt1 | contig 16530 bp, 11 predicted proteins | sample ArcticOcean_MG_C_7_FD_187441 | JGI IMG/M metagenome (GOLD analysis project Ga0209711, IMG submission 187441) | Marine microbial communities from western Arctic Ocean - ArcticOcean_MG_CB11_88 (SPAdes) (version 2) | ecosystem: Environmental > Aquatic > Marine > Oceanic | place: Arctic Ocean... | reverse complement strand
ATTCCTGTCAGCTGCAGACTACGTCCATGGTGCTTAACGAGGTCGTACTTGCTACCGTTTGTGACCCACGCCTCCGCCAGGTGGCGGCGCGAGGTGTCGACAAGGATGCCCGTCCCAGCGTCGTAGGTGATTTGTTCGGGAATGTCGCGGCACTCGTTGCCCAGCGACGCGGCTCCGAGGTCCGTGTTGATGCAGCAGCGCTCGGTGAACTCGGCACCCAGGTTGGCGCCGTCGCGGGAGTCCCAGGTGCCACACTTGCCGTTGCCGCCGTTGGGGATGCCCGAGCCAAACCAGCCCAAGCCGTAGCCAGCACCCCACGGACCACAAAGATAGTCGTGGCAACCCCCCCCGTTGCTATCGCAGCACGGCTGGCCGGCTACGAGCGGGTTGTGGCACGTGCGGTTGTGGCCGCACACAAGCGTGTCGGCACATTGATTGGCCTCCTTGCAGCTTGCTCCAAAGGGAAGGTCGTGGCACTCCCCGCCGACGGTGCCAGAACCACGGTCGGTCGGTGGGCAGCAGCGCTCCCTGGACCCGTGCCCAAGGTTGGTGGCATCGTTGTCAATGTCCCAGCTGCCGCACTTGCCGTTGGGCGTCTCGCCCATGCCAGGCCACCCTACACCGTAGCCAGAGCCTACCGGGCCGCACAGGAAGTCGTGGCAGGCGTTGCCATTGTCGGGGTTGCAGCAGGGCTCGCCCGCCTCGAGCGGACGATGGCACGTGAAGTTGTAGCCGCAGACGAGACCGATGGAGCACTGGTTCATCTCCGTGCATGTTGCGCCAAAGGGCAAGTCGTGACACTCCTCTCCAACCGTACCCGAGCCGCGGTCGGTGGCTGGGCAGCAGCGTTCGCGGTAGCCCGGGCCGAGACTGTCGTGGTCCCACACGGCACCGGAACGGGAGTGGTGCTCGCCGTAGCCCCAGCGGCCGCACTTGCCGTTGGTCGGGTCGGACATGCCGGGCCAGCCGAGGCCGCGGTTGGAGCCACGCGGACCACATAGGTAGTCGTGGCAAAAGCCGCCATCGTTGGGGTTGCAGCATGGCGACCCCGGGTCGAGCGGTCGATGGCAGGTGTTGTTGTAGCCACAGACCAAAGGGTCGGCGCACTGGTTGGCCTCGGTGCAGGACGCGCCAAACGGCAGGTCGTGGCACTGGAAGCCCACCGTCTGTGAGCCGCGCTCGGTCCAGGGGCAGCAGCGCTCGGAGTACCGATTATTTGGCGTGCCGTCCGCGTTGGGAAAGCGAGCAGGGTCGAGGCCGCCGCCGCCCCAGAGACCGCACTTGCCGTTGCGGAGGCCGCTGAACTCCTGCTCCATGGTGGGCCATCCGACGCCCCAGTGCGCGCCAGGGGCGCCACACTTCCAGTCGTGGCAGCCTCCGCCGTCGGCGTTGCAGCAGGGCTCGCCCGGAAGGAGCACCTTGGTGCACTTTTGAATCAGGTTGCTGGGGTCCCAGTCGCCTGGCGTGGTCTGGTTGTACAGCGTGATGATGTGCTGACGATCGTGGTGGGGCGTGTTCGTGGGGTCTGACCCCTGCTGGACGTTGGGGTCCTTGGGGTCGTACTGCGCATAGATGTTGCTATCGTGGCGTCCGGTGTCCTGTGCCATTGGCGAGTCGCCGCAGAACAGGCCGGGCACGAGGAGGTCGTCTGTGCCGTCAAATCCGTTGCTGTCGCCGTCTCCGTCGTTGGGCCGCTGCTTGGGGAACGAGCCACACTGGTTGGCCTCCGAGCACGTCGCGCCCTCTGGCAGGTCGTGGCAGGGAAAGCCCACCGTGCTAGATCCGCGTTGCGTCCAAGGACAGCAGCGCTCGTTGTACCTGAATCGAAAGGGAGTGGAAGTGTCAGTGCGAGGGTAAGTGTATGGAGCAAGGATGGGGTGGGAAGGGGCGGGAAGAGGGCAGCTTACATGTAGTTGGGCGAGCCATCCGAACGGGCAAACAGGGCAGCGTCGTTGTGACCCCACCCACCGCACTTGCCATTCTCGACGTCGCCCTGGGTGGGCCAGCCGACACCCCAGTCGGCGCCGGGGCCACCACATTTCCAGTCGTGACACGAGCCGCCGTGGGCCTCGCAGCAGGGCTCGCCCGGAAGCAAGACCCTCGTAACCTTGCGGATGAGGCCCTTGCCAGTGAGGGCGCCCCCAAACTTGATGTGGTTCCACTCGTTGTGGCCGTTGCCGCTGACGGCCGGCTGGAGCTGCCCCCAGTAAGACGGACGCGTGATGTTGTACGTGGCCGCCCACGCACGGCGACGGTGCTTGACGTAGCGGGCGTCCTGGGTGTTGATGTCCACGTTCTGCCGCCCCGCCGCGTTGGCGCCGTCGCGTATCTGCTCAAGCGGGTCGTACAGCTGCGCGACGGGGTTGGGGTCGGGTATGGTCGGGTCTTCGGGAGTGTGACCGCAAAACATGCCGGTCACAAACTCGTCTTCGTCGCCCTGTTGAGGCGGCATCGCCCCGGGCTGGTTGGCCTCGGAGCATGTGGCGTGCTCCGGCAGGTCGTGGCACTGGAATCCGGTAGTCGTCGAGCCGCGCCTCGACGGTGGGCAGCAGCGCTCGCGGTACCTGACAAAGGGAAAGGGTTGCAACGTAGTGTAAGAGAATGACACGAGCGGTGGGTGGGCAAGGACTGGGTTCGATATCTGTGAAACATACTTCCAGTCGTCCCCCTGGAGCCAGGGATAATAGGTGCCGTTGACCTCTATGAGGTGCTCGGTGCGGTTGCCCACAGACAAGGACGTGTTGTACTCCAGCCACTCGGTGTCGAGGTAGGCGCGGTACTCCTCCCCCTCGAGGTACCGAGAGCCGTGCGTGCCGTAGGTGTGGTAGTCGTTGTGGCTGTCCCAATCGCCGCACTTGCCGTTGCCGCCGACACCGTAGCCCGAGCCACCAGGTTCGCACACCCAGTCTTGGCAATTCGAAGCGGCGTTGGGGTACATGCAGCAGGGAGATCCCATGACGCGCAAGGGTGCGCCGGGAGGGTTTGGCGGCGCCGAGGGTGCAGGAGGCCCCCGGGTGGAGGTAAAGGTTTGCCAGACCATGTACACTGCAAACCCAACGGCGCCCAATACGACAAGCGCAGCGATGACCTTGAAGGTGCCAGCGGTGAAGAACCGTCTCCCCCCGCCGCCACCGCCGTCGCCGCCATCTCCACCTTCGTATTCGTCGTAGTCGAATTCAGCACCCCTGTCAAGAGCCTTTCGTGAAAGCCTAGAAGCGGCTCTCCTTCCACCCTTACTTTTCAATGCTCCTGCAGCCAATCGTGCACCCCCGGCCCCATCGGTGCCGGCCGGTGCGTCCGCGTCTACCTTGCTGTACTGCTGCATCAGCTCCTTGCTGCAGTGGCTGTTCGCTGGACATATCTTCTACTAAGAACGCTGCAGGCAAACAAGTCTAGCGCACACACCGCCATGGGCGCTGCTTCACTCGTTATCCAAGTAATTCAGAATCCCCGCACAGCCTCCATCTTGGTGTGCATCTTGCTAAACCTAATTCTGTTGGGATTTGGCTTCTGGTGGGGTGCCAATGCGTTGATCATTTTTGCGGCTGTGGTGAGCATCGCGCTTGCGCTGGCATGGGCCAACGAAAAGTTCTTACCATTCGGCCCCATGATCACTACCATCTTGTGGCTGGTGCCGAGCCTGTGCGGCGTCATCGGCGTAGCCGCCTTCCGCTGCCTGAGGAGCTGCGGTGGCGCAACGGGCAACTCACCCTTCCCAACCAGCTCGGAGATGGGCAACTGTGCCACCGGCATCTGCACCAACTTTCAAGAAGTCGGCAACTTTGCATGGACGGTCGACACGCCCTGGTATCTCAGCTTCCTCGATGGCGCCATCGACTGGGTTGTCGCCATAGTCAACGCCATACCAGAGGGCATCTGCTGGCTCAACATGTTCCTGGGCACGCTCTTCCTGGTCATCTCGCTCTTTTACTGGGACTGGGGCGGCACCTTCGGCGGCGGCGGCGACACCTACGCCACGGCAGGCCCGAGGCTCAACATGCTCAATGTTGAGCCGACGCCAATCCAGCTGCCGTTGCTCGCGCTGCCGGTGGGGTTCCGGAGGGTACGGATGCACGAGTGAAGGGTTACGCTAGCATGATGGGACCGGGTATTTGTGTACAGTCAAAAAGCATGCCCCCCGCTGTACAGGCTTACTACCTACTCGATGCGCGTCGCATTGGCCGAAAGCACCCTCGCGCCCGTGTGGCGGCCCAGGCATGTGAACTATTCTGCTTAATAGGGGTCATCGGGTTCCTGACCCTTGTAGCGTACGGGGTCGGTCGGTGGGTGTTTTAATAGGTATGCATTCTTAGACAGGGTCGTCTACTTGCTTCCCGTATTGGTTCGCGTGGTGGGACTGTGTCACATTTGCGAGTTCCGTCTCCAAGCTTCTTTTCCACACACGCATCTTGCCACGCACAACCGCCACTGCCAACGTTGACAAACACACCCCCAACACAAGGAGCTCCGAGGCGGGGGTGTAAGGGATCAGGTACGTGTCTGCGAGGGTCCATGCGCTCCACCAGAGGCACAGGACCCACAGTTCCCACACCCATCGTGGCATGAGAGCCCCAGCGTCCATGGTGTCGTCACTTTACACCCCTCCGATTCGGCTGCAGGTATCCCGGCAACAGCGGGTTTGCAGGCGGCTTCTCGGCTGCAGGGAGGTCCGACCCAGGCAATGGCTTGCCGTCGCGGGCCGTTGGAACTCCACCATCAAAGTAGTAGCCGTTGGGTAAATCAGTCTTGGGGTAGTTCGGACCGGGCCCCTCGCCGCGCAGGATCTCCTCTGGGAAGGGCACCACCCGCTTGATCCCATAGGCCGGGTCGGTGGCATAGAAGCGCGTGCAGGCGCAGCCCCAGCAACTGCCGTATTGGATGTCCCTGAACCCCAGTGAGTCGCGGTAAAAGCTGAACACTGTATCGATCTCCTGGCACTGCACGCATGGCATGCAGCAGCAGCGCAGGATCAGACCCTCGTCTCCCTCGCGGAAGAGGCCCATCGCACGAACGAGCTCGCGGCGCTTCTGCTGCCCCGACAGCGCCGCGTTGAGCTGCGCCAGGCCCTGCGCCGCCTGGCCAGCTTGCGAATCTCCATAGTCGAGACCCGCTGCCGCGGACGAGAGCGTGGCAAACGTCGACCCCACGCCCATGTAGTGCAATGAGTTCCCCCATGTGTAAGAGTTGAAGGGGAAGCAGCAGTTGGCGCAGCAGCAATTCAACGAGAGCTCTTGCATACTGAAACACGAACATACCGCACCCATGGACCACTGTTTCACTTCACCCACCACCTTCCCCGGCCCCGACAGTATCGGGTACTCAATTGGCGCTGATGGCAGCGTGGCCAGCAAAGGCCGTAGCGTCATCTCCTTCCGTGCCATCTCCACCATCATACCTTACACACACCCATCCCCTGTTCACTTATCTACGCCTTCACCGCGTACACGAGGCACTCGCTCGTGAGGAAGGTCTTCATCTTCTGCGGCGTGTCGTAGCCCTTGGCCTTGAGGAAGGCCTCGCCCTTGGCCGGGTCGGTGGACAGCGACTCGTCCTCCTTGAGCGAGGAGAGGACGTTCGGGCAGATCACACGGAACTGCAGCTCACCAAGCGAGGACCAGTTCTCCAGGTCGAAGGATGCATACGTGACCTCCTGGTACTTGAACTCCTCGAGGTCGGGCATCTCGGTGATGCCATTCGGGAACTCCAGCTTGGCCACCTCCTTGGCCACCTTGGGGGGCACAAACTGCACGCCACCGCCGCAGAGGTTGGTCTTGATGAAGCCCTCCGAAACGAAGATGGCTCCCTTCTTCAGGGTGGACGGCATGTCAACGTACAGGGTGCCGCCCTCGGGGAACTCCGTCTTGATGGCGTCCTGGCCACCCTCCTCGATGTTGGACATCTTGGGGAAGGCCGCAAAGTCGGCAATCGGCAGCAGGTTGTGGCTGGCCATGACGACCTTGGTCTCAAGCAGCGAGCCGAACTTGACACCAAAGTCGCGCAGCGAGAGGGACATGGCGATGCCCGCGGTGGAGGTGGCCAGGAGCGGCGGGTGCTCGCCCTTGTCAAAGGCCTCAACCGCCGCATCCTTGTCAAAGATGTAGGCGATGCGCATGTCGACCGACAGAGCCTTGCCGTTGGTCTCGACGTTGACCACCCACGGCGCCGTGAACATCGGCGGCAGCGACTCCGCTGCCTCGCCACCCGCCTGGAGCTTCTGCATCATCTCCGGGGTCTTGTTGGTCGGCGTGAGGCCGACCTGGACAATGGGCGCAAGCGTGCAGTCGTACTGGTCGATGAGGAAGAGGTTCATGTCACCACCGGCGACCTTGGAAGCCTCAGTGGCACGGATGCGCGACTCGTGCCCCTCGAGGATGGACGCCACCTCCGCGTCCTTGCCCTGTGCCATGATGCCCAGGCGGTCGGCGGCACCCTCGATGAGCCTGCTCCACTGCGCCTGGCACTGCTGCGCCTGGTGCTTCTGAGCCGGGTTCATCACCATGAGCGCGTCCTCGTCGAAGAAGCCCTTGACCGGAATGGAGCCGGTGAAGGCCGACCACTCCTGCATCTTCTCCTGCTTGTTGAGGTTGATCATGTGGCGCGCGAGCTCACCCGCGGACGGGGCCTTGTCCATGAGACAGGTCACCTTGCCGCCGTTGAGGTAGAAGTTGGTGACACCGGCCTTGGTAACCGCGTTCACACACACGCCAGAGATCTCCACCAGCATGCCCGCCTCGCAGGCGACCACACCAGTCTCGCCACCGTCCTTGGAATCCTTGTAGAAGCTGGACGAGAAGGTGGAGAGCTTGCGCACCTTCTGATGCGCGTCGACAATCAGCTCGCGCGCCTTGGCCTTGAACTTGCCCTCGCCGCCAGCGGCGCCTGCCTCCGCGGCCTCCGGGGTGTCGACCACGCGCGACGGGAACAAGAACGTCTCGCCCTCGATGCCGGTGCGGATGACATCGCCAGCGCCGTTGGGGACGACGCCCGTGACCACAATGTCGATGCGCTTCTTGGGGATGGGGCCCTTGGGGCCGTTGACGACCTCGTCCTTGGTGCGCGTGACGACGCCCTGGATCTTGCACAGCGACGTGCTGTCTCCACCCATCCCCTTGTTGGCGCGGATGTGGCGCATCGGTGGGGGCGCCGGCTCGTCGAAGATGGATGTCATCTGCTTCTTGGCCGCATTGCTGGGCGGGCCTGCCGATTTCTTGTCGTCAACCGAGGGGCTCGCGGCACGCTTGGATACGGACGCTTTTGCCTTTGATGCCATTGTGTTCAGGAATGCGGGAAGGGTTTAGGAACTGACCTTTACTCAACGTAAGGGTGGCTGGTGTTCTAGCGTTGCGGCGCGGTCGTACCCACTTCCAATCTACTCAAGGGGAAGCCTCACGGTTCCCCTAGACAACCGAAGGGGTGTGCTGGAGCGCCCTCGTGTGTGTAGTGGCTAGGTGAGATGATCATAAACTACATTATAAGTCTTTCTTGTTGAGAAAGAATGCCATGCTCTGACACAAATGGTTATGATGGGTACTACGAGCATCTGAAGGAAAAGCTTGCCAATGCCGAGGGCAGGCCGGAGGGAGGCGCCGACCTGTACCAGGGCGCAAGCGCGGCCATCATCTACGTGAACTGCAAGCAGGACAGCACCGTGCCAACGCACGAGCCGGTTGGTGGCACTGTAAAGGTGGCAATTCACGAATTGATCCACATCCACCAGGTGCAGGCGTTGTCCGGTACGCTGACGAGCATCACGCCACCAACTGACACACTGGGCGACAGCCGCTTTCAGGTCAAAAACTATCATAGCGCGTGCCCCACGCTGTACGAGCCGGCTATCAAGGGGGTGCTCGATGCGATGCCCGCGTCCATGAAGCTTCTCACCGTACCAACCTACATCCTGGTCGTCCCTGAGACGACCGGCATCGGAAGCTCTTCCCAGGTGACGGCGGCCGCCGACGAGCTGGTGTCCTTGATGTTCCCCAACGATTGTGCTGGTGTAACCTTTGAAAGCACTTGGTGGTACAAGGAGAACGGCCAGATAGCAGAGGGCGAGGCAGAGTACTATGCGGCCAACGTGCTCATGGCGCCTGGCGCCAACGCGTACAACGATGCGAACACACAATGGGACGGGGCGACGGCGTGGGCACAGCGCGCAAGCGAAAACACCGGCATGGTGGAAGATGCCTCGCGAAAGCAGCTCTTCCACATTCCTCTCACATACGGAAGGCACAACGAGCGCTGGAGCGACAAGCTCAGCTGCCTGGATTGGCACAACAATCCAGTGGGCGAGATCACATACAACTACATGAAGACCGTCTGGAGGCCTGCGACAACGCATGCCGAGATGCAGCAACACTGGATCACAGTGTACAATGCGGCCACCTACGAGGCGGGATTTGCGGTGGCGTTTGGGCAGAGCTGGCAGCAGTTTGTCTGCGACCTGGAGACGCACTACGGCATCGACCGGCGCACGCAGACCTGCGCCGGCGTCGAGGTTGCTCCCAACATCACGGGGGTGGCCTGCGACTTGGACCATGGCGGCAACGGTGATGGCGAAGGTCTATCTGGAGGGGCCATCGCGGGAATCGTGGTGGGAGGTCTGGCTTTCTCTGGACTCCTTGTGTGGATTACATTCGCCTACTACTTCAGACTGTGGCCGTTCAGAAGACCACTGGGTCTAGCACCGAGTGCAGTGGCAACGACAGAAGCTCTGCCGATGTTAGTCATGAAGCTGTAAACGGTGTATGGAGTCCTAGGAATCAAGAAGACGGCATTGGTGCACTGTACGTGCGACGCCCCCCTGCCTTTGCACGCAGCCTCTGAAACCCTTGTGGCTGTAGAGGCAGGCTGCGTGGTGTGAGTAGTGTATCTTTAGGGTCTCCTGTGAGCCACACGACCAGCGTGATCATTGCATGTGTCTGAAAGAAGCAGGCGCCAATGCCCAAGAGGATGGTGCTTATGCGGATGTCGACGTTGCCTTCCTTGAGCACGATCACCATAACGGAGTAGATGAAGATTGAGATCTCTGCAAACCAATCGAGTGTTGGTAGGCTACACACGCACACAACGTGTGTGCCTTGGACAATACGTGCAGCGTCTGATGCACGCGAGTACAGAAGAGACATGATCAATGCCAACAAGAAGTGCCAGTTGCCATGGAAGAGGTCGTATGCCTCGGGAGTTTCGCTGCGGCTGAGCTTGCGCCCCAGCAGTTCCCCTTGAGCCAGGATTGCTGCCACCACACCCGTCAAAGCAACCACCACTTCCATGACCGCCAAGCCCACGGCATTCCACTGAAGCTTCTTGTCTTCATACACAAGGATGAACCGAGTGATGCCGCCAAAGAGGGCCGCCGCCGGGCCGACTACAAAATAGAACTCAAGCTGGTGCGAGTAGAACGCGTCATAGAATGTCATCATCATGGTTACCATGATGAGAAGGCTGAACGAGAGAATCGCTCGCACCACACGCAGCCCTTGCGTGTCCAAAGAGTCGGGAAGTGCAAAGCGCACGAAGGCAAGCAAGGACACCGAGAACGACACGTAGAAGACATGTGTGACAAGGAGCCACCCGAACAGGATATCGAGTGTGTGGGCGGGTGCTCCTAGTAGGGACTCGCGGTGATAGGCGAACGACGACGCGCCCATGAGGACGAGTATCAATGATCCACCCGCCATCTGCCCCACGAGAAGCGTTGCTGAATGGCGGTCGGTCGCGGAAACTGCCTCGCGATAGAAGCCGGACGCTAGGAAGCACAGATTGGTCATCGTCGCGAAAACGTACGCGGAGGGGGCGATTCCGAGAGCGACGTAGGATAGAAGCAGGCATGAGCTGGTAACCGCAACTCCTGGGCTGATTGTGTAACCCTCCACTTTCAAGACCTCTCTAGCGTCCTGTCGACGGAAGAGTGGCAGGGGCGGTACCTTTGCCATACTTGCCTGGTTTTTTGTTAGGTAGGATCGAGTTTATCTAATACATTCCAAAAACGCAAGAACAACACACACATACTGGCCGCACCGACGGTTACGCCCCCAGCACCCCCTCTGCCTGCCACTCTCACCGAACAGGCCTCCCCATTGTTGAGGCCTGCGCTCTTAGCGCTATCGCTTTTACGCCGGCAGCGGCGTGTCCGGCGTGCTCCGCGACGTGCGCGGCCTCTGACGCCGGCCAGAACCCGCCGACTGCCGCTGCTCCTCGCGCATCCGATGCCACTCGCCAAGCGGCACGTTGGGGATGTTCAGCAGTGCGTAGATGGCGTCCGCGGGGATGGCGCCCATGGCTACCAAGGTATGTGCCTCTGGCCCGCTCAACCCACCCACCACCAAATCCGGCGGCAGCAGCTGCGGCCCCACTGTCTCGTCCAGTGTGAAAATGGGCTCGACCGGGAAGTGCATGACGTGGCCAGTGTTGGGCCGTCGTGCCAGTCCAGGGGGGCCGTCTGTCCTGCGGGCCATGTTGCGAGGCCGGCGGCCAGGTGGTGCGCCATACCCACCCGCTCCAATGAAGGAGGTTGTGAGATGCGTAACCTGGTCCTGAATCTCCCCGAGCATGTGTACCATCTCTGGTGGTAAGAGGTCCTCTATGGACGGGGGTGGCTGGTTCCGGTCTGGGGGTGGCTCTGCTTGTGCAGCAGTGAGCCCGTTCCTTGGTGCCCTGCACACTGGACACCGATGATCATCCCCTCGTGCCATTGCCCGGTCGCAGGTTCTGCAGATGGGGTGCTCGCACTGAAACGGCCTCGTCTCGGTACGCCCCGCCATCCCCTCAAAACAGATTGGACAATCCCCCTGACTTACTGAACATGCCCTGCTTCGCTTTGCCATTGCAGACCGAGTGGTGGAGGCCACGCGAGAGGTGCCCGATTGTATTGATGCAGACGGAAGGTCGTCCTACTTAGCGGTCGCCAAGCGTGCACAGATAGAGGCTGTGAATCTCTACACTGTACTGGTCTTGGGATCCGAGATGTACTGCATGAGCAGGAAACTAAGGGTCGCGTGAGTTTCGTGGTCCGGTGTCGAGGGGAAGCGTCATATTGACAAGACACCCTCCTATAAGATGTTTATAGCGCCAACTGCGACAAGCAGTTCTCGCTAGGACCACGCGACAGAAATCGGCACACAACCCGTACCACTGGCTTACGGTGTACCAGAATACTGCCCACAGACCTGGACTAAAATGTCGGATTCTGAGGAGGAGGAGGTCCGGTCCGAGCGCAGCGCCAGCGATGCGGCGGACGACGAGGCGAACGAGCTGGCGCCTACCGGCGAGGCAGCGGAGGAGGAATCGGAGGAGGACGAGGCACCGGCGCCGGCGCCTGCTGCCGACGCCGGCGCCATCAGCCTGTTCCTGCCATACAACAAGGGGTTCCATACAGTGACCAAGCAGACCGGTGGCAAATCGGGGTGTGTGCGCTGCTACCACCGCACGGTCAAGGTGGAGACCGGCGAGCGGCTGGGCCAGTTGGTCGAGAGCCACAAGGCGTGGCCAAAGGGGAAGGACCTCAAGGACTTTGTGTCAGCGGACAAGATTGTTGTGGTGAATGGCCATGACAAGGTGGATGATGCGGAGATGCGCTCGGTGTGGTTCGTGCTGTTCGAGGTGGAGGGCACCTCCAACCGCCAGGACTCGCAGATCCTTCGACACATCCCGAAGCAGGTGTACAAGGAGCTGATCGACTCGATCAAGAAGGACCCGACGATGGCAGAGTCGTCGCTGTTGCGGATGCAGGCGACCAACGACAACGAGAAATCGCTCAACCCCAGTCCGAACAACTTTGTCAAGACGACGGAGTCAGAGAAGCCCAGGTCGTCCTGCGTAATGCCAGAGAAGAAGAGGCCGGAGAAGAAGCCGGAGAAACCCCCAGAGAAACCCAAGGAGAAGGGTGCTGAGAAGAAGGACGACAAGGCCGAGAAAGGCGACAAAGCCGACAAGTCGAGCGCGACGAAGCAGTCCTCCATGTCCTTTTGGAAGCCCAAGTCCACAGCGGTGGCAGAGGACAAGACCCCTGTGGAGAAGCCCGCAGAGAAGCCTGCAGAGAAGCGCAAGCCGGACAGTGCGCCTGCCGACGAGCCTCCCAAGAAGGCCGAGAAGACCGAGAAGCCAAAAGAACCCAAGGACGACAAGGAGTCCAAGGCCGCCCCGCCGGCCCCCTCGGAGGAGAGCAAGCCGTCGGCCCCTGCACCCGCAGCGAAGAAGCGCGAGCGCGAGGAGGGCAACGGCAAGACCATGTTTAAGCGCAAGCGCACCGCAGTCGTAGAGGAGCACGAGTTCATGATCTGCGACCCCAACGCCAAGCTTGACTTCCCGGTCCCAGAGGGTGCCATTGGCGGCAAGGCCACCATCACGTGGAGCTTTGCCTGAGAGCCCCGTGCCTGACATTGTGGTCCGGGCGTGCGCGCGAATAACCTGTGCGGGTATTTCGTGAGAGTAGGCACAATGCAGGGAAGTGGTGGCCTGTCCTTTCTTGGAATGCGTGCGACGGTGAGCCCGACGCCGGACTGTCGCCACCGTCGCCCGTTGCGTGGGGTGTACCGTCCTATTCCGCTGGGAGAACCAATCAGGGCCTCGGCTCGCCAAAATGACAAAACATCGTGGACCTCTTTTGTACCCGGAGCCATGTTCTTCCTAGCAATGATGGCCTATGTCATCACCGGCCTGGTGAGCATTTCCTTCCCACCCGAGGCGACGGAGATGTTTGACGACCACGTGATCCCGAGCACCGCACAGTGCCTGCGGGTGAGCAGGCACACCAACTACGCCTCTGTAGATCTGGTCGTTGGCTCGCCTTCCAGCATGCTCAACTTGTTGCTGCGCCTCGACATGGTCAAGGGCTCCAACCAAACGGCGATGCGCCTATTCTCCAACCGGGTGGCCGAGAGCGATACGGTCTCCTGCATAGGCATCATCTGCACCGACCTTGCGCTCGTCGCACCGGAGGGGCCTACATCGCCACAGCAGTACCACGTGGTGCAGTTCGAATACACCAACCCAACGCAAGAGAGCCTCACCTACGGCACGGCAGTGACCATTAAGATGGACGGCGAGTTTTCGCTCAAGCAGGGCAACGACTACTTTCTGACGACGACGCACCTGTGCTGGTCGCCAGCGGTCCAGGATCTGCATGATGGCGCGGAGCCCGACCCCTCAGACACCGAGGGCGCCGTGCCCGCCAGGGTGGTAGACGGGTTCCTCAAAGCGGGCGCGGCGGGGCTGCAGCAGACGGTGACCATGCGCAACACTCCCGCTGGCCAAGCGCAGGTCCTCGGAACCTGTGAAGGAGGCGTGGGCGAGGTGGCCCTCTTCCCCGGCGCCGCCGCCGACGAGACGCGCTGGCTCGGGCTCTCCAGCGAGCGCTCCTACGAGACATCTCCTGATAACGTCGACGCCAGGCGCAAGGTTGTCGAAGTTGGCACCATGTGTGCCAACCACACCGAGTACGAGCGAGCTTACTCGCTCTACCAGTTGGACTGCTTGTCGGCCTACGTGTCGTGCGAGACCTACCCAACGGTGCCGTACCGACGAGTGGCGGCAGATCAAATTCGCGTGCACCTGCCAGACGATGGCAGCGACAGTGCTTACGTCTTCACTGCCCCCGATTCGCGTCTCGTGTCTCTGCCGAAGCTGGAAGAAGGCGGCCACGCCATGTGGCTCAGCTTTGTCAAGCTTGGCCTCATGACGCTGGCCGCAGCGGTGACATGGATCCGCGCCGCCAAGACGACCTCCTCCTTGGATAGGTTGTTCATGTACTGCCTGCGCATGGCACACTGCCCGGTGCTCAACCCCGAGCCAGTGGAGTTTCACATCGTGTGGGAGGACGGCGTCATCGGACTGCTCGCTGTGATTGCGCGGATTGCCACCGCCATCTGGCGCATCGTCACCCTGACCGTGGACGGTCAGATCAGGGCGCCCGTGGCGCAGCTGGTCGCCGGCGTGCTCTCCTTCTTGCAGTGGTTCCTGCGCTACTTTGTGCTAGACCGCAAGTGCGAGCCGCCGCTCACGAAGCTCGGGGGCAGCACGGCTCTCGTGGACGCCACATGCGCCGTCATGCTGGGCTTTGCGGAGCCGCCGCTCTTTGTGTCCAGCGTCAGCCGCTTCGACCCCACGGCACGCCTGCTCACCGCGCTTCTGATCACGACTATGACGCTCCAGCGTTGCCTCTTCTCCACGGCATGCTGCGGCCTGCTCTGGGCAGTCGCAACGGACGACAGCCGAAAGCCGCTGGAGATGCCGCCTACGCTGCGCATCCTGCCAGGCGCTGTTGGAGCCGTGTCGCAGGAGCGCTTTGCTCCCGAGTACATACCCTACGTGCTCTTTGCACTCGTGGCCTGGATCCTGCAGACGTGCTCGGTAGCCATCCTGCTTGCGGATGTGTTTTGTGTGCCGTTGGCACACAGCATGTCGCGCGGGCTCGCATGCGGGTGGGGCGAGATTGCCAGTGCAATTTTCGTGGCCACAGCGGCGGCGGGAATGCCTCAGCTGCTGCGCACACTGCAGTACATTGCCCAGGACCCGGTGGGGAAGCCCCAGGAGACGGAAAAGTAGATAAACTGTTTCCCGTACCACTAAGAGTGACTAAGAGTCACAGTGCACTAACCATGTCACGCCGCCCGGCCTCCGGACCGGTGGCGCAGCCAGGCGCCTCCCGGCTGCAGCAAGTGCTTGCCGCGGGGCTGGACACGCACCACCCACACACAACGCACAAACAGTCCCCCACCGATGGTTCCGCTGAGGAAGTCTTCGCGTCCGATATGGTTGCTTACAACGGATGGCTCGACAAGTGCGTCGCTCTGCATGAGACATTGGTGGCGAACAACGTTCCCAAAAACGCGGCTTGTGGCAAAGCCCAACCGACCGCTGTAGGGAATCGTCGCAAGCGTGGCTCGGAAGCGCCCACTGTAGAATGCGGCGTGGACGGCTACAAGATGGGCGTCGACCTCGAGCGCTTTGGCGAGCGCGCCTTTCTCGAAGGGTATCCTGCAAACGTGTCCAACTGGACACGAATCGAAGGCGACAACTTTGCTGAGAAGTTGGCGTTTGTCCAGGGTATGAAGCGGTCTTTCGAGTTGCTTGGCCCAGACACCCAGCTCTGCTCATACGGCAAGGACGACGCCAATCAGATCCGAGTCGACATCTACGAGCGGTCGGGCGGGAAGGATTCGGTCGTTGTCAATCGTAAGGCAGAGTCGATCGACAGCGAAAGGGAATTTGCGTACGAGCTCATCAGCAGTTCCGAATGGGTTTACTACCACCCCACCGAGGCTGGGATGGTCTGGTTGCACACCGTCGGTTCGGCCGAGCAGGCCGCCGAGCTACACCTGCCATGGCCACCTCCTCAAGGAGCGGAGCAGTACATGTACCTGCCCCTCGTTTGTGCGTCGGCTGGCTTGCCAGGCGGTGGAATGGGGCTCATGAAAGAGGTTGCAAAATTGTGCAAGTTTCTTGGCATCCAGATGCTCGTCTTCTCCGCGCTTCCCCATGTGGTTTGGTACTATTACCGGCAACTCACACGGGCCGTCTTCCTCAACAACCAGTTTCAGGAAGTTGACGTTAGCCTTTGGGCAGCGGAGAAACCCTTTATCGAACCAATGTCAGGCAACCAGGCGGACTACTTGCGTGTGAACTTCACTCCGCGCAAAATGCGCATCCGCTGAGCGCTAACCGGATAAACTGTGTCGTGAGAGAGTGTGGTAGGGTCGGGCAAGCATGTTGGCCGCGCTTGGTCGTAATGCACCGGGTTACGAGCGCTTAAGCGGAAGCTACTTTTTGGGAGGCACAACCAGCGTGCAGGTCCCCACGGAGGGGGTGCCATCGGCCCGTGCGCCCTCGGCGCGTCAGCCTACCCAGCCAGGCGCCGAGGTGCCCGGTCCGCCCAGCGCCATCCCCGCCAGCAGTCAGAAGCCAGGTAACCGCGAGGGCAACCAGCGCATCCCCTATGCGCGCATGATGTTCACCTTCATGGACGACATCGCTCGGCCGCGGTACATGCGACAGGGCGACGTGGTCTTTGTCCACAAGACCTCCTCAGCCATGGGCCACGGACCCAACCGCGTCACCAAGTGCACCGGTCTGCCGCAGCTCAACCAGATCCTGGCCTTTGCCAAGCCGGGCATCACGGCGCTTGACTATGCGGGTGACCCGTTGCTGGCGGCACGCGTGCAGGCGGTGCGCGTCAGACACTACGAGGGGCTGCTCGAGGGAGCGGAGCACGACTATGAAGCGGCAAAGCTGTTCTACGAGAAGATCATGTTTGACCACCCGGCGTCCGCGGCCACGCTGTCCCAGCTGGAGGCGAAGAAGGTGGCGATGGAGGCCAAGCTGACCGGCGCCAAAGCCGCTTTGCCCACCCTGGCCCCGAACAGGCAGGACCCGGAATGCGACTGGATGGCACTGCCTGGCATCACACAATGGACTCTTGACGGCGTGCTCATCAGCGCGGACGACGAGGTGGACGTTGACGACACCAACCAGCCGCAGCTCAGTCGCGACGATGGCATCCTCATGAACGTGGCGGTGCAAGGTCCTACGGCCATG
>Ga0209711_10002470_pt1 | contig 16533 bp, 18 predicted proteins | sample ArcticOcean_MG_C_7_FD_187441 | JGI IMG/M metagenome (GOLD analysis project Ga0209711, IMG submission 187441) | Marine microbial communities from western Arctic Ocean - ArcticOcean_MG_CB11_88 (SPAdes) (version 2) | ecosystem: Environmental > Aquatic > Marine > Oceanic | place: Arctic Ocean... | reverse complement strand
TGTGCCATGGGCGGAAGAGCTGCCGAAGAAATTGAAATTGGAGATGTTACTAGTGGTGCAGCAGGAGATATTAGAATGGCCACAAATATTGCACGAAGTATGGTCTGTGATTGGGGTATGAGTGATTTGGGGATGATCTCTTTTGGGGACAAGCAAGATCAAGTCTTTTTGGGTAAAGAGCTTTCACGCGCACAAAACTACAGCGAAGAAACTGCACAAAAAATTGATTATGCGATCAAGGAAATTATCGATATTCAACACACGCGAGCCAAAAAGATTCTTAACGAGAACATTGATGCCTTACATACTGCCGCAAAAGCGTTACTTGAACATGAGACTATTGAAGGGAAGCATATTCATGAAATTTTGGACAAGGGTGAGATTGTCTCTCCAATCGTTAAGTCAGTCCCCATAAGCAAACAAGGGCAAGGTTCTGATGGTGATGAGAAGAAAGATGAAAAAGAAAATTCTAAGTCAAAGGAAGATGAACTTGGGCATGGCCCAGAACCTGTAGGTATTCCTGCTTAATATACCCATAATTTCTAGCTTTTTACTTGCTACAAATCATTTATTTGCTAAGTTCAGATTACTTATGAGTAGACACCCAAGTTTTAAACCTCCAGGAGGATTAGCAGTTAGACGTAATGTTTTAAAGCGGTTTGAACGCGTTGAGCTTTTAAGGAAACGTGGTCAATGGAAAGAAGGAGACCGTGTAGTTTCCTTGTTAAAAACAAAACCAGAAGAATAATCATATGGATGGGAAATTGACCCATCTTGCATAGTCTTCTGAACTTTGACTTTTCCAAAAGACCCATTGTGGTACTTTGTACTCGTGCTCTTGTCTTAAAATTCTTTCTATTTTGTCACTATTTGATAATTTGAATTTCATTACGACTCGCCACTCTTCGCTTTCCGTCAACTTACCATTCCAAGAATAGATTGATGTGACTGGACCATTAATTTGCCCACACGCAATCAAGTTTTTATTTAATAGGGAACGGGTTAATGTTTTAGCACTTTCTTTATTTTGACATGTAGTCAGTCCGATTCCTAAATTAGATATCATTTTGATAAAAACTCGTTGCAATTATTATTAATAATTTCATTATATAACTTTTCCTAAATAATAGCCCCCCCATAGATAATTTACATTGTGAGAGACGAATACTTAAAAGAAGCCCAAAAAATAATAACCGATCCCAATGCCCTCATAAATGTGGTGTCTCGTCGGTCTAAGCAACTTAAATTTGGCAACAAGCCTTTAGTTGAGTCATTGGAGAAATTGGAACCTGAAGATATCGCCTTGAGAGAGATTATTGAGGGAAAGATTTCTTATCAGGAGTGGACCGAGGATAGCACTAGTTCTTAACAGTTCGATTGCATTTTTACGACTATTCCCTTTTAGTTAAGGGAATTTAAATTGCACCGTGTCGAAAAAAAAGAAAAGTTCGAGCGTTTTACCTGTCTTAACAAACACAAAAGCTCGTCATAAGTTTACTTTAGAGGATAAATATGAGGCTGGCATTGTGCTGTGTGGAACGGAAGTTAAATCCATCCGAGCAGGTTCAGCACAAATCACAGAATCTTTTGCTAGTTTTGTTAAAGACGAATTATTTCTTTTTAATGCCCATATTTCAGAATATGAATATGGAGGAGAGGATAATCATCCAACTCAACAACCCAGGAAACTACTCCTTAAGAGAAAAGAACTTGATAGATTAAGAGTAGAAGTTGAAGCCGCAGGGAAATCTATTGTTCCACTCAAGATTTACTTCAAGGATGCCCTCATTAAATGCTTACTCGCGGTTGGGACAGGGAAAAACCTTCGTGACAAAAGACAAGACCTTAAAAAACAAGTTGCCCAACGAGAAGCCGACCAGGCACTAAAGAATGCAATTAAGCGGTGATTGATATAATATTACATTGCCCTGAAATCCCCCAAAATACCGGGAGTATAGGTAGGATTTGTGCTTTTGCTGATTGCCGACTTCACCTCATTCACCCCTTAGGCTTTCAGATAAATGATAAAAACTTGCGTCGGGCTGGAATGGATTACTGGGAGTCTCTTGATGTTTTTGAATACGACAATTGGGAGCAGTTTCTAAATTCTGAACACAGACCAAAGCGAATTCACCTCTTTAGTACCCACGCAACTAAAACTTTATGGGAGACTGAATTTAGGTCAAATGATGGTCTATTATTTGGGAATGAAGGGAAGGGGGCTCCTGAAGAAATTCACCAATGGGCTGGTGAAAATCGAGTTACCATACCGAAGTATAAAGATGGATTGCGTTCGCTTAACCTCGCAGTATCAGTTGGAATTGCTACTTACGAAGCAATCCGACAAATATCTCCATAGCTTTCTGTTTTTATAACATGAAATCCTAATTGAGCAGGTTCTATAATCCCCATCCTCCGTGATGCCATGAATACCCCGCACCCGGTAATTTAATTCACTCGAAAATAGTATTTAACTTACTTGGTTTATTATGCGACCCAGGCTAAATCAGAAGACGACTAATTCAAAAATGAAATAAGAAATAGGAAACAAGAATGAAAATAGTTTCATGTTCAAAGAACAAAATATAGTATTTCGTTGTTTTTGGTTTGATCAATGATCATTCAATCATCTGTAATTAAACTTTTATTTCATCTTTAATCTATTATGCAAAAAATCTTCTTATTTCTTCTTCTGGCTAACACACTTTTATTCGGTACCTCTCCGCCTGAAGGTTTCACTTCTCTTTTTAATGGTGTGGATTTAGATGGATGGTGGGGTTTAAAAACTGAAGACCCCCAAAAGTGGCAATCCCTACCAAAAGATAAATTTAATGTAAAATGGGTGAGTAGTCAGCAAGATATAGCCAAGCATTGGAGAGTAGAGAACGGGATTTTAATCAATGATGGTCATGGTTTGTATCTATCAACTGAAAAAAACTACGGCGATTTTGAACTTATGCTTGAATATAAGACTGTTGCTGGTGCTGACAGTGGAATTTATCTTCGAGGCGTTCCTCAAATTCAGATTTGGGACACCACCAAAGAAGGCGGGAAATGGAAACTCGGGGCCGATAAAGGATCCGGTGGATTATGGAATAATGGACCGACTGGGACTAGAGGTAAAGACCCACTTGTTTATGCAGATAAGCCGTTTGGTCAGTGGAATCAATTTCATGTCATAATGACTGGCGATCTTGTATCGGTCAGATTGAATGAACAACTTGTTGTTCATCGAGCACCACTCATCAATTACTGGGATCGAAAGACGAATTTATCAAAAAGAAAACCCTTAATCAGTAAAGGCCCAATTCAACTACAAACCCATGGCGGAGAAATCAGGTGGAAAAATATTTTCATTAAAGAGTTAAAATCGATTTGCTGTGATGAAGAAGAGCTTGAAGTTGTTTTCAATGGCAAAAACTTCGAGGGTTGGACTGGGGCAGTTAATAATTACGAAGTTGTAGATAAATCTATTCAATGCATTAAGGGTAAAGGAGGAACTATTTTCACAGAAGAAAAATACCAGGACTTCGTTGTCAATTTTGAATTTAAACTACCCCCCGGAGGCAATAACGGTCTTGCCATTCGCTACCCAGGTAAGGGCAACCCAGCTTATGCTGGGATGTGTGAACTTCAGGTTCTTGATAACGAACACGCGAGATATGCTAAACTCGACCCAAGGCAGTACCACGGGTCTGCTTACGGTATTTCGGCCGCGCCTCGAGGTTTACTAAAAAAGACAGGAGAGTGGAATACTCAGGAGGTAACTGTCGAAGGATCTCGAGTTATTGTCATATTGAATGGAAATTTATTACTGGATGAGGATTTATCTAAAGTGGATACCTTCATGGCGAACCAAAAACATCCTGGTCTCTCTCTGAAGGAGGGGCATTTTGGCTTTGCAGGGCATAGTGACCCCGTAGCGTTTCGAAATATCAAAATCAAACGGATTTAGTTAAAGCTAATCAGTTCTCAAAACTAGTTTACCTCAAAGGCAAGCAAGATTTTGATGAGCATGGTCTCGCTCCCAGTGAAAACTAGTGTGACAAACAGGGACACCCAAAATATTTTATTGTAGATGGCATAATTTCTTGCGAAGAAAATAGCGGGGAGTATTCCTAAGCGAATAAGACATAGCGTATTTAGTAGCAAGAGGAACCAGCCAAAGATGTACATCCAAAGGGGCATCTCTAAGGTGCTAATGATTTTATTGTGCCTGACAACTTAAAACCTATCCGCTAGCTAAGATTGATTGAATCCAATAATTACGCTATTCAAAGATTTATGTTCCAAAGATCGAAAATTAAGATAAGGAAAAAAAGGCAGACTAGTCATCCCGCTTTCAACGAAATACAAAACTCTTGTACTCGAGAACTTCTTGCTAAGGGATTCGAAACACAAGTTTACCTTTTGGCCGGTGGCGTGGGCGTTAAACTGTTAAACGAAAACCATCCATCACTTGCCCAAATTGCCCATCTTCCGATCATTGAATTTGATTTTGATTATCCTGGGGAACCGCCACTTGAACATCTTGCATTTTTCCCAATACAAGGATTGAGGCTTTCTCAATCAAGTCTCAAGAATTTCGCTCAACTTGAGCAATTCACCCTTAAGAAATTACATTTAGATGGTATAAATGCGACGGATTTCAATTCATTATCAATCCATCAACTGGAAGAACTCTCATTACGAAAGACTCAAGTGAAATCTCTTGATTTTCTCGACTCTGCCCCGATCCAAAACCTTTATTTATCTCGGACTCCAGTCAACGACAAATCCCTAAATTCCTTAAAGGGGAAACCCTTAGAGGTAGTCGACTTATTTAAATGTGAAATCGCCGATTTATCTGTATTTTCAGATTCACCTTTGGATGAATTAATAATCAGCGGAACTTCCGTTCGTTCATTATCGCCTATTTCATCATGCCCGATTCGAAAATTAGAAATGCGGGCCACTAATATCAACGATTTAAGTCCACTTTCTAATTGCCCAATTGAAATCTTACTCCTTCCTGGATCTCCCGTTAAGTCTTTAAGTTCAGTTAGATCCTGCCCAATCAGGGAGTTGAACATTGTCGGGTTGGATCTCGATGACCTGTCGCCTTTGTTGGATATGCCATTAAAGAAGTTAACCATATCAAAGAATGAATTAACGGAAGAACAAATTATGATTCTAAAACAACTAGAACTCGATTCCTTAATGTCTCCCGGAGATCCTGATGATCAGCAACCTGATGATTTCTTCCAAGCAATCAGGGATTCTTGAAATTCAAACGAAATCAATAAGATTCAGAACTTGTCCCCGGCAACCTTATTTAATAGGGTTAAATAATGCCTAATAGACCCTTACTAAATATTAAAGATTACTATGACGTTGTTGTCGTTGGTAGTGGGTTAGGGGGGTTAACCGGTGCCAATATCCTTGCGAAACAAGGTCATTCAGTCCTTTTACTCGAGCATCATTATCAATTTGGAGGTCTTGCGACTTGGTTCAAGAGAGCGGGCGGGCATATCTTTGATATTTCTTTACATGGATTCCCCGTTGGAATGATCAAGTCGTGTCGTAGGTATTGGACCAAGGAAATAGCCGAATCAATAGTCCAGTTAAAAAATATTCGATTTGTTAATCCTCAGTATGACTTAAAGACCACATTTGATCGGATCGATTTTACCCAAATCCTTCAAGATTCCTTTCAAGTTGCCCGTAGTAAAGTCGAAGAGTTCTTCGAGCATTTACGAACCATGGATTACTTCGCAAAGGATGGCAGAACAATCGGGGATTTATTAGAACAATTTTTCCCAGGTCGTGATGATATCAAAAGATTGCTCCTAGAACCTATTGCTTATGCAAATGGATCCTCATTTAAGGATCCTGCAATCGCTTACGGCATAGTTTTTACTAATTTCATGAGAAAGGGAATCTATACATTTAAAGATGGCACTGACTCCCTGATTAAGAAAATGGTTCAGGAATTAAGGGGCAATGGCGCTGATTTAAGAAGGCAATGCAATGTAGAATCCCTCTTGACTGAGGAACGTAATGGCCAACATCATATTTCAGGAGTTGTAGTCAATGGGCAAAAAATTAATTGTGGAGCAGTTTTATCAAACGCAAATTTAAAAAATACAATTGAGAAACTTTTTGGTCTTTCAAAACTACCAAAAGCCTTTGCCAAGGAAGCCTCTTCTGTTCGCCTTAACTCAACTTCATGCCAGGTTTACATTGGGTTGAGGAAAGGTGAGTCAATTCCAAATGTAGGTGATCTTATTTTCACATCCGAGTCTAATTCATTCTCCACTGAGGAATTAACCGATTTCCACACGACCAGTCGTACGTTTTCAGTTTATTACCCTGACTCCCGACCCAAGAGAAAGGATCCGATGTACAGCATTGTGGCTTCAATTAATGCAAAATGGAAGGATTGGAAGAATCTATCTGATGAAGAATATAAAAAGGAAAAGGACCGACTTTGTGAAGAGTCTTTGATCGCACTCGAGAAAATCATTCCTGATATTAGAGGTAAAATCGACCATATCGAGGCAGCAACCCCTCGAACAATTCAATACTACACCCAGCATGCATCTGGTGCTTCCTTTGGTACAAAGTTCGAAGGACTTGATGTTTCTTCTTCTCTACCTAAGCATGCACCGGGTTTATTTCATGCAGGTTCTGTTGGGATCATCATGTCGGGTTGGTTAGGGACGATGAACTATGGTGTAATTACCGCGAATAAGGTTGATAGTTTTCTACGAGAAAAATTCGGTAAAAAACCTAAAGTTTAATAAATTTTAATTTTCTATTCATTCAAAATATTCAGATTTCATGGAAGAAATTCACAGAAGAATACCCCATAGACCACCTTTTTTATTCATTGATAAGATTTTAGAGATTACTGACAGCGGTGCGAAAGCGAGTCTTTCAGTTCGCCCTGACTTCCCTTTCTTTGAAGGCCATTACCCCGGTAATCCAATTATGCCAGGCGTCCTTCTCTGTGAATCTGTTTTCCAGACTGGCGCAGTGTTTCTTGCGGATTACTTAGATAATCAATCTCTCAAAGATGATCAGGTTACTCCTGTATTATCCCGAATTCGGGATGCACGTTTCAAACGAATGGTCTTACCTGGAGATCAAGTTGAAATTTCTGTCTCATTAAAGGAACATATTGGGAAGTTCTATAATCTTACAGGAGAAATCAAAAATAAGGAAAAAACCGCACTCACGATTTCATTCGCACTCGCACTTGTAAAAAACGAAGCGTGAGGGTATGAGCTTCCTTGATATAAATGGAAAGAACTTCCTCGTTGTTGGTGTAGCCAACCGCAAAAGCGTTGCGTTCTCGGTTGCCCAATTACTTGAGTCTGAAGGGGCCAAGGTTTTTTATTCAGTTAGAAGTAAGAAAAGAAAAGATGAACTCCAAAAAATCCTAAAAGACAGATCTATTTTTATTTGTGATTTTGAAGATGAGGATCAGATTCAAAAGCTTGGGACTGATCTCAAGAATAAGTTAGACGGTGAAAAACTGAATGGTATATTGCATTCAATTGCATTCGCAAATTATTCTGAGGGTTTACAATCCTTTCACAAAACTAAACGTAAGGATTTTTTACAAGCGACCCAAATTTCCTCTTTCTCACTTGTCGAATTAGCCAATGTATGCAAACCAATGCTCGACGATCATGCGTCAGTGGTAACCATCGGGATTTCTTCCACTTTTGTAACAGCAGAAAACTATGGTTACATGGCACCAATCAAGGCATCGCTTGAGGCCTCTGTTCGATACTTAGCCAAGTCCTTCTCGCGGGATAGCCAAGTGAGATTCAACTCGGTTAACGCAGGCCCGCTCAAGACAAGTGCATCTGCGGGCATCCCTGGATATTTGGTCAACTATTTATATGCAGAAAAATTAACATTCCGCAAAGAAGCATTATCCACTAAAGAAGTCTCAAACCTTGCCAGTTTCTTATTGAGTCCATCTTCATCTGGGATAAATGGACAAGGTATAGTTATTGATGCAGGAATGGGCTTTAATTATTTCGACCAAGATATCGTAGAGTCAGCGATGAAAATCAATGAGTAAGCTATTCACTCAGGTTGCGATTGAGGCAATGGCATTTGCCTTGCCTCCAGAAGTTTTTTCATCGGAAGAAATTGAGAGTGAACTAAGCCCGCTTTATGACCGGTTAAAACTACCCCGAGGCAGACTTGAGCTTATGACCGGGATCAAAGAGAGAAGGTTTTGGCCCTCCAACCATCGACCTTCACTTGCATCCGCGGAAGCGGGGCAAAAATTACTGGACCTAGGAGTAGCCAAAGATGAGATTGATTTACTGATCCATTCATCAGTTTGCCGAGACAGACTCGAACCTGCTACCGCATCCTATGTCCATGGCCTTCTTAACTTAAGCGGAGATACTCAAATTCTAGATATATCAAACGCCTGCCTTGGCTTTATAAATGCTGTTGTTCTAGCAGGAAGTATGATCGAGTCTGGTCAAATTAATCGAGCCATGATCGTTGCTGGAGAAAACGGCAAGCCGTTGGTCGATCGTACCATTAAAATTCTCAATCAAGGTCATTTAAACAGAAAAGAAATAAAGCCCTACTTTGCCAACTTGACCATTGGTGCAGGAGCTGTTGCTTGGTCTTTAGTAAATAAAAAACTAACTTCAGGAAACCGTCCAACACTTGGAACTTTTTCCTGCGAAACTGACACCTCCTTTAATCATCTCTGTGAAGGCGATACTGCCGGAGATGAACTTGTCATGCAAACTGACTCCGAAGAACTCCTGCACGCAGGTATATCTGTAGCCACAAGGGCTTGGGCGAAATTTATGGCACTGAGTAAATGGACTCCTTCGAGTCCCGAGTTAATCACCACTCATCAGGTTGGAAAAGTACATACACAAGCCCTCTTTAATGCACTTGAACTTGATTCGTCCAAAAATTACTCCACTTTTGAAACGCTGGGAAATTGTGGTTCTGTATCTTTGCCACTTACCTATACTCAGGCATGTGAGGACTCCCCGCGGAGAGTAAATGAGAAAGCGGTGCTGCTTGGCATCGGAAGTGGGTTATCCAGCCTCATGCTATCAATCAACTCTTGAAAATTCACCCCTCACTTGCCGAGCAATACCCCTTCGAGGGGAATTCGTTTAAAACAAAAAGCAGTTTCAATCTTCATTACTTAGATGAAGGGGAGGGCAAAGGCGTTCCCACTCTATTTCTGCATGGTAACCCGACTTGGTCGTTTTTCTATCGTCGACTCGTGTTATCTCTGAGAGAGCATGGAAGGTGTATAGTACCAGACCATATTGGATGTGGCTTATCTGAAAAACCCGACTTCCCTCAATTTGCTTACAATTTAGAAAGCCACGGCCAGAATATAATTGATTTACTTGATCACCTAGAAATCGATCGCGTTCGATTAGTTGTTCATGATTGGGGAGGAGCCATTGGCTTATCTGCTTTTCGAGATCAACCTGAAAGGATCGAGAAGATTGTATTGATGAATACAGCTGCTTTTCCATCTACCGATGTCCCAAAGAGAATTTTATTTTGCCGACTCCCATTCATTGGATCGCTAATGGTTCGAGGCCTCAATGGATTCGCAGGTCCAGCGACATACATGGCGGTTAGGAATTCTTTGAAACCTGAGATAAAGAGAGGATTCCTTTACCCATATAACAATTGGAAAAATCGGGTTGCCGTGTGGAGGTTTGTAAAAGACATCCCTTATGAAAAAAGTCATCCAACCCTCCCCATTTTACGACAAACTGCCGACTCTTTAAAATCATACAATAAAACCCCCATTCTTGCCTGTTGGGGAATGAAAGATTTTTGCTTTCATCAAGGTTTTCTCAAGGAATGGCAAATGCGTTTCCCTCATATGAAAACACATGAATTTGCAAATTCAGGACATTATTTACTAGAAGACAACTTTGAAGGTTGTCGTTCAAAAATAGAACCTTTCCTTTTCGGTTAACAGATTATTGTTGCTTCCTCTTGCCTTTCTCTAATTAACAAAGCAATTTATTAATTATGAGTTCAAAAAAGCCATTGAGAAGCAGAGAGGAAAGAACCCATAATGTGGTCTCAATAGAACCCTACGACAATACATCTGATGCGTACCGCCCAGAACAACCAAGAAGACCAGAAACAAGTTTCAGTTTTTATCTTTCAATTGCAGTTATTACCTTTATTACCATTTTCTTTTTTGCAATCTACGAACTAGCTGTTGAAACATGGCAGAGGTTAAAGTAGACAAAAAAAAGACAGTTCTTGTATTAGAGGAATGCACTGACTTCATTTCACATTTAAAATTAGAAAGAAGACTTTCAACTTACACCTCTCGAAATTACCAACATGCCATCGAATTATTTTTTAAATGGTTAATGGAATTAGAGGGTAGACCAATTAAACCCGCTGAAGTGACAAAGGCACACGGTCGATCCTATATTATTGAAGCTCAAAGCAAATATTCGCGCAGGACGTTAAGAAATCATGCTTCAGGGATCCGGACTTTCTTTAAATTTTGCCTGATCAGAAACTGGGTCAAAACAAATCCTTTCCACAACCTAACTTTACCAAAGCCGGAAAAAACATTACCAAAAATCCTTTCTGAGAAACAAGTATTCAAACTGCTCAAGCAACCAACACTCGAAAAGGATCGCGATCACGATTCTGGCTTTTACGCACTCCGTGATTTATTAATCCTAGAATTACTTTACGCCGGTGGACTTCGCGTGAGTGAACTCATTGGAATCAATTACGGAGATATTAACTCTACAGATGCCTCCGTTAAAGTCTTAGGTAAAGGAGGCAAGCAAAGGGTGGCACCGGTGGGGCATAGATCAATCAAAACTTTATCTAAATTTAGAGAACTACATGTTAAAGATTCTTCATCTAGTAAACCTGTTATTATTAATAGAAATGGCAAACGATTATCGATTAGATCCGTTCAACTCATACTTAAGAAATACCTAAACTCCGCAGAATTACCATCCGACTTGACCCCGCATAAATTAAGGCATTCTTTTGCTACCCATCTTCTTGACAATGGAGCTGACCTTCGCGCCGTGCAGGAATTGTTAGGACACTCGAGCCTATCAACCACGCAAATTTACACACATGTATCAGTGGCACGATTAAAAGAAGTACATGGTCTATCTCATCCACGTGCTTAAGTTTTTTTGACTAGATAAACTTTTATTTTTTCTCTTTTGCTACCTTTAAATGTGGCACTCTCAGACTAGTAATAAAAAACAACTCGTTAGCGAATTTAAGACAATATATAGTTTCTTGCTGTTTTACTAATAATGTAGTTGAAGTATCTTACTTAAACTATTTTAAATTATCCAATGTCTAAATTCATTCTATTACTTACTTTACCTATAATATCCCTCTCGGCTAAACCGATTGATTTCAACTTCAAAGACCCAAAAGGTGTGAACAATATAATCTTCCAAATGGATGCGCCTTTGGAATCAATTAATGGTTCTGCAGATGGAATATCGGGTAATGTTAGTTTTGATCCAAAGAACCCTAAAACCACAAAAGGAACTATTTATCTAAATTCAAAAAGTTTACATGTGGGGAACCCACTCCTGAAAGAGCATATGCATGGAGATAAGTGGTTAGATGTTGAAAAGTTTCCAGAAATTAAATTTCAGCTTTCTCGACTCCATAATATAAGAAAGGAAAAGAATGACGTTATTGCAGATGCAAAAGGCAAAATGTCTATCAGGAATATTACTATTGAGATGAATATTCCAGTTAAGATTACCTATCTGAAAGACTTATTAATTAAACGCAATCGTACGCCAGGCGATCTCCTAATTCTACGATCAAAGTTCATAGTAAAACGAGATGACTTTGACATACAAAAGGGTGAAAGCCTTGAAAAAGTAGCAAATAATATTGAGATCTCCTTAAATCTTGCAGGTGCTGCCCCCAAGAAGTAATCACTGAAAATTCTATGAGCAGTTGGAATTGCTCACACCACCAAGCGAGTTCATTTATGACATGTTCTCGCTTTTACTTTTTATATAATCTAATGTATTTCATTTTATTTTAGCCTGCAAAATGAAATCTAATAATATCCATCCAATCAGTGATCGCTTACTTAATCGTAACGACAAGGAGAATTTACTTGGTCAGAAAGGATATGTTTTTTGGTTTTGCGGATTGTCAGGTTCGGGGAAAAGCACATTGGCTGTTCATCTTGAAAAAGACTTACACAACGCAGGTATTCATTCGATAGTCTTAGATGGGGACAACCTAAGAAGTACAATCAACCAAGACTTAGGATTTAGCGAGTCTGACCGAGCAGAAAATCTAAGGAGAGTAAGTGAAATAGCCAAAATACTAGTATCCAACGGACTTGTAGTAATTGTATCTTTTATTTCCCCCAAAGAACAATTCAGGCAGTCCGCTCGAGGTATTATCGGCCAAGACTCCTTCCGGGAAGTGTTTATCAAGGCTAGTTTTGAAACATGCCAAGGTAGGGACGTTAAAGGATTATACGCAAAGGTCAAAGCAGGGGAAATTGATAACTTCACCGGAGCATCTTCTTCATTTGAACCGCCCAGTAATCCTTGGATTACAATTGATACTGAATCAGAATCGCCCAAGAATTCATCTCAAGAACTTTTTTGTAGAATAATTAAAGAAGTTCAAATCTAATTTCATATGCATAACTACAACTTAACTCACCTAGAACAGTTAGAATCGGAAGCAATTTTTATTCTCCGTGAAACCGCAGCTCAATTTGAACGCCCAGGACTCCTTTTCTCCGGAGGCAAGGACTCTATTGTAATGGCTCACCTTGCCACCAAAGCGTTCAGTCCTGCGAAAGTCCCTTTTCCTTTCGTCCATGTGGATACTGGTCATAATTTCCCCGAGACGATTGCTTTTCGTGATTCATTTATTAAAGCAACTGGCGTTCAGTTAATTGTTGGTCATGTACAGGACTCAATAGACCGGGGAACGGCAATCGAAGAAACCGGACCAAATGCAAGCAGGAACGCTCTTCAGTCGGTAACTCTTCTCGAGACTATTGAAAAAGAATCCCTAGATGCCTGCTTAGGAGGTGGTCGTAGAGATGAAGAGAAAGCACGTGCAAAAGAAAGATTTTTCTCACATCGTGATGCCTTTGGTCAATGGGATCCCAAAAATCAAAGACCCGAACTTTGGAACCTGTTCAATGGTCGAAAAGCCCAGGGAGAAAACTTCCGTATTTTTCCGCTCAGTAATTGGACGGAGATGGATGTTTGGCAATATACAAAAATTGAAAAGATTGAACTGCCCAATCTTTATTTTACCCACGAACGAGAAGTCGTTAATCGTAATGGTAGCCTATTAGCTGTATCTGACTTTGTAACCCCTCGTGATAATGAATCGCCAACTGTTGAAAAGGTACGATTTAGAACTATAGGTGACGCAACTTGTACAGGAGCGGTTTTATCTAGTGCATCAAGCCTTGATGAAGTTATTGCGGAAGTAGCTGCATCAAGAGTGACTGAGCGAGGATCGCGTGCCGACGACAGAAGGTCGGAAGCTGCAATGGAAGATCGAAAAAAACAAGGTTACTTCTAATTCAAATTTTTATATAAAATGACAGACCTAAATAACTATCTTGATATGGATCTTTTGCGCTTCACCACAGCCGGAAGTGTGGATGACGGAAAAAGTACTTTAATTGGGAGACTTTTTCATGACACTAAGGCCATTTTCGAAGATCAACTCGAAGCAATTGAAAGAAGCAGCAAGCAAAGGGGGGACGAGCACATCAACCTAGCTCTTTTGACTGACGGACTTAGAGCGGAAAGAGAGCAGGGGATAACGATCGATGTTGCTTATCGTTATTTTGCCACCCCGAAACGAAAATTTATCATTGCTGATACTCCTGGGCATATTCAATACACCCGAAATATGGTCACCGGAGCATCTACAGCTAACCTTGCCCTCATTTTAGTTGATGCAAGGAATGGAGTAGTTGAACAAACCCGTCGCCATACCTTTATCGCAGATTTATTAGGGATAAAGCATGTTGCCGTATGTATTAATAAAATGGATTTGGTCGACTACCAAGAAGACGCCTACGAAAAAGTACTTCGCCAGTTTACCGACTTTGCCTCACGACTCGAAAATGTTACTGATTTAAGTTTCATTCCAATCAGTGCTCTAAAAGGTGACAACATTGTTGACCGATCTGAAAACATGAAATGGTACAAAGGTTCTCCGCTTTTATACCATTTAGAAAATGTCTATGTGGGTTCTGACAGTAATCATGTGGATGCACGTTTCCCCGTTCAATGGGTTATTCGTCCACACTCTGACGAACATCATGACTTTCGTGGTTTCTCGGGTAGGGTAGCAGGGGGAGTTTTTAAAACTGGAGATAAAGTAACGGTATTACCGTCTGGCTTTTCTACGAAAATTTCTAAAATCTTAATGGGGGACAAGGAAATTGAGGAAGCATTTCACCCTCAGTCTGTGACTATACAACTCGAAGATGAAATTGATATCAGTCGAGGGGACATGATTGTAAAACCAAACAATCAACCCAAGGTATCGCAGGATCTCGATGCATTCATTTGCTGGTTTTCGGGGAATAGGAAATTGACCAAAGGAGCTAAGTTTATCTTTCGCCATACAACAAAAGAAGCACAAGCTATTATATCTGAAATTCGTTATAAAGTGGATGTTAATTCTCTAAGAAAAATGGAGGATGCGGAAAGTTTTGACATGAATGAAATCGGCCGAGTGTCACTCAGGGTTTCACAACCAGTCTTTCATGACACTTATCGAAGGAATCGAAATACAGGGAGTTTTATATTAGTAGATCCATTTACTAATGAAACACTTGGTGCTGGAATGCTTAGATGATTCTGGGGCAAGGGCATATCGATCAATTGCGTGAACTTGGACTTCGGCTTATAGATCAACACAAAGCACAAATCCTAATTCCCGCACAAGCAAAAGAATCTGGTTATTGGTTTGGCGGTGGAAATATTATTCAAGAAGAAGAGGGTAGAATCTTAGTCTGTGGTAGATATCGAAATGCTGGCGACTCACGAACTGGTACTGGTGCAGGAGCAAGAGGCTTAGAATTTGCAATCTTTGCAAGCAATCATTCAGACCAAGAGTTTAAAAAGATTCTTTCTTATTCTAAATCAGACTTAGCTCATTCCTCTGATATTGTCTCAATCGAAGGTGGCTGTTTATTACAGGACAAAAAGACCAAAGTGACTGAGCTTTTTATTTCCACTGAAAAGAATATCGCTTACCCAAAGCAGATTATTAATTTTCAAAAACCAGGAACAGGAGTTTGGTCAATTGATATGATAGCAGGTTCAGCCAGCGTTGAGTCATTAGACATCTCCACCATAAAAACTGTGGTTTCAACACAAGACGCCAATACGCTACACATAAAAGACCCAGTTGCCACACGCTTTAAAAACGATCAGACCGAACTGATTTATTGCAATCATCCCTTCTCTTGGTCCAGTTCAAATACTGGTCTTGCTCTTGCTGACAATAATGAGTCTTCATTTACTAAGATATCAGATTCTATTCTTCCACGAGGTAACAGTTGGGATGTCGCCTGCTCACGAATAACTGAAAGACTCCAGATTCCACAACTCGGATCATTTATAAATTTACCACCGTTATCCCTCTATTTTTACGATGGAGCAGAATGCCTTCGCCCACTCGATCAAAATCCCAAAGCAGCTAAAAGACCAAGAGGATACTCCTGCGAGGAACTAGGTGGACTCGCTTGGGGGTGGGATAATGAATTTCCAAAAATCGTACCCATCTCAACGGAATTCCCATTATTCATATCTCCACACTCAACGGGATGCAGTCGTTATGCATCTGCGATATTTCTTAAAAACGGCGACCTTTTTGCTACCTGGCAACAAGCACAACCAGACGATTCCCAACCCCTTGTCTCAAATAAAATTGGGAATAAAGAAATAGAGAGAATTCTTTCTTAACGGTGCAAATAAGTTAAACGATAATTTCTCTTTAAAAAAAGATAAAGGGTCTTTGAAACTTTGTTGGTGTTGGCGGGAATCGAAACTGATTTAACTTAGCTAATTAACAACAATTTACGAAACATGTACACAACTGCTACTATTTGCATATTCAGGTAATTATAAGCTTCATCAGTTTTTACGGACTGCGGCAAATAAGTGCAATCTTGAGCAATAAAAGTTGCTAGAAATTGAGAGGAAAAGACCCACTACGGTTTCCCCAGAGTACCGGATTTCGAGTCCATTATTGCCCTGTATATTGATTTTGCGTGATGGAGTTATTGTGCTGAAGATATTTCGGCACAGCAACATTTAACCATTAAATTCGAATTAAGATTCCATCTACCATTCGCTTAAAAAATCCTGCGATAGAGGAATTCTATGTACGCACAAAAAAGCCCAAACTTCTCCGTTAGGGAAATTCGGGCGTATACGGTAGTGGCTTAGTTACTCTTACTTATTTATATAACACAGGGCTGAGTGGTATTGCAGAGGG
>Ga0209711_10002469_pt1:7500-16534 | contig 16534 bp, 9 predicted proteins | sample ArcticOcean_MG_C_7_FD_187441 | JGI IMG/M metagenome (GOLD analysis project Ga0209711, IMG submission 187441) | Marine microbial communities from western Arctic Ocean - ArcticOcean_MG_CB11_88 (SPAdes) (version 2) | ecosystem: Environmental > Aquatic > Marine > Oceanic | place: Arctic... | reverse complement strand
GGCTACGAATGGAGGGCTTAATTGATTTTAGTGATGTCTATGCCACCCTAATCGATTTGGCGGGTATTTCGATCGACCCGAATGAGGAAGCCGAGAAAGACGGCATCAGTTTCCTACCCTTGCTCAAAGGCGAGCCCACTGCGACGCGCGATCACAGTTTTTGCTGGTACATGGACCGCACTGACATGACGGACATCAAAACCTTTGTCCAGAATACCCACTACAAATTGCACTCCGACGGACGCTTTATCAATAAGACCGAAGACCGCTTCGAGCAGCACCCCTTATCTGCAGCGGCAATGTCTGAGCATGACCATGCCCTCAAAGGACAATTTTCTCAGTGGATGTCGCAGTATGATGCCCTCCGCCCTGAACGGATTCCCTACAACAACGGCCAGCCGGTTGCGATTCCCGGCAAGGTGGAGGTCGAGCGCTACGATTACGGTTATCCTGGCGTCACTTACCGCGACACTACTGAGGGTAACTCAAGCAAGGGATTTAATCGCTCTGATGATGTGGATATTGTGTCAGAGAAGGGGCGACATCGTGTGACTAATACGGAAGCGGGAGAATGGTTAGAATATTCGGTCGATATTAAGCAGACTGGCACTTATATTATCTCAGTCAGTTATGCAGGCACTCGTGCGGGTGCCATTCGTTTTGAGCGCACAGGGCAGAACTTGGTAGATTCGATCGCACTTAAACCGACAGGAGCGATGGATCGCTATGAATCGGTTAGGGTCGGCGACGTGCGCCTAGAGGCGGGTAGACAGGTGCTCCGACTCCACATTGAACAAGGAGGCATGCAACTCGACCATTTTACGGTCATATCGAATTAGAAAAAGCAGGGGTCACCGCCTGGCCGTCCTTTTCGTAGTGAATGGATTACTCATGAAAAAGTCCTAAGTAATTGAACCATATTTTGAACAAATAGGCACTTTAGGTTTCATTATCCGGTATTTTCAGCTCACAAGTTATCATGGACGGATACCTTTGAGTGCATTATTTTACACCACTTTATAAAACTATTATCCCTACAAAATGTCTACAAAACGCATGCGCAGCCACTCCATGGCACTTTCTCTCTCCATTTGGCTCTGCAGCTTTTTAAGTGTATCGGTCTTGAGCGCCGAAGTTGCGGACAAGCCCAATGTGTTGTTAATTATTGTCGATGATTTACGTCCGGAGTTGGGCTGTTATGGCAATGATGTGATCATTACGCCGAATATAGATCGCTTAGCACAATCAGGCACTTTGTTTGAACAAGCTTATTGCCAGGTGCCTGTCTGCGGAGCATCGCGAGCGAGCTTTATGACTGGTCTCTATCCGACCCCAGAGAGGTTCGTGCGCTATTATGCGCGAGCCGATGAGGATGCGCCAGGAATTCCTGACATCCCTACATGGTTTAAGCAGAATGATTACACCACGCTTTCTAGCGGTAAGATTTATCATCACAAGAATGATAATCTGGCATCATGGGACGAGGTGTATCGGCCAAATGACTTTAGGGAGTATTTACTACCTGAAAACCAGGGGCTGGAGCATAATCAACAAGTTGCTTGGGAGGATGCAGATGTTCCAGACGTAGGCTATGCCACTGGCCGATTGGCAGAGAAAGTGATTGCTGATCTAACGCGTGCCAAAAAAGAGGGCACCCCGTTTTTCATCACCGCTGGTTTCTCGAAGCCACATTTGCCGTTTAATGCGCCTAAAAAGTATTGGGATATGTATGACCGAGCTAACTTTGAGTTAGCTTCCAATCCTTACAAACCCGTTGGTGCGCCACGCAACGCTATGCATAGCTGGAATGAATTACGTAATGGCTATAGTGGGATGCCCGATGAAGGTATGATGCCTGACGAGACGGCGCGTACTTTGATACATGGCTACCATGCCTCGACAACGTATACAGATGCAATGGTGGGACGTTTGTTAGATACTTTAGTGGAGCTAGAGTTTACTGACAATACGGTCGTAATATTGATGGGGGATCACGGTTGGCAACTAGGGGAACATTCGTTGTGGTGTAAGCACGCCAATTTCAAGACTTCGCTGCATACGCCACTTATGATCTATGCGCCCGGGCAAGAGGGAGGACAGCGCGTTCAGGGCCTAGTCGAATTTGTCGACCTTTACCCCACATTGTGTGAGCTAGCAGGATTGAATCTGCCTGAACACATTCAAGGTAAGAGTCTGCTGCCGTTAATGAAGGACCCAAGCGGCGAAGGTAAAGATGCCGTTTTCAGTCGTTATAATTCAGGGGAGTCGGTTAAGGTGAATCGCTATTTGTATACTGAATGGAAGAATGGCGCTCGCATGCTCTATGACCACCAGAAGGACCCGGACGAAAACACCAATATTTCAGAAAACCCAGAAAACAAAGTGATCATTGATAAAATGTGCTCACTGTTGAACGCGCATCGAGATCAACTATAATGAAGAAGTATCAGAAAACAATAGGGGCATTGAGCCTTACTTACGCTTGTGCCGCACTTTCGGCTTGTGCTCAAGCGACCCTTAAAGATGGCTACGCTAACGAGTTCCTGATTGGGACAATTATGCCAGGCGGATTGGATCCAGATGCGACTTTTACTGATGATCCTACCGAGCTCGGAGTCGTGGCGCGCGATTTCAATGCATTGACTGCAGAAAATTGCATGAAGCCGATGTTCATGCAGCCTAATGAAGGGGAATATTTCTTTAAGGCGAGTGACTATTGTGTCGATTTCGCGGAAGCAAATTCGATGGTTTTAGTTGGGCACACCTTAGTCTGGCATGCGATGACTGCAGACTGGGTTTTTAAAGATGAAGCTGGGCAGCTGCCAGGGCGTGAGCTTATGCTAGAGCGGATGCGGACACATATTGATACCGTAGTCGGTCGCTATAAAGGGCGCATCCCGTATTGGGACGTGGTCAATGAAGCAGTTCTGTATCAGGGCGCGGGTAACTCAGCGAAATGGAGGGAATCCCCGTGGTTTAAAGCGATCGGCGAAGATTATATAGAGCTCGCGTTTCGTCATACACATGCGGTTGATCCAGATGCAAAGCTGTATTATAACGACTATAACATGGTCAAAAAGGAGAAGGTCGATTTTGTGCTGGAGATGGTGTCTGGAATGCGGGCAAACGGAGTGCCCATCCACGGTGTGGGCTTGCAGGGGCATTGGATGTTAGATTGGCCGTCCTTATCAGACATTGAATATGCATTACGCACGTTTGCAGATGCAGGTATACCAGTCAGCATCACAGAGTTGGATATTACGGTGTTGCCTGATCCTCCCTCGCATAGCGGAGCCAATGTTACAGATGACGTGGAGTATGCGGAAAAGTATAACCCATATAGCCAATCAATTCCTGCCGAGGTCTTACAGAAACAAGCAGATCGCTATCAAGAAATTTTCGAGTTGTTCCTGAAATATAAATCAAATATTGAGCGAGTGAGTTTTTGGGGCACTTCGGATTCTCAATCCTGGAAGAACAGCTACCCTATGAAAGGTCGGACCGATTACCCTTTACTCTTTGACCGTAAATTCAACTCCAAACCTGCCTACCACTCTTTGCTAAAACTTTCTAATGAGCACTAAGTATACAAAACTTTGCTCATTACTAAGTACCTACGTTTTTACGACTGCGGCATTTATCGCCCCGGCATTGCTTGAAGCTCAAAATACACCAAATATTTTGATCATTGTTTGTGATGACCTCAATGACTCGATTGCTGGCATGGGGGGGCACCCGCAAGCGAAGACGCCAAACATCGACCGCTTGGCAGCGCGTGGAGTCACCTTCATGAACGCTGCTTCGAATGTACCTTTGTGTGGCCCTTCACGTGCGAGTATGTGGAGTGGCTTACTGCCGACGACAACGGGTTACTATGGCTATAATCAGCAGGTCAACCATTGGCAGCGAAACCCAGTATTATCCGAGTCCAGCTCTCTGTTTGAGGTTTTCACGGAAAACGGATACCGGAATTTTGCCACAGGGAAGATCCACCACAATGGGCACGAGGTGCTAGAGATATTTGAAAATCCGGATGGTTATCCTGGCTATGGCACAAGCCCAAATTTTGGGCCGATCCCCAATGACGGGAAGCCTGCGAATAAAAAACACGGAGTTCTGCCTCCCTGGATGCCCGATGGTGTTCGAGCAAATGGCAGCTGGGGGGATGGGTTTGGCCCCATGCAAGATCTAAAGCAATATGGAGATGAATATGGGTGGACTTTATTTCACTCTGGCGAGGAATGGGAATATCGAGAAGGACACAATCGGGATCTCATGCCAGATGAATTGTGCGCACAAGATGCGGTGCGCTTTCTGAAAGAAAAACACGCCAAGCCATTCATACTTACAGTTGGTTTTAGTCGGCCGCATTCCCCTTGGTATGCGCCGCAGGAGTTTTTTGACAAGTTCCCCTTAGAATCTCTTGAGCTCACGCCATTACTTGAAGGAGATACGGATGACGTGTCAAAAATCCTGTCTGTTGAGCAGGATATCGCTCAGCCGTGGGGTTGGTCGAAATATAAGAAGATTGTTAACAATGGGGGCGACCAGCAGTTGTTAAAGTGGACGCAGGCATATCTCGCATGTGTGGCCTTTGTCGACCATCTAGTGGGAGAAGTTTTAGGCGTGCTTGAATCGAGTGAGTATGCTGAAAACACCATTGTTATATTCACTGGTGATCATGGCTATCATATGGGCGAGAAAGACTATTTGTTTAAGTATTCTCCGTGGGAAGAAAGCGTGCGTGTGCCCCTCATTTTGGCGGGGCCTGACATCGCTGAGGGGGCGATTAGTCGCACGCCAGTCTCGCTCGTCGACCTATACCCGACCTGCATTGATTTCGCTGCGATGCAGGCGCCCCATGATCTAGATGGGCATAGCTTACGCGGGTTACTTAAAGATCCTCAGGCTGGCATATGGGATGGCCCAGATTTCAGTCTGAGTGCCTGTGCTTCGAAGGTGAAGGTAGAAAAAAATGAGCCGGCTAATGCAGTCGATCAGCATTTTAGCATTCGGACTGAGCGCTATCGCTACATTCACTGCCGCAACGGCGAAGAGGAATTGTATGATCATCTGCAAGATCCAAACGAATGGAAGAACCTAGCCAATAATCCTGAGTATCAGTCCGTGATCCGCGCAATGCGATCGCGTCTACGAACGGCTGCAGATATTGGCAGTTAATCTAGCGGCCAACAAACTTGCTATCATTAATAAAAACGATTAAAAACAAAACTATGAAAACTTTTTCTCTAAAATTAAAAACCCTTACTCTGTTTCTTTTGGCGACGACCAGTTTATTTGCCGCAGACGCGGTTAATTTTAATGCGAATGCAGTCACGAAGGCACTTTACAGGAACACGGCGATTCCTTTCTTCGAGACAGTCCCTACCATATCTTCGAACACCAGCCAGGGATACACTGGACAGCCTGTCTATTGTGCATTTCAGCCCTCAGGTGAATGCTTGCTGTCTGCCGGTGAGTATGGCGACGCCGGGTTGAAGATTCGTTGGAGTGCCAATGGAGGATCTGCAGGTGACCATGCCTCTGCATTGTTTTTGTTTAAAAAGGCAAATTTCTTGAACGGCTTAAATGGAGGGTCAGTTGCCTTGATGGATGGCAATGATACAGTGCGCATACTATTTGGTTACATGAATCCAGGAAAGACGGGTCCAAATCAGCCAGTAGCTGCAGCTAGCTTGCGCTTCGTAATTAAGGATGATCTTGGATATCACATATCAAATAGTATGCCCATTGGATCGGCTAGTGAACTTAGTGTTAAAGCCACCCAGCAAGTCTATTATCAATATAATCCAGCATCTCATGCAGTCAATGAAGCAGGTACTACTGGACAAGCCTCTACTCCATCATTCAGAAATATTGAATTTATGGGTTTTCGGATCGACGCGGTCCGTGGCAGTAAGGTAATAGAAGGTGCTAATATTGGGGTCGTAGAATTTTCTGTGGCTGCGACTAGTCAGCAGTAATCTTGAGCATCGCGAATATCGCTCCAATAATAATTATTTTTTGTAATGATAAAAACACACAATACACCATCTCGTATTTCCTGCTATCGAGGGTTTACACTCATTGAATTGCTCACGGTCATTGCGATCATCGCGATTCTGGCTGCTATACTGATCCCTTCTATCAGTAGCATTCGTGAGCGTGCAAGAGAGACATCCAAGCTCTCAAACTATCGACAATTTTTTATCGCCAATACTATGTATGCTGCTGACAACAAAGGCTTTTCTGTCATAGCAGTTGACTCAAGAGATGAAGAATACCGGACAACGCCATTTCTAGCTGATCCAGGGAACAGCACGCCTCATTGGACTTGGCTCCTTGCAGGTTATATGAGCGTGACTACTAAAAGTCAGAATCTTGCGTGGAAAGATAAAGTTTACATTAATCCTTATTTTGAGGGTTATGATTCTGGGAAGGCATGGTTTATTGGCACGGGACTTAATAACCGTTTAAGAAGGAACGGGTCTGGTGATGGAAGGTGGAAAATTAATTGTTATTGGAAAAGTTGGACGCCTACTAATACGAATTCTGTCCCCACCCTTCTTGCTGCAGTTACTTTTCCCGAGTATCGGTTCTTTGCCGGTGATACAACTAAACATTATGCCGTAAGTGGCCCAGAGCATCTGAATACTACCCAACACGACGGGAAGGGAATGTTCGTGCTATTTGATGGAAGTGTTGTCTTCTATGATCAAGAAGAGGCGGAACTCTCGCTTGATGATCCATTCAAGTTGCGAGGTCGCTGATTCTTTTACCTTACTGTTTAATCTAATCGTAGCGCGCGTGCATCAATCCAAGCGGGAAGTGCTTGCCCGGGCAGACGGTTTGCTCGCCCTTGAGTTCACGGTGGCCCGCAAAATGGACTTTCTTGCCTAAGGCGACTTCTTGGAGCCAATCCATCAACTGAGTAAACGCGGCGAGCTGCTTTTTGCTGGGATGCGTCTTTTCAAAGTTACCAATCAGGCAGATACCAATGGCTGTTTGGTTGATTAGGTGGTTTTTGACGTGCCCACCAAGTTGCTGCTTCTGCCAGCGCGGCCCGATTTCAATTTCGCCGTCGCCGGAGTCAATGCCGTTCCCGATTAGAAAATGATAAGCGAGACCATTTTGCATACCGCGGCGGCGGTGCGCGGCATCGTATTTTTTGACATTCCCATATTTGATGGCGCTGTGGTGGACGACGATGCGTTGCCATTTATCGCGCTGCACCTTGATACCTGCCGTGCCTGCACGAACCTGTTCCAGGAAGTCGTATGCCGTGCCAGCTTGCGGGAATGCATTCCCTGGGATCCGTAAATTTTGACCAACGAGGATGAGGTCGCGGCTTAGATTGTTCGCGGCTTTGAGTTCACGAATACTGATGGCATGGCGTTGCGAGATCTTGCCTAGGGTGTCACCCTTGACGACATTATAGGTGCGCATTGTGATGTGGCTGGTCGCGGCTATGTTAGTATTACCACCTGCTGGGATCGTGAGCTTCTGCCCGACTTGAATAAGGTCACTGCCTAGATTGTTTGCGCGTTTGAGCTCACCGATGGAGGTATTCAGACCGATTGCAATTTTCCCCAGTGTATCGCCTTTTCTGACCTCATAGGTGGCTGTTTTTGCCCAGAGTGATGGGGGGAGTAGCATGCCTCCTGCGGTGGCGAGGAGTGCGGATCGAGTAAACTTTCGGCGGGTGCTGTGCATGCGATTGATACGGGGTCTTGCTTGATAGGTTTAATCGATAGTGACTTTTTGGCAGTCTCGGCTCTGTTGCAATTTAGTTTTGAAGAGGAATCGATTAACGCATTCCGAAATATGAGGTCAACATGCTTCTTAAGGATGAATACCGCGATCGTTCTTTCATTTAACTGGTGCTGATATTTGAGATGCTTGTCTGTGCTAATCATGGTGTCGTATTTCAATGTCTCGAAGCTCGCCAAATCGAAATTATACCTTTTCAGTACGTGCATACCATGAATTCACTCCGTCATTTCTCATTGGGCGAACCTTGCCCCGCGAGCCCACATGCTGTGGTCAGCAGTCTGCCAACGATGGCGGATGTGCATGCTTATGAGCAGCATGACCCGCGCGTAGTTAAAGCGCTGGAATCGGGTTATCCTCGGTTCGTGGAGCATCCTTTTATTAAGGAGCTAATCTATTTTTACCTAAATCGTGCGGGGCTTGAGGGCTGCGGTGCGGTCTTGATTCCGGGTCGCCGAGCGACGCAGGACCTGGTCGATTATATTAGACAAGGAGTATCGACGCTGAAGGTTGAGGACGCCCTCTTTTTGGTTTATTTTGATAGAAGCGATGAAAAGTTAAGTCACCTCGTTCGAAAGTTTGTGCAGCATACGGGCTGTGGCATCTCTTCGCGGCAAGCCGAAGATATCACGGTGGGGCATGGCCTGCGTGATGCGATTTTTGAGGAAGCTTACATCAATTTGGGCGCGCAAAATAAAGTGGAATCGGATTTGGCTGCGCTAATAGGTTGTGCGGCGAAAGACGTGCTAGTTTGCGCCTGCGGGATGAATGCTTTTTACGCTGGCTTCCGCGCCGTCCAAGAAGCACAGTCAGCCAAAGGGCGCACCAAGTGGCTTCAGCTTGGCTGGCTCTATCTGGACTCAGGCTGTGTGCTGAAAGAATTTTTGTCTGAATCAGAGGTGCTTGAGTGTTGCTACAATGCGACAGATACAGAGTCATTGATCGAAAAGATTGAGTCCTTCGGAGATGCGCTGGCCTGTGTCGTCGTTGAATGCCCGACCAATCCCTTAGTGCAAGTCTCTGAGCTTGGACGAATTGCAGAAGCGGTGCGCCGTTGTGGCGGGGTGTTGATGGTCGATCCGACAATTGGTTCAATCTATAATGTCGATGTGTTAGCGCACGCGGATATTTTGGTCACGAGCTTAACCAAATATGCGGCCTGCAAAGCTGATGTGATGATTGGTGCCCTTGCGATTAACCCTAGTTCGCCGCACTACGGAGACTTGGTGCTTCGCGCTTCTAGCTATCATCAACCGGCCTATAG
>Ga0209711_10002468_pt1 | contig 16541 bp, 15 predicted proteins | sample ArcticOcean_MG_C_7_FD_187441 | JGI IMG/M metagenome (GOLD analysis project Ga0209711, IMG submission 187441) | Marine microbial communities from western Arctic Ocean - ArcticOcean_MG_CB11_88 (SPAdes) (version 2) | ecosystem: Environmental > Aquatic > Marine > Oceanic | place: Arctic Ocean... | reverse complement strand
CCGGTGTCACTGTCAGTGACCACGTCCCGCTCGACCAGCTAGCCGAATACTTCGACTTCTCTCCCCTCTTCTGGACGTGGGAGCTCAAAGGCGTTTACCCAAACATCCTCACGCATAAGAAATATGGCGAACAAGCCACTACTATTTATAAGGATGCCAAGTTACTGCTCGATCAAATCATCAAGGAGAGACGTTTTCGCGCTCGCACCGCGATAGGCCTCTGGCCTGCAAACGCCTTAGGAGACGACATCGAACTCTATGGCCCCGAAGGCGATATTCTAGGTGTTTTCCATACTCTGAGGCAACAAAAGCGCAAAGCCAATAGCTCCGTCTACTATGCGCCCGCCGACTTCGTCGCACCCAAAGAGACCGGACGCCCTGATGCCTGCGGTGCCTTCGTCTGCTGCATCGAGGGAGTGAATGTATTAGCCGATGAGTTCGAATCCAAAGGCGACGACTACAATTCCATCATGGTCAAGGCCATTGGTGACCGTTTCGCTGAGGCCCTCGCTGAATACACCCACCAAAAAGTGAGAAAAGAGCACTGGGGTTACGCCACCGATGAGACGCTGAACAACGATGACCTGATTAAAGAAAAATATCGTGGCATCCGTCCTGCCTCCGGTTATCCCGCCACCCCAGACCATACCGAGAAGCAACTCATCTGGGATCTCTTAGAGGCGGAGAAAAACACTGGTGCTACCCTTACAGAGAACTTCGCCATGAATCCCGGCAGCTGCGTCAGCGGTCTCTATCTCGCGCACCCGAACGCCAAATACACAGTCGTCGGTCCAATCGCCAAAGACCAGATGGAGGACTACGCCAAGCGTAAAAGCCTAGAACTTAAAGAGTGCGAACGCTGGTTGGCACCGAACCGCGGGTATTGACCTAGTTTAAACAGGACACAGCTAGGTATTAAAATAAAGCTACAAGAGGGACTCTATTAAAGTACTGTGCTCGTCTGCACATCGTAGAAGTCAAGACTCGCAGAAACGGCAGCTACAGCGGCAGTGCAAGCGGTTTCTAAGCGCAGAACATGCTCACCCAGGTGGGCTAAGTTCCAACCGTTTTTACGTAAGGTGTCGCGTTCCTTGGGTGACCAGCCGCGCTCGGCCCCTAATGCGATAACGGCGCTGGTAGCTGACTCTGGCAAGAGCTGCGGCAGGGAACCTGCGGCCTCGTAGTTATCAAGGGCAATATGCGCACCCTCGCCTTGCAGGAAAGAGATGGCTGACTGCAGATCAGTGTGCATCCCAACTTCAGGGACATGCGTACCGAAAGATTGCTCAGTGCCGAGAAGAAGGCGGTCTTTCCACTCCTCTGTTGTCCAGAGGCTGCTCTGCGCATAGGAAGGTTCACCGCGTTCAGCTTCAAAGAAGTGTAAATCCTGGACGCCCATGCTGGCAGCCTCAAATAGTATGCGCTTGGCGGTGTGCGGACGGGGCAGGCCAAGCAATAAGCGAATTGGCAACGGCTTAGGTGCGGGTTCAGTGCCGACTATTTTAAGCGTTATCGAACTATCCGCCTCGACGAGTGTAACTTCGGCGCGAGCACGTAAGCCATTAACAAAGCCAACGAAAACCTTGGTGCCAACTCGAGCGCGGAGCACTTTGAGGATATGCTTGGCACGAAGATCGCTGCCTTCGAGGCGCTTCTTCTCGAAAGGTGAATCGAAGAGGATTAGATTCATACAAACAAGAAATGACGATCGAGATGATCGCCGATAATTTTACCGGCGGCGGCCGAAACGACTAGTTGCGGAGTTACGCTTTCTACGGCGCGGCTTCTCTGCGGTCGAGGTGCGGATTATAGGCTCGTGAAAGTAGTTAAAGTCTTCGAGTTTGAGTTGCGGAATCTGCTGGTCGATAAACTTTTCGATCGCATCAAGCTTAGCTTGCTCGTCGGGAGCCACGATAGTCGCCGCGTCGCCTTCGCGCTGTGCTCGGCCCGTGCGCCCAATGCGGTGCACGTAGTCCTCTGCGTGCTCGGGAACGTCGTAGTTGATGACGTGGGTAACGTTGGCAATATCAAGCCCACGTGAAGCGATGTCGGTTGCAACTAGGATCTTTATCTCTCCATTCTTAAACTGCTCAAGAGCCTTGGTGCGAGACTTCTGCGGTAAGTTCGAGTGCATGGCAGCGCAGCTGAGACCGCGCTCTTCAAGCCAACGTGCAATACGATCCGCACCAACTTTCATGCGACAAAAGATGATCATACTGTTGATCTCCATTTGATCGATAAGGGCAATGAGAAGGTCAAACTTCTGCATCGCGCCGACTGGGTAGATGACGTGCTTTACAGTTTCAGCCGGCGTAAGCTTTATACCGATGGTGACATCGACTGGGTCTTTGAGGCTTTTGGCGACTAGGCGCTTAATATCCTCCGAAACCGTGGCAGAGAAAAGGAGAGTCTGTCGGTTCTTGTTGCACATCTTGATGATACGCTGAACGTCGTCAATGAATCCCATGTCGAGCATCCTGTCGACCTCGTCAAGCACAAGGACTTCGACTGATTTGAGATCAAAATTCTTTTGCTGCAAGTGGTCGAGCAAACGACCTGGTGTCGCGATGACGACATCAGCACCTTCTTTAATCTCGTCGATCTGTTTGCCGTAACCGACACCACCGTGTATTAGGCAACACTTAGGTGCGCAATATTTGCCGTAGGAAGCAAACTGATCTTCGACCTGAGCAGCGAGTTCGCGAGTAGGGCCGAGTACGAGGCAACGAGGCGCAGCGCCTTGCCTGTGACCTCCAAGGCGATGCAAGATGGGCAGCGCGTAGGCAGCAGTCTTGCCGGTACCAGTCTGTGCAGAACCTATGACATCGCGGCCTTCAAGAATATGAGGAATGGACCCCGCCTGAATGGGAGTCGGCTCTTTAAAACCGAATTCGTCGATAGATTTAAGGATAGACTCATCGAGTCCAAGTTCGTGGAAGGTCATAATTAGCTGTAGGGTGAATGCCCGGCCAACATAATTACGCATCCGGGTCCGATGATGATCTGAACTTTTTAAAGCAATAGTGCCCTGTGTTCCAGATTGTAAATCGGAGACACTGCCTGCATTTAATTGAAGATCAAGGAGAAAGCTTCTTACTCTTATTTCGCTTATTAGATTACTCTACGAAATATTATTTCACCCTTTGCTTACTAAAAAAGCATCAGACTATTAAGATGTTGAGGACTTCGCTCCGCGTGAACGCCTAAAACACTATGACCAATATTGATTAGGACTCAGCATAAGCTTGAGGTCGGTGATACTTTACTCGATAGTTGTCGGATGAGTTCTACCTACCGAGGACGTATTGCACCGACACCGACGGGCTACTTACACCTCGGACACGCGCGCACTTTTTGGATCGCAATGGAGAGGGCTAAAGAAGCAAACGGCCACCTCATCTTTCGCGACGAAGACCTCGACCCGCAGCGCTGCAAGCCAGAGTTCTCTCAGGGTGCGATCGAAGACCTGCGTTGGTTTGGTTGCGACTGGCAAGAAGGACCCGACGTAGGAGGCAGCACAGGCCCCTACCGACAAAGTGAGCGCCTTGCTAAATTCCTGAGCGCATGGGAACAACTGAAAGATAGCGGTTATATTTACCCCTGCGAAAAATCGCGCAAAGACGTTGCGACCGCCTCACAAGCTCCTCATCTAGACGAAGAAGCGAGCGAACCAATCTACCCTGAGAGCTGGCGCCCTCCCTTTGGCCAAGGCCAGGATGCCAAAAGCCCTAACGGGAGCAATTGGCGCTTCCGCGTACCTGAAAACCGAAAAATAGAATTCGACGACATTCGACTAGGTCCCTGCGCTTTTGATTGCCTACGCGACTTTGGCGACTTCCTCGTCTGGCGGCGCGATGGCATACCCGCGTATGAGCTCGCCGTAGTGGTGGACGATGCAGCCATGCAAATCAGCGAAGTCGTACGCGGCGAAGACCTGCTCATATCGACCGCTCGGCAAATCTTGCTCTACGAAGCGCTCGGGCTGCAGTCGCCACAATTTTACCATACGCCCCTACTTTGCGATACCAGTGGACAACGGCTTGCCAAACGCAACCGCTCGCTCACTCTCCGGGAACTAAGAGAAGCTGGTCACCAACCAGAAAACCTCCGCACATCGGAAGATTGGTGGTCAGGACTCGACGATTAAATTGACTATGTTAGAGGAAGTGCGACAGCTAAAAACTAGTAAACAGCGTAAGCGCAAATAAATCCTACGGTAATACTTTCTATCATGCGCTTAGACTACGAAATCTTCTAGGTCAGCAATTCGTGAAATTGATTTAACACCTTGCTAAGAGCGCACCTAGCCAGCGTGCGGTGAGCAGCACGCAAACCAAGCCTGAGATTAAAAAAACAGACAGACTAAAACCAACCGAAGCCACGAACCCGAAATAGACAAAGCTAACAACGATCATGACCACAGGTAACCAGTCACTATGCAGACGTCGAATCATGGCAGCACGATAAGCGGATAGGAAAAATGGAGCGGCACCAAGCAATAAAGTGAAGCAGAGACAAGCTACGCTAAGTAAATGAAGCAAAGTCACAAAGTCATCCTTACGAATCACATACTCTGAGAACGCTGCCAGTAAGAGGGCATTGCTTGTGAAAACTAGGCTAAGCAGAAGTCGTAAAAACAGCGGAGATAAACGGGACTCGCTACGCGGATCTTTGGGCGTGGAGCAAAGGTGGTAGCCAAACTTAAACAACTCTGAGCCCAGCCCGGATAAATCAAAAGCCCCTCGCTTCCAGTGCAATGTTAACGAATGCCTCGAAAGGCTTGCCGCCGCCTCAATAATCCCCGTTTGCTTTTTTGCGAGCCGCTCGGAGAGCCACGCACAGGCCACGCAGGACATGCCATGGATCTCGAAGACTGCCACGGCCGATTCGCCACCACCCGCTTCGACTGCACGCTGGGCGACAAAAAGAGCATCGATATCGATATCATCAAGACGGCGATCTTTAATCGGCGGGGAGGCTCGATCTTGCAAGCGATAGTAATCGCCCATGCCGCCATCTTTGATTAGCAGATAGACTTGCTGGCAGCCCGAGCAGCAAAATTCGTCGATACCAGAATCTTGGGTATAGGCTGTCGCGCAGTGTCTGCATAGATTCTGCATGTAATATGTGAAAAAAGCTTGAGGAGAAACGTATGATTTTGATCTGATATGGATCGTTTGACAACTCTACTTAACTAAAAGAAACCCCGACATAAGAATTAGTTAAACTAATAAACAATGATTATTGAACCCTATAGCCGAACTCAAAGAGCTTGACCACAGACTGAGCAAGAGCCCCACAATAGCGGCGTAAGCCTGCAAGAAAGTATGCCTGTAAACGCTGCCAAACTCACCATTACAGGCAAGACCGCCGAGCAACAGGGTACTCAGATCTAGATTGAATCAACCTAGAGATAAGGCAGCACTTTCTACCTTACACAAAAAAAGCAGGTGCGCAAAGCATGGCTTAAAGGTTGATTTCTCATGGATATACGACCAACTAAATCTTAACCTTGCGACTATGCCGACTGCCAACCCCAAGAAGATCGAGATATTACTGCTTGAAGATAACGGTGTAGATGTGGACCTGATAAGCGAACATCTCGAACTATCCAAGCTAGATTTCAATATCAGTATAGCCACTCGATTAGCCGATGGTGTCGAGCAACTCGAGAAGCGACGTTTCGACGTCGTCCTACTTAATCTCACCCTGCCAGACAGTCGTGGTATCGATACGCTACTCGCCACCATAGAAGCCTCACAAGATGAAGCCATCATTGCGCTAACAAGTGCTGACGACGAAGCACTCTCGCTCGAAGCACTCAAATTCGGCGCTCAAGATTACCTCAACAAATATCGCCTTAATAGCGAAGGCCTGCGCCGCTCAATCCTCTTCGCTATAGAACGTTCAAATTTACTTCGAAGTCGCGAGGCGGGCAGTGAAGAGATCCAATGCCGCGACGCCATTGTGTCGGGTATCTCCAAGCAACAAAAAGCGGAAGACGAGCTCTTCAAATCAGAAAAAATAGAGTCGATCAGTTTGCTAGCTGGAGGTATCGCGCATGACTTTAATAACATGCTGACCGCTATTCTCGGCAATATCTCAATGATACGCATCGATTTAGACGAAGGCCATCAGCACTCGGCTAAGCTAGTCGCCGCAGAAAAAGCGGCGCTCCAAGCCAGATTGCTCACTCAGCAACTACTCGCCTTTTCTAAGGGTGGCGCCCCTTCGCTTGAGGTGACCACCGTTTCCGAGATGGTCGAAGAATGCGCGCAGTTTATTCTCCGTGGATCCAAGGTGAAATGTAGTATCGAAAAAGACGACGGCCTCTGGCCAGTCGATGCCGATAAGGGGCAGATCAGCCAAGTCGTTAACAACCTCATCATTAACGCCAACCAAGCAATGCCAGGCGGTGGTGAAATCCGTATTCGTATGAGCAATCTGCATGTCCGCCATGCCGAGGTTCCTGCGCTCAAATTCGGTGATTATGTCTGCATCGAAGTTAGAGACGAAGGCAATGGTATCTCACCACAGAACCTCAAAAAAATCTTCGACCCCTACTTTACCACAAAGAGAAAAGGTAACGGACTCGGACTCGCTTCCTCATACTCAATCATCACGACGCACAAGGGCACCATCACGGTCGACTCCTCTATCGGCCATGGCTCGATTTTCAGAGTTTATTTGGCAAAGAGTACTCAACAAGCCGCTGGGAAATCAATTCCATCAGAAGCCAAGAAAAATGAAACCGCCAGGGAGAAGATCCATCGGGGTAAAGGCCGTATTCTAGTGATGGACGACATGGAAGCCATGATGGTCGTTGCTGGAGAAATACTCACTGTGCTCGGCTACGACGTCGAATATTCGACGAACGGCAATGAAGCCATCAAAGCCTACAAAGCAGCCAAAGATGAGGGTAATCCTTTCGACGCATGTGTCTTCGACCTCACCGTGCCCGGTGGTATGGGTGGCGAAGAAGCGGCTAATATTTTGATAGATTACGACCCAAATCTAGTTGCCATCGCCTCCAGTGGCTACACTTCATCGGATGTGATGTCGGACTACAAAAACTCCGCCTTTAGGGCCGTCCTGCCCAAGCCCTACCGAATTAAAGAAATGAGCGACATACTCCACGAATTACTTAACCCATAGCGTAATTTCATGGCACAAGAACCCACACCTCCTTTAAGTGAGGCCAGCCTCGCGGCGCTAGCTTCCATTCCTATTCAAGAGACACCCTCCCCCGGCTACGTTGTCCACCTCGACCAGTTGGAAAAAAACTGCCAGCTCTTACAAACCATCGCCGATTGCTCGGGCGCCAAGGTGTTGCTCGCACTCAAAGGTTTCGCCTGTTTCAGTACCTTCCCAATCATTCGTAAATACCTAAAGGGCACAACTTCTAGCGGAATACACGAAGCTCTGCTCGCCCAGGAATCCTTCGGCGGCGAAGTCCACGTTTACTCCGCCGCCTATAAACCCGAGGAAATTCAAAAACTCAGCCGCTTCGCACACAGCCTCGTTTTTAATTCCGCACAACAACTCAACATCGGACTGGCTGCACTTGAAGGTCATCGCCGTCCCGAACTCGGGCTGCGCGTGAATCCCGAATACTCTGAAGTCGAGACCGATCTATATGATCCCTGCGCCCCCTCCTCCCGTCTCGGGACAACGCGAGCTGCTCTCGATCGTGCGCTCCCTAATTTACCCGCTGACCTAATTAGCCAACTCGATGGTCTGCACTTCCACGCGCTCTGCGAGCAAGATGCTGACGCGTTGGAGCATACCGCAGAAGCCTTTGAAGTGAAATTTTCTGACCTCATTCCTGGACTTAAATGGCTCAACTTCGGCGGCGGCCATCACATCACCCGTCCTGGCTACGATGTCGAAAGACTCATCCGTGTGGTTAAACGCTTCCGCGAGCGTTACGATGTCGAAGTGTATCTCGAACCTAGTGAGGCCGTGGCACTCCACACTGGCATACTCGTTGTCACCGTGCTTGACCTGATCGAAACCGGTGGACATCAGATCGCCATACTCGACAGCTCCGCCACCTGCCACATGCCCGATGTTCTTGAGATGCCCTACCGCCCAAGTATCCTCGGGGCAGGCCAACCCAACGCGTGCGCTCACACCTACCGCCTCGGCGGGATGTCTTGCCTCGCTGGCGATGTCATCGGCGACTACTCCTTTCCTCAACCACTAGAAATCGGACAACGACTCACCATCCTCGACATGGCACACTACACCATGGTAAAAAATACCACTTTCAATGGCGTCCCCTTACCCGCGATTTCACTCTATTCAGAGACTACAGGTCTTGAAACCGTGCGCCGCTTTGGCTACGAAGACTACAGGATGCGGCTTTCGTGATTCGCTTGTTGAATGTATCTGATAATTAAATAATTTTATAATACTTTGAAAAAGATACTCCGACCTAAAGGCATTTTCCTTGGCTTACTACTGTTGCTTATGGCCATCGCATCGACTCTAGTGATTATTCAGTTACGTATAAGTCATACAGCACCGGCCCAAATATCTGAAGGACCATGAAACTTGGAAATTACCCCTGATTGGGTAATTGAATCTACTCCGAGTGGACGTCGTGCCACGATTACCTGTGGAATCGAGCATTTCCGTGAGCTCAATACCCCCTTTCAAAGATCCAACCATCGAACGTATTATGCAAGACAGCGGCACCTAGCTAACTAGCTATACCAGTAAATTACTCCGTGTGCTGCGAAAACTTGATCAGTCACTTTGTCAACTCACACCGACTGCGCTCAAAAAAGCGCGTGCTAGAATCATGTGTCCCACTCCGTTAGGATGTACCCGATCTGCACAGAGTGACTCCGATGGCTGATGCCCTAAGTAGTTATCAAAAGCGAGCTGAGTATCCACGGAAATGGCATCAAACTCGACTGCCAATTTTTTGGTAATTGCACCATAGGCATCCATCTTCTCCCGCATCAGATCCTCGCGATTTGTTTCCAAGAAATAGGGCGTCATCAAAACGAGCCCGTCTAGCTGCGGACGGGTCTTAGCAAGCACGCTTCGATAGACCAACTCATATTGCTCAGGCTCTACCTGCTCTGCACACGGCTCGGTATCGAACTGCCGCCAGACATCGTTGATACCAACCATAACCGAGAGCCAGTTAGGCTCGAGATCGAGCACGTCACTTTGCCAGCGTGCTGCGAGGTCGGTCACGCGATTCCCACTGATTCCCATATTCAAGACACTTATGGGAGTCTCTGGTATCACTGCGCCCAAGATACTATCAACAAAACTTACATAGCCCTCACCCAAGCTACTCAAGCGCCGTTTCCCCACTGGGTGCTCGCGCCCACAATCTGTGATCGAGTCACCAATAAATAGTAAGGTCTGGTTTGCTTTGAACGGGTGACTCATCCAAAAAAAATGCATCCATCCATCTACGGCTGGCAACCTAAAATTCAGTCAGTATCACATCGCATCACAACCGGAGTTGCTACAGGTAGATAAGTGTATACAAGAGAGATGCAAATCTTGGGAGATTTTACCTTAGACTAAACAGCATCCACTGCCGTAGTCCACTTGGCCCGCGTAGCCTCGTCCACAAGCGCGACTTCGAAGCCGTTTTTAGCAATCTGTTTGAGTTCTTCATTGGTGAAATTAAGCCCTGCGCTGAGAGCAGCGTATTCGTCCTCGACGGTATTACCAAAAGAAAAAGGATCGTCCGTACTAAGTGTGCAGCGGAGTCCTCGGTCGAAGAGTTTTCGAATCGGATGATCTTCCAAGCTATCTATGACATCGAGTTTCACGTTACTAATAGGGCATACGTCGAAGGTAGCATCAGCCTCAATGGCAAGATCGATAACGGCATCGTCCTCAATCGCACGGATACCGTGCTGGATGCGTTTAGTGCCGAGTACTTCAATTGCTTCGCGCACGTTATTCGCACCAGCGAACTCACCAGCGTGGGCTTTGGTTTCGAGTCCATGAGCGCGGGCTTTGTCCCAAAGCTTGGGTGTCCAGTCCTCCAGAGGCAGGTATTCAACACCATGCAAGTCGATCCCCGCTAGACCATCCCAAGTAACGCATTCATCGAGGACGGGCTGGAGTACTTCATTATAGGAGTTACGCGCCATGCCCATGAATACCCGCACCTCAAGGCCTTCGGGAGCAGCGGAACGAATGGCACTAAGAATCTCTCGTCCCGGGATACCTAAAAATTCGATCATTCCTGCGTGAAATGAGGTCTCAACGTAACGAACATTCTGCTCGAGATGCCCCGCAAAGATGACTTGCGCGGCCTCGTAGTAGCGTTCCGGCTTAGTAAACCATTGCACAGCATGATCGATTAGGTGGGCCTCAAAATCTTCGAAGCACCTCCACTTGAAGTCTTTTGACCAGCAATCTTGCTGCTGACTGAACTTCTCGGAGTCAAGCTTCTGTAAGAGTTCGTAGGGCAGCGCGCCTTCGATGTGCAAGTGAGTTTCGGTCTTGGGCAAACGATGAATAAAATCAGCGGTCGCAGGCGTAATCGGAGCGTACATAGAAGAAGCTTATAATAAGTTGTAGTGGGTTTATAAGTGAATGTGCCCTGCATCAGACAATTTGCAAATCGCAAAAAACCTCTAATAAACTCTCATCGAAAACTTTCTCATAAATTGCCGCATGCTAGGCTTTTTCGTTTTTAGAATACGCATACCAGACTTCCTTGCTTTGAGTCTCGATGCGATCAATGTTTATACTAACAGGCTAACTCTGTATTTTTTGTTGAGACCACTTATCAGAGATCAGACCTGCCAAGACCAACTGGGCAGGGTGATAACAGAGCAAAGGGATTAGGACAGCCGCTCCATCGACGAGCCAAGGTGCTGCGACCATGATTGATGTAATTAGCGGTAAGCCTGTCGCAAGTGATTTTTGACTCGCGCAGAAAAACGCAGTGATTCGCTGCTCTTTAGTCGGCTTTATAAAAGCCGAGCTCCACCAGACGAGGCGACTCACTACTAGTAAAACGACCACCGTGCTAGACATAACCGTAAGGATCGAAGTAGCGCTCAATTGACCGAAAAAGCCCGTACTCACGCTCTGCGCAAAGGCACAGTGAACAATAAATATAATAATCCAATTGCCCAAAGATTTTACGCGTTTTGAAACCCATGCCGACCTATCAGTCAAAAACTTTCGAATCGCTTGTCCGGCGATGAGTGGCAGTGCAATCAGTATCAACAATTTTGTAAATAGAGGTGCGAGCGGCACAATCGATTCCGTCCCCGCTGATAGAAAAGCTAAGGCAACAGCCGGCACTAACAGAATCGAAAGCAGATTTGAAAAAATGGTCGCAAAAATCGCGTTTGAGGTCTCGCCACCCGATACTGTCGTAAAAACAACGGCCGAAGAAACCGTCGTCGGCAGAATCGCGAGTAAACAGAAACCTAATATCAGCTCCGGAAGCAAAACGAATCTGAGCGGTAAGAGCAAAAGCGCCATGAGCGCAGGAAACAGGACATAGTTCCAGCTTAGGACGAATACGTGCAAGCGTTTGGGCTTATACCCGATTTTTAATTCTCTAGTGGGTAGTGACAGGCCTTGAAAAAAGAAAATCATCCAGACCCCGAACTGAGTCGTTAACTCGGAGTGAAAAAGTCCACCCTTAGCTCCTGCAGTAGGAAAAAGTATCGCAATCACTACGGCAAATAAAAGCCAAAGTATGAAGGCGTGCTTCTTTAAACATATTCGCATAGGTTTAAGATAGCTGGCAACACTGTGGGCGCGACTTCTAAAAAAAAGCCCGGCCTCTATGGAGGACGGGCTTTTTGGTGAAAATCTTAAGTGCTTAAGCGTCTTTATCTTCGCCGTTATCTGCCTTTTTAGCAGCCTTTTTGGCGGGTTTTTTAACTGCCTTTTTGGCGGCCTTCTTGACTGCCTTTTTGGCAGGCACTTCTACGAGAGATTCGGCAGGCTCAACATCAGCAACTGAGGATTCTTCAGCAGGCTCTTCAGTTGCTGTTTCCTCCTCGGCTTTTTTAACGGCCTTCTTTTTGACGGCTTTCTTCTTAGGCTTCTTGCTGTAACCTTCATCATTACCGTCGACAAACTCAATGAGCGCCATTTCAGCAGCATCACCGATACGTTGGCCAAGCTTATAGATGCGAGTATAACCGCCGTTGCGATCGGTGAACTCTGAAACACGTTCATCAAAAAGCTTAGCAACTGCCTTCTTATCACGAACGCGAGCGATCGCGAGACGACGATAATGTAGCTTGCGCGCAGCGTCGTTGGCTTTTTCTGCCTTCTTAGCGAGTGTTATGATTTTCTCAATAACAGGGCGGAGCGCGCGTGTCTTGGAGATGGTCGTTTCGATGCGGCCGTGCGTAATGAGGGCAGTCATCAGATTGCCCATCATTGCAGCACGGTGAGGACCGGAAACGCCGAGTTTATGTTTTCTTTTGTTGTGACGCATTGTCTAAATTTTTTAGTGCTGAATGGGGTGCGGAAAGTGAGCGATTAAAGTTCGCTACCCTTTTCGAGGAGGCGTTCGTCGATCTTCATACCAAGGGAAAGACCGAGTTGCTCGAGCTTGTCCTTGATTTCGTTGAGCGACTTTTTACCGAAGTTGCGATACTTGAGCATCTCTTGTTCGGACTTCATAGCGAGCTCACCAACTGTTGTGATATTAGCATTGTTGAGACAGTTAGCGGCACGGACGGAAAGTTCGATCTCGTTCACGCTCATGTTAAGCAGCTTGCGAAGGCGATTCTGCTCTTCGCTGATTTCCTTGCTCTCGCTCTCGAACTCGATGTCGTCTTGAGAGACTTCTTCGAATACTTCGAGGTGGTGTTTGAGGATTGCAGAGCTTTGTTTAAGTGCGTCGTCTGGTGTGATACGTCCGTCTGTAGTGACTTCGAGGATCAGCTTGTCGTAGTCCATTGATTGACCAACACGAGTGTTCTCAACTGAATACTTAACGAGGCGAACCGGACTGAAAAGCGAGTCAATTGGGATCACACCGATAGGCTGCTCGTCTTGCTTATTCTTTTCACCAGTGCAATAACCACGGCCTACTTTGACTTCGAGCTCAGCGAGGAAACGCTGCGGCTTATCAAGTGTGCAAATGATTTGCTTTGGGTTGATGATCTTGAAGTTGGCATCCTCTTGGATGTCTTTTGCAGTTACCTTACCGTCACGATTTACATCGATGAGCAGTGTAGCAGATTCGCGAGACTCAGAAACGAGGAGCACCTTTTTAAGGTTGAGTACGATATCAGTGACATCTTCGACCACGCCGTCGATACTTTGGAACTCATGCTGCACGCCCTCGATCTTAATCGAGGTGATAGAAGCACCTTCGATCGAGCTAAGTAGCACGCGACGAAGAGAGTTACCAATGGTATGGCCGTATCCGCTCTCAAACGGCTCGGCTGTAAATGTGGCGAATGTATCTGTCGCGGTGTCTTCGACTTTGGACAGACGGTTGGGGAGTTCAAATTTTCCTAAGCGCTTTGGCATAATGGACTTTTCTCTAGCTGGTTACAGTGAATTGCGATGAAACGAAGATCCGAGCCGGACTAGCGGCTGTAGAATTCAACGATCAATTGAACGTTAATCGACTCTTCGGTTTCTTCAGAAGAGGGAAGGCGATTGACGGTGGCTTTAAGGGCGTCGGCATTGAGTGTGAGCCACTCAGGCACGGTGCGTGCTTGGCTCTCTTCCATGCAACGGGTCGCAAGCTGACGAGAGGAAGTGCGCTCACGCACTTCAATCTCCTGGCCTTCCTTGACCATAAAGCTAGCGATGTCTGTCTTGATGCCATTGACTGCGATATGACCATGTCCAACAAATTGGCGAGCGGCAGCGCGAGACTTAGCGAAACCGAGGCGATAGATTACGCTATCGAGACGGCATTCTAGCATCTTGAGGAAAATTTCACCAGTCACGCCACGAGTCGCTTTAGCTTTTTCGAAAGTGAGGCGGAACTGCTTCTCTGTCATGCCATACATGAAACGAAGCTTTTGCTTTTCATTCAGGCCGACGGCATAGTCGCTGTACTTACGACGCAGGCGAGGGCCGTGCTGACCGGGAGGGTGCGGCTTGCGCTCAAAAGCTTTAGTCGGGGCAAAGATTGCCTGACCGAAGCGGCGGTTGATACGTGTTGTGGGTCCTGTGTAACGGGCCATGGTGTTATTTTCTAATTATCTGCTAACTAATTTTTATGTGTCTATCTGGCAGAGTCAGATTAGACACGACGACGTTTCGGCGCGCGGCAACCATTGTGAGGGACCGGAGTCACATCCACGATTTCGGTTACGATCATGCCTAAAGATTGGAGTGCGCGGACAGCAGAATCACGACCCATACCTGGACCGTTCAGCTTGACGACGACTTCTTTCATTCCGTGTGACATAGCTACGCGACCAGCGTCTTGCGTGACGACCTGGGCAGCGTAGGCTGTAGACTTACGGGAGCCACGGAAGTTGCACTTGCCGGCACTTGACCAGGAAATGACGTTACCACGTGCATCACAGAAAGTGACTTTGGTGTTATTAAAAGTGGCGAGCACGTTAACGATACCAGAAGTAATGTTCTTACTACCTTTGGCGCGACGGATTTTAACGCCGTCCAAATCGCTCTTCAGAAGATCTTCTGCTGTGACTTCCTTCTTTTTTTCGGGCTCAGCACCCTCTTCAACAGAAGCCGTAGCCACTACTTTTTCTTCTTCGACGGGTGTATTTTCTTCTTCGCTCATAGGAAATTCTTGTTAATAAATGTAGGTGGCCGAACTATCGGCGGACTGGCTTGACAGCACCCTTACGTGTGCGGGCATTTGTTTTAGTGCGTTGGCCACGAACTGGGAGACCACGCATGTGGCGCATACCGCGAAGACTGCGGATAGCGGAAAGGCGCTTAAGATTTGCAGTGCGCTCACGGCGAAGATCACCTTCGACCACGTATCGCTTGTCACCCACGATGGACGCTAGCTTGTTAACCTCTTCTTCACTGAGGTCACCAGCACGGCGGTCTGCATCGAAACCAGACTCGGCGACGATTGCAGCGGCGCGAGTTGGGCCAATGCCATAGATATAACGAAGCGAGTAAACTAGCTTCTTGTTTGCGGGGATATCGACTCCAAGGATACGTGGCATGATATTTTAAAGGTTAGTAACCCGCTAGGATGCGGGAAAATGGTGGAAAATAGTGATTTAAGTTAGTTTGAAAAGTTAATTCTGCGGAATTGTTAATATTTCTGGCTCCCCGTTGGTAACGAGGACGGTATGCTCAAAGTGGGCGGAGGGTTTACGGTCTCGGGTAACGGCAGTCCAGCCGTCTTCAAGCATGTCAATTTTACCGCTGCCGAGGTTAATCATAGGCTCAATGGCGAGGCACATCCCTGGTTTAAGGAGGCAACCGCTACCACGACGTCCGAAATTAGGGATTTGTGGTAGCTCATGCATGGTCTTACCGACGCCGTGCCCAACGAATTCGCGAACGATTCCGTAGTTGTGGCGTTTGATGAAGCGTTCGACAGCATTAGAAATGTCGCCAACTCGGTTACCGGCTCTAGCAAAACTAATTGCATAATTGAGCGATTCGCGGGTGGCGTCGATCAAGGCTGCGTTTTCGACAGCAGCTGGCTCGATGAGAACAGTTCGGGCATTATCACCGATAAATCCTCGGTGGCGCACGACAACATCAATAGAAACAACGTCTCCTGCTAGGATTGTGCGTCGCATAGTGCCAATTCCGTGAACAATTTCTTCATTCACAGAGAGGCAGGTATAAGCAGGGAAGACGTGGTCGCCGTTACGGTAATTGTGACAGGCGCTTTCGGCTCCGAGCTCTTCGATGGCTTTGCGGCCAAGCTGATCTAGATCGTAAGTGGTTATCCCCTCTTCTACCGTGTCGACGAGACGTTTAAGAACGGTCGCGGCAATTTGGCAGGCTTCACGGATCGATTGAATTTCTTCGTCTGAGCGAATGTATTTCATCGAATTAGTGACTGAGCGGATGAATCAAAGAACAAAAAATTAGAAACGAAGAGGCAATTAGATCATTGCACCTTCGGGGAGTAGCCGTGGTCGCTTTGGTCGCGGGCTTAGGCTGGATTCAGGAACCAAGAGATGATTCCCAAAACGAAGAGCGCGATACCGATAAAAAGAAGCGGGCGCCAAGCAGTCCAAAAGTTTTGGAGACCGGCGGTGTCGACGAGTTGCTTGTTACGCGCAGCGGAGCGGCCACGAATCTTACCCTTCTTAAGGAAGCCATCATAATGACGCTGTAGAAGGTAAGTTTCAATTTGACGCATGGTGTCAAGAAGCACACCTACGGTGATCAACATACCGGTGCCACCGAAGAAGATGGCTACGCTAAAAGGCACGTTGTATGTAAAGAGCAAAAAGTCAGGGAAAACTGCAATAACTGTAAGGGAAATAGCGCCAAAGAGCGTGAGGCGCGTCATGATGTGATCAAGGAATTTCGCTGTAGGCTCTCCTGGGCGGACACCAGGGATATAACCACCATTCTTCTTCAAATCGTCAGCAATTTGTACCGGC
>Ga0209711_10002455_pt1 | contig 16584 bp, 10 predicted proteins | sample ArcticOcean_MG_C_7_FD_187441 | JGI IMG/M metagenome (GOLD analysis project Ga0209711, IMG submission 187441) | Marine microbial communities from western Arctic Ocean - ArcticOcean_MG_CB11_88 (SPAdes) (version 2) | ecosystem: Environmental > Aquatic > Marine > Oceanic | place: Arctic Ocean... | reverse complement strand
CATGTCGATACAAGAAAGGCCGAATAGATGTGCTGGTGCTACTAAACTTGCCAGTCTTCTGCGATTTATTAGGGCAATCTTTAGTTATTAGGGCAATCTTGGTTCTGGTGAATCGCTACAGCCGATTGAAAATGGTGCACCCGGAGGGATTCGAACCCCCGACCAAGTGGTTCGAAGCCACTTGCATATATCGAATTAATACTATATAAATCAATGACTTGCTAAAATAATCACCCACTATCATACGTTAATACATAGCGTTTTTAGGCCGCAGTATAGGCGTTTCGTTTTAAATGGTGGGTGAATTTAAACGCTGAAATGGAATGACAATCTCAGGCTTTCTACGGTAAACGCGGTTAGTTGTTGCGGTACTGTGATGCTGTAATAGTTTGGCAGCGTGTTCGGCTGACTCAACGTCTGATGCAGTCTTTGCTCGAAGGTCACGCTCTTGAAATCGCTCTGTTAAATCAGTTTCTTTTATAGCTTTCGACATTGCTCTTTGCCACTGGGCATCAAAATTACTTGTCTCTCCATTGCTATTAACTAACGGCTGACCAGTTGAGCTTGCAAACAGATAAAAGCATTGCACTTTTAGCCACCTGGTTCTCCAGATCATAATCTTATCAATAATCTCTTTTAACCCGGTTGATTGACCCTCATATTCAAAAGGCAGAAACGATGCCTTCCCTCCCTTTTTACCTTTCGTCTTTTCTCTTTTTGGGAAACTCAACCCTTTCTCTGTAATGTCGCTTAATTTAATTTTAAGCAGCATTGACTTGTCTTTACCTGTTGCCATCTTTAAAGGAATATAAACCTTTAAAAGCGCATTACAAGCCTCTAGCAAGCAAGCTAATTCATCATCAGTAACATATCTATCACGATCATCAATAGGAATCTTGCCAACAATAGATTTAGACGGATGCTGTATTTCGCACCCCCATTCTATTGCTTTAGAAAACATATGCGACAAAACCTCAAGATCAAGGTTTGCACGTTTAGGGCTTAAATTGTGATGGACATAATCTCTGTATTGAAATACCTGATGTGTTTTAAAGTCTATTACTGGCTGATCTGAATCAAAGACTGACCTCAACCGCGTCATTGATTGCAGATTGCTTTTTTGAGTTTGTTTAGCTTTGGTTGGTATGACTTGGGTTTGATAACGTGTAAACAATGCGCCTAGCGTGTAAGGCTTTTCAGAGGTAGTTATTTTTGATGCCCAAAACTCAAAGGCTTTTTTCTCTGCAATTTGTAGCGTTTTGCCAGAGCCTAATTTAATTTCTGTTTTGTTATCCCACAAGTGCTTCGCGGATGGTGGTGGTTTAAAATAAATATAAAATAAACCAGACTTAAAACGCTTTCTCATCCTCCAACCAGAAGGGTATTTTTTATTTTCTTTTAAGAACCTAGCCAAGTGCTGCAAAATCCATAGTGTATGATTTTTGTTGTGGCTCTTGGAATTGCTCGATGGGTACAATAAAAGAGCCGTCTGGTCGTATCCTAACTTGATACCCCATAAAATCCAAGACCTTCAGTTGCTTGGATCGGCTCTTTGCTCCTGTTAACTCTGTCACCTCATTGGGTGATAGCCAGAACTTAACTAGCATAATGATACTCTGCAATCACTGTGTCACCGACTCTCTTGCTTTGCGATATAATCGGATGACCTTGAGAGCGCAAGTCATAAACCCGGCGATACTAATCTCTTTAGTATCTTTAGTATCTTTAAAGTCTAAAGGCAGCCCGTAATTTCTCGTAATGCATAGTCATGGCGAGTTTAGATACTCTTGCGGTTGGCACTATAAATTCAAAGGCATGAAAGCCACCAGGGAATACATGTAGTTCGGTTGGCACGCCGGCCTTATTCAAACGTTTGGCATACTCAATATTTTCATCTAAAAAAAGATCTAGTGACCCAACTGGGATGTAGGCGGGCGGCAAATTACTTAGATTTTCAGCCCGCGAGACCGCTGCGAACGCAGGGATACTTTTGGTGTCATGGAGATCGCCTAGATAAGCCGCCCAACCTCTTTCATTATTGTCGCGATTCCATAGGCGCGGATCGGTAATGGCATGACTCGATGCCGTAATATTGCGATCATCAATCATGGGGCACAGCAGCATTTGAAACATTACATTCACCGTCGCCCTGTCTCGAGCAAGTATTGCTAGACCGGCCGCTAAGCCGCCACCCGCGCTGAGGCCTCCGATAGCTATTCGAGTAGGATCAACACCTAATACACCGGTGTGAGCGGCAAGCCATGAGAGAGCGGCATAGCAATCTTCTAATGGTGCCGGGAAGGGACACTCCGGCGCTAGTCGATAGTCTACTGAGACCACAATACAACGCACTTGGTCGACCAAGCACCTCACTAGGGAGTCATCGCCTTGCAGGCTGCCCAATACATAGCCGCCGCCGTGCATCCATAAAAGTGCCGGTAAAGATTCGTCGCCATCCTTCGGGCGGTATACACGTACTGAGACCTCCGGTGCACCTTCCGGCCCGGCAATCAGGTGATCGCTTGTTGTAACACCTTCGGTTTGACCTTTGTCTAACTGCACTTGACCCGCCATCTCGTCACCAAGCGCACGTACTGCCGGAATATCATCCCAGATATCCAATACAGGGAAGTCGATCAATGCCTTAGCTAGTTCAGTATCCAGTTTCGACTGATCCAATTTTTATACGCCTTGCCTAATATGATTGATGAGTTTACGTGACAGACAATTCTGGCGTCAACGAACTTTCCAGTATGACCTAAATAGTTAATTTTATTGGCCCACCTTGCCATGGGGTGCAATGTAGTCTTCAGATAATCTGTGGTCTCTTTTTGATAATCTGTGGCATGTAGCCTATGAAACCATCACCGGCGAGGCCTAACGTCAATCCTTTTATAGCAAGTTTTCCTGGCGACCCAGATTGCATCCGTACGCTTGCCGATATTCAAGCGTTGGAGCGAATTCCGCCGGAGCGGCGATTTCCATGCATATCACCGCTACATGCTATTGCTGCGATAACTGAGCAGTACCCTGGGGCCACGGCATTGACTTTCCTGCGGGGAGGGCGTGCCGACGACGAGCCGCAGTGCTGGACTTACACGCAGTATATGCAGGAGATCACGGCAGCCGGGAATCTGTTTCACTCGCTCGGTCTGAATTATGATGAGTCCGTCGCTCTTCTGCTGCCGAACGTGCCTGAAATACTGTTCGGATTTTGGGGTGCTCAAATGGCGGGTATCGCCGCGCCTATTAACACTGCCCTAGGATCTGAGCAAATCGCTGATATCGCGCGCGAAGCTGATGCTCGAATTCTTGTTACAGTTGGCTCGGACTATCCTGAAATTTTCACGAAGGCCCTTGATGTGCAACGTCATTATAGTGGGATCAAGCACGTAATTACCGTCGGTAAAGGGACTGCTGGGACGATTGATTGGAGGGAAGCCGTCGGCCAACAACGAGGGAAAAATTTAACATTTGATCGTAGCCTGACTGGTACGGAAACGGCGGCTTATATGCATACTGGCGGCACGACCGGAGCTCCTAAGATTGCTCGACACACACATCGTGCTGAGTCGGTTAATGTAGGTCAGATGGCGATGACTGGGCCGTGCGAGGCATTGAGATCGCGCCCGGTAATTCTTTGTGGCTTACCTTTGTTTCATGTCAATGCCTTATTTTGTTCTGCGTTGTCTGCGATTATTAACGGCGGTGAGCTTCTGTTAGCAGGCCCGGAGGGTTTTCGGGCAAAGAGTCTGACTACTGATTTTTGGCCTTTGGTAGAGCGCTATCGTGTTAGTTTCTTCTCCGGTGTGCCGACTATCTTCGCGGGATTACTGGATCAGTCCACCGACGAATTAGACCTATCTAGTCTGAGTCATTGCTCTTCTGGCGCATCGTCTATGCCGATGACCCTTTTGCGTGCATTCCGGGAGTCCACCGGTGCCGATATCTTGGAAGGCTATGGAATGACAGAAACCACTGTTTGCGCCACAGCTCACGCATATCATGGCGAGCGCAAGATAGGCTCGGTTGGCATGCGGCTACCATATCAACTTATCCGTGCGGTAGTGCTTGACGAGCAGGGAGTGGAGCGTGACTGCGATACAAACGAAATAGGCGTCCTACTTCTCAGTGGTCCCAACGTCATTTCAGGATACAAAAAAGCTAGCGCTAACGTTGGAGCGTGGCCGGACATTGGTTGGTTCAACAGCGGCGACATGGGGCGAATCGATACTGATGGCTATTTATGGCTAACCGGTCGCATGAAAGACGTGATAATTCGTGGTGGCCACAATATCAATCCGGTCATTATTGAAGACGCTCTCATGAAACATGCCGATGTGGAATTTGCAGCGGCGCTCGGCAAACCAGACGCTTATGCCGGAGAAATTCCAATCGCATACGTTCAACTCAGGCGGGATGCTTCGGTGACGCCAACGCAGCTTAAGAGTTATGCGCGCGAGCACGTCAGGGAGCGCGCGGCCGCACCTGTTGACGTGATTATTCTCGAAACACTACCGAAAACAGCGGTAGGCAAAATTTATAAACCGGAGTTGAAAGCCGACGCCATCGCACGTGCGTACCACGAAGCTGCTGAGACAGCCTATCCTGATGGGAATTTTTTGGTGGATGTACTCAATGATGATGTTCACGGCCTTAAGGTTATGATGAAAATAAAAGGTGGCGAAGCGATTGGTGATGACCTTGATATAATCCAGAAACGGGTCGCTGGCAGGCTTGATATGCTCGGTTACGTTTGGACGCTTAGTCTTTGATTGTTTGCTACACATCACGCTGCGTACTCATATAACCTTTAATAAAGTTATTCAAAGCTATCTGGGTGTCTAGGTGCTAAAAATAAAATAAAACATAGTTAAAAGGAAAATCAAGAATGACAATTCGATACGACGGACAGGTTGCCATAGTTACCGGTGCTGGAAATGGCTTAGGGCGTTCTCACGCATTAGCCTTGGCTGCTCGGGGCGCTAAAATTGTGGTTAACGACCTTGGTGGTGCAGTAGACGGTTCGGGCAGTTCAAGTGACGCAGCTCTGGAAACAGTGCGGTTGATTGAGCAAGCGGGTGGCCAAGCGATCAGCAATGGCGCTAATGTCGCAGATTATGCTCAAGTCGAGGCTATGGTAGCTCAAGCCGTAGATACCTGGGGTCGAGTCGACATTTTGGTCAATAATGCGGGTATTTTGCGTGACAAAAGCTTTGTCAAAATGACTATGGCTGACTTTCAATTGGTGGTTGATGTCCACCTAATGGGCTCCGCTAACTGTACTAAGGCCGTGTGGGAGTTGATGAGAGGGCAAGCCTACGGTCGAATAGTGATGACGACGTCCTCCAGTGGTCTGTATGGAAACTTTGGTCAGGCTAACTATGGCGCAGCTAAGATGGCTGTTGTTGGGTTGATGAATACGCTAGTTCTTGAAGGAGACAAATACGATATTAAAGTCAATTGTCTGTCTCCCACAGCCGGCACTCGTATGCTTGATGGTCTCCTGACCGAAGAGAGTGCGGCAATGCTGACTGTGGAATCAGTGACCACAGGTCTCTTAACCCTGTGCGATAAAGATGCCCCTAACCGCACCATATTGTGTGCCGGTGCCGGAGGATATGCGCGCACGCACATATATGAGACTGATGGTATTTACCTTACTCCAGAAGATCAGACCCCCGAAAACGTGAGGGCTAATATGGATGCGATCGAAAATGCAGACAACCAAAAAGTACTTATAGGCGGCTTTCAGCAGACAGATAAGTTTATTGCTAAGGCTATGGGTCATATTAAAAATAAATAGATTTTTAGAATGCTAACTACCCGAAATTGCTTGCTTTGATTGCTTAGAGGTGGGTTGCTCGTCTGGGCATATCTCCAACTTTAGTTGGCCGGTTTTGCCAATATAGTTGGCCATAATGGCCATTACTTTTTGACGATTATCTAATAATAGTCTACGGTCTAATTGTAGAAGATCATTTTCTACATACTTGAGCGAAATCCCTACGTAGTAATGGTTTATAATGAGGCAGCTGGCATGGATTTAGTGAAATCACAAATAGGGTTAGATATGCCTGCCAATAAAGAAGGTTGGCATACGCTTGATCATTATTACATAGTTGGTCTCCTGCATGGCGCTGTTGGGCGAGGATACGACCCACATGCGATCCTTGCCAAGGCTGCCATTTCTGCCGAACGGTATGACGATTCACAAGCAACTATCAACGGCCCAGAGGTACAGCGGCTGGTAAGGGCGATCAGAGAAGAACTCAGCGACAAATATTTGGGATTCTTAGACCAACCTGCGAAGCTTAGTATGGATACTGAGGTGGGCAAAGTTGCTCTACAGCATGACACGCTCGGTGCGGCAATCAAAGGTATGTCCGATTTTGTTGAAGCGGTTCGCAATGACCAGGAACGGTTCCTGAATATTGACGATAGCACCGGCGAATATACTTATGGTATGCGATGCGTGCTTTCCAGCGGGCATGAAGAGAGCTCATATTACCTATATTATTATAGTATGGTTTGGACCTATCGTTTTCTGTGCTGGCTGACGGGTAAGCGCATCAAGCTTACGCGCGTTTGCTTCATGGCGTCGAGACCTGGAACCTCTGCTGAGCATGACGAAGCCTTCGGCTGTCCCGTCGAATTTGACAGTACTTGGAACAGTATGCACTTCCATAAGCATTACTTGAAAGAACCTATAATCAGAACTATAACGGAATTCAATCACGCCGATTTTACCGACAACTATCCGGATTGGTTCGATTCGCCCGGGCGAAACAACAGTAAATCTAATGCGGTCGAGCGGGTGCTCCTAGAAACGCACAGACAAGAAACATTTCTGCCGTCTATCGAGAGGGTTGCCGAAATTTTAGACGTGAGCCCACGAACTCTGCGCCGGCACCTTGCTTTCGAGAACGATAGCTACCAGAAGATTAAGGACAAGGTCCGACGTGAACGGGCCGAAGAATTACTTGCCAGTACCAACTTGGCCATCCATATCATCTCGAGTAGCCTTGGATTTTCTGAACCAGGTGTATTTACCCGTGCCTTTCGCGCATGGACTCTTACCACGCCCTCTGATTATCGGAAGACGAACGGCATTTACAGCTAATTAGGGGATGACAATCCCGCAAACAGCGTGGCCGAATTTGCAAAGTTGAGCGGCCCTAACCGCCATGGCCATCTTCGTTGTAGTGCGGCTTAATAAAATCGTGGTTTATAAATTATTGTATTTTATTTTTTTAATTTGATTTAGGAGTGCTAGAGCATGTGTAAAAAATATTTCTTACGAACCTTTATTCTATTTGGCTACATTAGCAGCGTGCTAACTTTTCAAGTAGCACTGGGACAAGAAGATACCGGCAGTGGGCCCGTACTAGAGGAAGTTATCGTAACCGCTGAAAAACGAGCTGAAAGTATTGACAAGCTTGCTTTCGCAGTTACAGCTTATCAGCCGGAAACGTTGGACAAATGGGGCGTTTTAGATGCCATGGGACTTCAGACATTAGAGCCGAGTCTCGTTATCGGGAAGGCCGGCGCTAACGCCTATACCTCCATAAGAGGGATTGGGACTGAGTTGGGTAATATTGGTGCTGAAACTGGTGTCACATGGAGTTCGGACGGCGTTACCCAATTACGTAGTATTGGGGCAGCAGGACTTTTCGTAGATGTCGAGCGAGTTGAAGTGTTACGTGGACCGCAAGGCACGATTAGCGGGCGTAATGCCACGGGTGGTGCTATTAATGTGATTTCCAATCGTCCAACCGATGAGGTGAGCGGAAGAGCAAAAATCAGTCTTGGAAATTATGATCGAATTGCAACAGAAGGCTATCTCAATGGACCAATTGCAAATGGTAAGGTACTAGCTAGAGTTGCATTTCTTTCAGATCGAGCTACCGGTTGGTTGGATAACCAATTCCGAGGTGAAGATGTTGAAAGTACTGACATAACTTTTGTGCGTGGGTCCTTTCTTATGGATATGTCCGACAGTGTGGAGGCCTTGCTTATAATGTCCGCACTCAACGATAAATCAACCGCAGGCTATTCAACCGTTGAGATTGGTCGCGCGCGGCCGGACACGCAAACGATTGCGGAAGCCGTAGGCACAATTCCAGCTGATCTTGACGCGTTAACAATTAATGCAGATCAGGAGACTGTAGGTAATAAAGAGCAGTATGGCGCAACTCTGATAGTTAACTGGGATATTTCGCCCTCGTCGTCCATGACATCGACGACGGGTTATTCGTCAGTTAAAGTGCATGCTACTACTGACTGCGACGCCACTGAGCTTTCGGTATGTTCCTTTCCCTCGACTCCTGAATTCCCTCACGGTATTGATTGGGACGTTGAGCAGTTTTCACAGGAAGTCGCCTTCACCGCGAACCTTACCGATCGCTTGGATTTCCTTATCGGAGGTCTTTACCTTCAGGAGGAGGCTCTAGAGCCGGTTCAGTACGTCGCTGAGTTGGGGGGACTCCCACCAGGCTCTATACTGTTTACTGCGTCTGGAGACTTAACAAGCTATGCGGCCTATTCGCAGTTACGATATAGTCTTAGCGACAAGCTTCGTCTTGCCGTTGGTGCACGCTATACGAAGGACAGCAAAGATTATGGTCAAGATAATCTAATCTTTGGTGGTGCGTCTTCGGTTAGAGATAGTTCCTCTTGGTCAGGAGCTACGCCGCGCATTGCTTTGGATTATGCTGTTTCTGATGATGTAACGCTTTACTCAAACGTAGCATGGGGTTTTAAAGGTGGTGGTTTTAATACCTTTGGTCCTGTTGTCGATGGAAGAGCGGACCAGTTTGATCCCGAGGATGTTACGAGCTATGAAGCAGGCTTGAAAGGACGATTTTTGGATGACAGCGTTCGCATAGCAGCTGCCGGTTTTTATATGGACTATAAGGACCTTCAACAGGTTGTGACAGGCCTAAGTGGAAGTTTCTTACCAACAGTCGTCAATGCTGGACAGGCCGAAATTAAGGGGATTGAATTGGAAGTGACCGCGCTGCCAACGGAGAACCTCCGCTTAGGTTTTAACGCCGCGTGGATCGATGCAACGTTTACGGAGCTGGCTTCGGCTGATAATATTTATCCAGAGTTAGGTCAGGAAGATCCCACACAGCCTGGATTACTTGTGAGAGATCTTTCAGGCAAAAAAATACCGCGAGTACCGGAAACTAAGCTTGTCATGTCTGCTGAATATGCAAAACCTCTCGCCAATGGCAATACTTTGGGGTTTGGTGCTAATTACACTTGGAGAAGTGAGGTTTATTGGACAATTTTCAATAATGAAGGAGTAGATCAAGCTTCCTATGGACTTTTAAACATGCAGGGTTATCTTGAGAGTCAAGATGGAGCATGGCGCTTTAGTGCTTTTGCGCGGAATGTACTTGATGAACGCTATTTTGTTCAGGGTGGACAGACTCCAAAGGGAGTAATTCCAGTCCCTGCAGCGACGGGTAAACTTGGCACCCCACGCACGTATGGTGTGAGTGTGTCTTACCTGTTTTAGGATTCATCGGCCAGTGATCGAGTGGCTTTCGATTACTGGCTTAAGGAGCATCTAGGCTTGACTTAGAGTGAACATTTGGATGAATAGCGCCCCATCAAGGGTCAAGATAAGAGGGATAGTTCTATGGTGAAGACCGAAAGTGTTAAATTTTCAGCAGAGCGTCTGGCGCAAATCAAACCCACTATGGGGCGTTACATCGACGAAGGACATGTTCCTTGTCTGTTGACTGTAATTGCCGATGACAGCAAGATTGTCCATTTTGAAACGCAGGGCTATCCTGATGTCGACAAACAGGTAACACTGCAGGCAGACGCGATCTTTCGCCTGTTCTCCATGACCAAGCCAATTACGATTGTCGCAACTATGATGCTTTATGAAGAGCATCGATTCTCTCTTGATGATCCTATCGCGAAGTATCTTCCTGAGTTTGAAGACATGGAAGTTTGGACTGAACAAGGACTGGTTAAGGCTGAGAGAGCTATCACAATTCGCCATTTACTTACCCATACCGCCGGCCTTACATACTCTGGATTACCAAACCCTGTTGCTCATATATACGACGAGGCCAAGTTACATGGTGTTCGAAGTCGGTTGTCGGGGAATACGCTGGCGCAACATGTTAAAAGGCTTGCGGCAATGCCTCTTCTAGCACAACCGGGAGTGGCGTGGAATTATAGTGAGGCGATGGGTGTGCTTGGGCGGCTAGTCGAGGTGCTTGCAGGTAGCACCTTCCGAGAATTTTTAGTAAACCGCGTATTTACCCCACTAGCAATGGTTGATACGGATTTTTATGTTCCGAAGAATAAAATAGATCGTCTGATCCCGCTGTATCAGGTGTCCAACGACCAAGGTCTCAAACTTACGAACTCCGATTATGGCGGTAACTATTGTAGTAAACCATCTCTTGAGTACGGTGGCGCGGGTCTGGTTGGCACCGCGGCAGATTACTTACGCTTCGCACAGATGCTGCTAAAAGATGGCGAACTTGACGGTGTACGGCTCCTTAGCGCATCGAGCGTACAATTAATAATGACTGACCATCTTGGTCCCGAATTTGGCGATACTCCGCTCGCGAGCCTGGACGCGCCAGTTACGAGTGGGTTAGGCCTGGGTTTTGGCTTTGGCGGGTACGTCGTTAGAGATGCATCGTCTGCTGCGACGCTTGGTTCCGACGGCGAGTATGCTTGGGGTGGCTGGGCCAGCACCGACTTCTGGATAGATCCCAAACGAAAGCTTGTCGGTATCTTACTCACTCAGGTCATTCCTATAGACGTACAGCTAACAACTCGTGCCGGCTTTCACGATCTGGTGTATCAAGCGATTATCGAAAGATAGATTGCAGCCTTAAATATGGGTAAGGGTTTTATGACATTTAGTAAATCAGCCGCTAGCAAGAATACCACTAAAACATCGGCGTTCAGTATGCGGTATTCCGTTTATTCTCTTTTTGTTCTGTTTCTGGTTAATATGTTAATTTTGATCGACCGGCAAATGATGGCCGTCCTCTCGGAGGATATCAAAGCCGATTTGGGGTTGTCAGATGCTGATATTGGTTTCATTTATGGGACGGGTATATCTATTTTTTACGCGATATTCAGTATACCACTGGGCCGTTTGGCCGATGTGTGGTCGCGTAAGAGTTTGATCAGTATTTGCGTTGCGGCCTGGAGCTCCATGATCTTTCTGTCTGGTACTGCGCGTCATTTTCTATTATTTGCCTTTTTTCGAATCGGCGTAGGTGTAGGAGAATCTGGGACAGGACCCGCGGCAATGTCGACCATTTTTGATCACTTTGAGCCTCGTCTACGCGCTACTGCAATGTCAGTAGTTGCTGCCGGTGGGCCCATCGGTGCAGGTGTTGGCTTGATACTTGGAGGAGCCATCTTAGATGGTTGGTACGACCTCTATCCGGACACGGCCTTGGCGCCGTTTGGCCTTAAAGGTTGGCAGGTGGCATTTTTCTGTGTAGCCGCCGTAGGACCCATTCTTGCTTGGTGGGTGGCAAGTCTAAAGGAGCCTGTACGGGGACAAAAAGACGGACTAACTTCAGAAACGCATCCTCACCCATTTCGCGAGTTGTGGGCAGAAATGCAGTCTGTTCTACCCTTTTTCAGTCTACTGACCCTGCGGCGTCTGGACGGCGACTTTCGTGCTGTCAAACTTAACGTACTAATAGGAAGTGCGATTATTGCAACGTCATTTCTCTTGATCATCGCGACCGGTAGCGTCGCGCAATGGAGTGCGTTAGGTGGGGGTCTATGGTGCGTTGTTTGTTGGGCTCAGACATTGGCACTACGAGACCCAGCGACGTTTGCAATGATCTTTAAATGTCGATCTTTTATGTTTAGTAGTATAGGGCTGGCGTTATTTGTCTTTAATACTGTCGGTGTGGCCGGCTGGATCGTGCCCTACATAATTCGAGCACACAATGTTAGCCCGGGCGAAGTGGGTATGACTGTGGGATTGCTAACCACAATATGTGGGTTTACGGGAACGATGGTGGGCGGCGTTCTGGCCGACATGCTTGGACGGTATACCTCGCGAGCGACAATTTACGTGTGCCTTGGCTCGGTTTTGCTCTCCGCGCCATCGGCTGTTCTGATGGTTGTTGCGGATGACATAGCTGAGATTTATCGCTATTTGGCACTATTCTTATTGACCTCGTCCGCTTGCTATGGAGTTGGTCCGATGATGATTAACTCTCTAGTCATGCCGCGGATGCGGGGTTTAGCGTCGGCCGTTTATTTAATAATAATTACTTTTCTGGGTGTCGCATTAGGGCCTTATACCATCGGGTTTTTCAGCGATTTAATCGCCGCTGGTGGCGCAGATTCTGGTGAATCCCTTCGTCAGGGTATTCTTTGGGGACTAACGTCGATGATACTCAGTGTAATAATGTTGCTCATAGCCACTACCCATTTAGATCGTGACAAAAGTAGTTGCCTGGATCGAGCAAGAGCGTTAGGTGAATCTGTTTGATCGTCGCAACATGCGGCAGTTCCGGCGTGTGAAGGTTTTCCTTAGTGTATTCTGTGATGTGGGAGCGCACGCACCACATCAAGTTATCAACGATCGGTTTTAAATCAAAGTAGCGTTTGGAGAATTAACATGCGTATTATTGTCGCCTCTCATCTTGCCTTGACAATGGTGTTACTGATCACCTGCACATCTCAGGCGGAGCAGGTCGAGAACTTTGATTATTTCACGGAGAACCGCACGACGATTCGGAACGGCATACAAGCGGTACTGACATGCAATGGCCTATTTACTTCTGATCGAAGTTTGAAGCAAATTTTCGATCAGGAGCTGGCTTACTTGGCAGTTCCAGTTGGTACGATTGAGGGTGGCGAATATCTGATAGACCGTGAGCGAAAAGCTGTTGCGATCGGTGGACCAGAGTCGGGAACGATAATTCGCGCTGCATTTCGACAGGGTGTCGGGTGCGTCGTCATGGCGCCGCATCAAACGTTTGCCGATATAGATGATTTACCGAAACTGAATCTTCCGTATCCTGATTCTGATCCTGCTAGCACCCCTTGGCCAATGGGCGACGTTATTGAAGCCAAAAATCGACCTAAAAATATTGACTGGGCGGCGTTAGGGGCAGCCTCCGACTGGGCATGGCATCGTGAAACAGAGGAGCAAGATACGATAAGCCTGATTGTCGTGCATAAAGGACAGATCATTCTCGAACGTTATGCAGACGGTGTGGACATGATGACACGAACACGTAGCTATTCAGCCGCGAAAAGTATTGTATCCACGTTGATTGGTATTCTAGTTGACGACGGTCGTCTCAAACTTGATGAATCACTTGGGATTCAATGGCTACCTGATGTTGATGGGCACGATGATGACCCACGTAACGCCATTACGCTGCGAAATGTCCTTAATATGTCTAGTGGACTTTATCCGGTTGATAATTTCAACATGGAGTATGCAACTGGGTCTGGTGTGGCTTATTGGGCTGGTGCGAGTTCGGCCGACAATGCACGTGACCGTGCTTTGATAAGAGCGCCAGGCACACACTGGGAATACCAGAACTATGACACCTTACTCGCCGTATTCGCTATGAAACAGGCACTCGCAGATCCAAAGGTCTATGCTGAATTTCCACGTATGGCTTTGTTTGATCGCATAGGGATGCGTAACACGCTCGCTAGCACGGATCGCTTCGGCGACTTCATTCTGAGCAGTCAGGTGTACACCACTGCGCGAGACCTTGCGCGCCTTGGTCTTCTGTATGCACAAGGCGGCACCTGGCTGGGTGAGCGTTTGTTGTCAAAAGATTGGATCAGGTTCGTACGAACACCCGCGCCGTCGGCAGCCAGTCGGGGAAGTGATTATGGCGGACATTTTGTGTTGGTTCCTGACGACAGGACTGACGTGCCCAAAATGGCGTACATGGCCGCGGGAAATCGAGGGCAGTACGTCGTAATTGTGCCGTCGCATGACACCGTTATTGTGCGCCGCGGCCTTGACTATGGGAAGCAAGGATTCGATCCGTGGGACCTGACCCGAGAAGTTTTGAAGGCGATTCTCCCGCAGTGATCTATGTTAAGAGCCATCACACAGTCTTGGAAATTGAAGCTTTGGGTGGCCGGGTAGTAGGTATAAGCTAAAAATGTATCCGCATACCGATTAGTTTCCCGTCACGAACGGAGAAACAACTCTGGCTTTGATGTTGATCCGTTTAGGCACACTGTTATTGAAGAATTATCATTCAATAGAAATGCTTCTCAGTGACGTTATCTTGCAAATAATGACGAAGGTTAAGTCGTTTAACTAGGTTTAGATGTTGAGCCAAGAAAGTTAGCGTTGTCATTAAATAAATTAATTTATGTGAGTTGTGCGGATTAAACATAAGAGGGATAAAGTATGCAAAAACTGAAAAAGAGTTACTTTATCGGCGAAGGTAACGGACAGTTGCTTTATGAAACGATTGGCAGCTGTTTTGAAAGAGTAGCCAAAGGGAATCCAGATGGCCACGCGATTATAGTTAAGCATCAGGGTATTCGATGGAGCTACCAAGAGCTCTATGAACAAGTTGATCGTCTATCGGTTGGTCTATTGGCTTTAGGGCTTAAGCCTGGTGATCGCGTGGGTATTTGGGGGCCGAGTTCGATTGAATGGGTGATGACTCAACTGGCAACCGCGCGAATAGGCGCAATCATGGTGTGCATTAATCCAGCGTATAGGCTCTATGAATTGGAATATGCACTAAACAAGGCTTCGTGCAAGGCAATCATTACCGCTGAGAAATTCAAAAGTAGCGACTATCTGACTATGCTAAACGAGCTTGCACCTGAATTGAAGCATAGCCAAGCAGGTACTTTAAAGTCGGCAAAGTTACCTCACTTGGAGCTGGTGATCCGAATGGGTACACAAGAGTCTGCAGGCATGCTTAATTTTGACGATGTTTGTAGCTTGGGCGGTGAGAGCGAGCGGCAGCGTCTTGAGTGCTTGCACGTTGAACTGAGACCCGATGACGCGATTAATATTCAGTTCACAAGTGGTACCACAGGGCAGCCAAAAGGTGCGACTCTTAGTCATTGCAATATCCTGAACAATGGTTGGAACAGCGCACAGGGTATGCAATTGACGGAGCGAGACAAGTTATGTATTCCCGTCCCGTTATATCATTGTTTTGGGATGGTTTTGGGCGTGTTGGCCTGTGTTACATCTGGAGCGACTATGGTTTTTCCGGGCGAAGCATTTGACGCAGAAAGTACTCTAGCGACAGTTGAAGAGGAAAAGTGCACAGGGTTACACGGCGTGCCGACTATGTTTGTTACGCAGTTAGATTCACCCGGGTTTAATAAATACGATGTCTCTACTTTGCGCACTGGCATTATTGCGGGTGCTCCCTGTGCTGAAGAGCTAATGAATAGGATTATTGGCGATTTAAATATGAGTAGTGTGGTCATTGGTTACGGTCAAACTGAAGTGAGCCCAATTAATCATATGACGCTACCTGATGACACTTTGGAAAATCGTACGCAGACAGTAGGGCGGGCAATTCCTTACGTTGAAATCAAGATCGTCGATGAGCATGACAGAGTGTTAGCAATTGGGGAGCAAGGAGAAATTTGTACTCGCGGGTACTCGGTGATGAAGGGTTACTGGGATGATGAGCAGCGCACTAATGAAACTATTATCGACGGATGGCTTCACTCCGGCGATTTGGCGACTATGGACGAGTTTGGTTATGTTAAAATCACAGGTCGAATTAAGGATATGCTTATTCGTGGCGGAGAAAATATTTACCCACGCGAGATAGAGGACTTCCTATATACCCACCCAAAAATTAGCGAGGCTCAAGTATTTGGTGTGCCCGACGAAAAAATGGGTGAAGAGGTGTGTGTTTGGATTCAGCTCAAAGATGGGCAGTCGGCTACTGATCAAGAGATTCGTAAATTCTGTGAAGGCCAGATTACCCATTTTAAAATCCCACGATATATTAGGTTCGTTAAAGAATTTCCGATGACGGTCACGGGAAAAATCCGCAAGATTGAGATGCGTGAAACTATGTCCGCCGAACTAAAGGAAGTAGTAAGCTGAATAAATCAACGAGCGGGCGAAGAGGGCTGCTGACTTATATTTTATGTCATTTCATGAAATCCGAATTCATTCACGTACATTAGTAATACTAGGTAGAGCAGGAGTCCCTTCTGACAAAAGGGGGGGGTACCCCCGGGGTAGGGTCGGCGTATCTGAGAATTGGGGTTTTGTCGGGATTTTTTGAGAGTTGAGGCGTGGTCGCTTTTGCAAATAGGTCTTGGCGGTTATGTGGTGGGCAGAAGTGGCGAGAAAATAGCAAAGGTTTTAAAGCAATAACACTTCATCATCGGGCAATCTTGATGTTATTTAGTGGGTGAATCGTAAATTGGTGGGTGAATTGCATTTAGCCAAATCGCTACAGCCCAGTGAGAATGGTGCACCCGGAGGGATTCGAACCCCCGACCAAGTGGTTCGAAGCCACCTACATGTAGTCGATTAACCTTATATAAGTCAACTACTTACTGAAATAATTGCCCCAAGCAATACATATATGAGTG
>Ga0209711_10002449_pt1 | contig 16625 bp, 8 predicted proteins | sample ArcticOcean_MG_C_7_FD_187441 | JGI IMG/M metagenome (GOLD analysis project Ga0209711, IMG submission 187441) | Marine microbial communities from western Arctic Ocean - ArcticOcean_MG_CB11_88 (SPAdes) (version 2) | ecosystem: Environmental > Aquatic > Marine > Oceanic | place: Arctic Ocean... | reverse complement strand
ACCCGACGCTGTGGTGGAAAAAGCAGATGGTAATAATTCATCTTTGGCGAATATTGATTTTGCCAGTATTGGAAGAGATGCAGGAATGCTGAGGGTAGGCAAAATGGACGATGGTGGATATTCTGTTGTGGTTGGAGGGATTGTGAGCAGCGAGGGACGGTTTGAAAAACATGGTCGCTGGTTACCATATCCAATTCTTATACCAATGATGGTGGGTACTGCGATGTCGATTGAAAAGGAATACTTTTCTTCAGATGCTGCCTATGAGATCGGCCGTCTTTCTCAAGATATGCTTAAAGGCGACTTTGAGTCTAAAGAAAGAGTACGTTCTTTTTATTGGGCTGCTCACCAATTAGCCCGTAAAATGAACCTTATGCAAATGGCCGAATTGACTCAAGCTTGTTCTAATTTACAGGGAGTGTTTGATCTGTCTGCCTTAATTCGAATGAGAAATCGACCTTTGTCTGAAGCAATTGGGAAGATTAAATCTGCTGAACAAGAGCTCGGATTTTTACCTTTTGAGGAAAGAGAGCAAGGTAAGCAGAAATTAATCAATTTGATTAAAGAGAAAAGAGTAATTGAGAAAACTTTTGAAGGAGAATTACGTATTATATACGGAGCCACTTTGCTATCTTCCGATCCATCTGGTTTACTGCGTTATCTTGAAGGATATCCCGTTTTTAAATGGGATGGAGATAAACATGCTGCAGTTTTTGCACTTGAAGATATTTCTTATGCCATGAGTTTTGGATCAGGTGCATTGAAGCACTTGATTGCTCGAGGTAAACCCATCAATGATAAAGGCTTTGTTTCGAGCTTAGTTAGTCCGTTTTTCCCACTTTTCGGTGGTCAGGTACTAACTCACCTTTCACACAGTTATCGCGGTAGTGCATTGTTCTTAAAAATTTCCTTAATTGTAGGTTCATTATTGGTTATTTTATTTTTTATTGCCAATATTTTACCAAAACCTGCTCATCATCGATCAAAAAGCTATTTTCTTATTCGTTGGACAGCGAAATTTTCGGGTGCCATTTTTGTCGCATTAATTGTGCTTTTGTCGTTGGAGCCCAACCTATTACAAACTCCTCGAGGACAAATCTCTGTAGCTGGTTTTGATTTTGCACTTGCGAATCTTCTCGCCTATGCCAAAGAGGAATCCATGGCGGAACAAAATTTAACAATTGTCACAGCAATCATATCAGGAGCATTTCTTCTTGTTCAGGTTGTAATATTCATGATTTGCATGTCACGCATTTCTCAAGTGAAAAACGAAGAGCTTAAGCCAGGACTCAAGATCTCATTACTTGATAATGAGGACAACCTTTTTGATCTAGGTTTGTATGTTGGTTTGGGTGGAACAGTCCTTTCTTTGATTCTTCTTTTGGTTTTAGATGTTAAGCAGGATGCACTCATTGGTGCGTACACTTCGACTCTCTTTGGTATTCTTTTTGTTGCAGCGTTAAAGATATTTGTTGTCCGCCCTTATCGTAATCACTTGCTGGTTAAGCAAGATGGCGAGAAGAGGTATGAATCGTAGTTTATTACTAGTAGTTTGCGACTTTCTTCTCCTCAGCATTCTTGCTTTGGCGAGATTTGATGTTCCAGCAGATGCGACGATTGCCAAAGATGGGCAAAAAATTGTTTCACAAGCAGTAATTGAACGAATTTCAGACGGAGAGAATTACGATGATGTTGTCGCAGAGCTAGAAGCTACCAATGAAACGCTTTTAGAAAATTTAAGTAGCGATAAAGATGATTTGTTAGAACAAAAACTCAAACTAGAGGACCAAATTGCCCAACGGAAAAAAGAGCTTGAGGACAAAGAAAATCAAATTGCGTCGAGAGATGCTGTAATTGCAGACAATCAGGCTGAGATTAAAAAGTCGCAAGCAGAATCCCGAGAACTGGAGCGTAGAAGAGAAGAGATTGAAAAAAAGAGGGAAACTTTGTTGCAGACAAATGCGGCATCCCAAAAAGAACTCGAATTACTCACGAAAAATTTAGCTGAAGCAAAGAGAAAATCGGAACAACTTGCTGAATTAAAAGCAAAAACTGAAAAAGAAGCTACTACTTTCCGCATTGAACTTGCCAAATCAATTGAAAAGGTAAAAGCCGAGGAGAAAGCTAATGCTGCTGCCCAAGCACAATTACGAGACGAGAAGAAAAGAGGCGACGCCCTAGTTGCTTCAAATGCGAAGATTGATGAGAAGTTCGATTCAATTAATGAGGGTCTCAAAGGCGTCGGACAGGATTTGAAGATTGTGGGGCAAGGACTTGCTGGAGTAGGGGATAAAATTACCTCAGTTACTGAGGAGGTAAATAGTGTTAAACAGGATGTATCTCGAGTGGGTACTAATGTTGAGAATATCCAAAAAGATGTTGAAGTCTCTGTTGCAGAACAAAAAGAGAATTTTAAAAAACTGACTGATGTTCAAACAAAATCTCTTAATGAAATTTTCACAAGGTATGATGAAAACAAAATCAAACTTGAGCTTACCTACAGTCATAAGGGAGGTTTTATGGGTGCAATCCGAAAAGAAACCTTTCAAATGGATACTATTATAATGGTCGATGGTTCGTTTGCATATTCTCTTGTTCATGCGAGAGGAAGTCCTTTTCGTTTAGAACCCTCCGTTCGCAAACTGATTGAGGTTACGGGCCAAATTTCAAGCCCTAAGTTGAAAAAACCGATTCAAGTAAAGGAAGTTGCGTTTATGGATGACCCTCGGATTCTAATTGTTCCACTTTACATTAATCCTTCCGAGTTAGAGAAGTCTTCTGAGATCATTGTTTTCAAAGCTCCTAAGAATCCCTATCTCTTTTCCGAAGCGATCGTTGTAGATGCGAATGAGGGTCGTTTTGGTCAAACAGATTTTGTTCGTGATGAGAGAGATTCTCGTTACATTAAAGTTAAGCATACAAATTTTGCTTTTGTCACCGGTGAATTTGATCCTGGCAAAGGAGACTTAGTTTTTTCTCAAAAAGGTGAATTATTAGGAATCATGGTAAATAACGATTACGCATTTCATGTAAAAAACTTGGGTGCTAGAATACACAGCGGTTCCAGAACTACTTTAAGCGCTTCATTTGATGCGACTAAAACAAATTCCTTAATGTCCTCGCTCAACAAGACTCTTTTTGGTCTTAATAAAAAATTTCGTTAATCCGTAGATTGGATTTATTTAATTTTTTTACGAATATTTATTCAGCGTAATTTTTGATTCGGTCAAATCGTAAAAAATCCAAATTTATTATCGATGTCTTTAAAATATTTGGTGAAATTGTAAGTGTTATGCTGATTTATTTCTCCTGTGATTTAAAAATTTAAGTGATGACATTTTTTAATTTCAGCAAACCCCTTCGAGAAAGAGGTTTTTTTAATGGTCTAATTGAGTTGCCCAAAGATAGTGCTCATTGGTCCATTACCCTATTATTTATTTTAATGGCGTATCTTTTGAGTTTTTGGGTTCGCTTGGAATGGATTGAATTTGCTCAGGCTAGTTATGTTGATGAAACTGGGGAAGTTCAATATTTACGCCCAGACATGCTTCGAAATGGAGTAGCACTTCCCAATACTCATGATAGCTTTTATTTCGGAAGTATACTTCAAAAAGGTCATCTTGGAATGCATGAAGGTAACCATTTGATTCCGAGTGTTTTAGAAAAGGGGATGATTACCTACCTGCCTTATCTTTTGCTTAAGTTTTTTCCCTCTCTAGATATTGAATTTTTGTTACTGTGGCTACCTGTTTATGTAGCAGGGTTTGTATGTATCCCCATAGTTTTAATTGGTCGGTTATACGGAAGTTCACTTTGGGGATTATTTGCAGCTTGTTTGGCAGGAATTACTCACAGTTATTACAATCGTACCTTAGCAGGTTATTACGATACTGATATGTTTTCGATAACCATCCCCGCGTTTGCTTTATACTTTTTGGTATCTGCAAGTCGAAAAAACTCGATTCATTACGGATTTTTAGCTGCGTTGACCTTGTTTTTATATAATTTCTTTTATTCCTCAAGTCAGGCAGTTACTGCATCCCTAGCGGTTACTTTTATTGGTTATCGCATACTTTTACTTTTATTTGATATTTTCCTTAGCAAATACGAGAGCAAAACCGAGGCATTTTCGTCTAAGAGTTCGATTTTTTCCTATAAGTCGATTGCATTAATTGCATTTGCTGCTTATGCAGAGTCATGGTCGAGCGGAGCAGTAATTGAGGCTGCCGATGGCCGATTTTTATTAGGTCTTGTGAGTTTGACCTCATTATGGATTGTATTTCAGGGATTAAATGCAAGTAAAGACTGCAATAAACTGTATTTAACTCTTTTAAAAAAGAAATTACCAGTAAGTTTCCCTGTAATAGTGCTCCCCATTTTTAGCCTGGCAATGATACTCTTTGTTGGACTTTTTGGTGGAATACAGGGAAAAATGTTTAGTAAATTACAAAGATATGTTTCTGCAGGTGAAGGAAAATCATCAAATGTTTCTACTTCCATAAAAGGTTATGGTTTACATTATTTAGATGTTTTTTCGACTGTACGAGAAGCAAGTGGAATCCCGCCCGATGTAGTTCGAAATCGCATTCTTGCCGATGCACCTTCTTGTTCTTGTCCAAGGTGCCTTCCTCAAAACGAAAAAGACGGAGCATGGATCATTCCGACCGCAATTATTGGATTTATGGGATTAATACTTTTGATTTTACGCTATTGGGAGCTTTGTTTAACTATACCATTTCTTGCTATTGCTTATTATTGTTTTAAGGGTGCTGTTGGTCTCCGTTTTACAGTTCATGTTGGAAATGTTGCATCATTAGGACTTGTGTTTCTGATTTTAGTTTTGTTCTGGGCTGCTTTTCGAATGATTTTTCTAAAATCAAAATTAATTCCCTCTAAGTTATCTTACGTTGTTAAATGGGCTACTTGGGTATTTTCAGGTATCGTCGTCTTTTTCTTTGCACTTCCTAATATTCAACATGCAAAAAATTATAATTCACATGTAGTGTATCCTATTAAAACCATCGAAGTTCTACAAAAATTGAATGAAGCATCGGATCCTGATGACTTTGTTGTTACATGGTGGGATTATGGTTCAGGATGTTGGTTTTACGGAGATACTCGAACTTTTACTTCTCCCGCTCATCAAACCTTCGATAATTTTTTAACATCGGAAATTTTACGATCATCCTCTCCAGTCCGTGCGGCAAATTTAGCTCGGTTAAAAGCCGAAACTTTTATCGAACAACAACAAAAGAGAGAAAATGGAGAACCTGCATATGGAACAGCAGTTCAAGCTATTTTTAAAGATGGAACCCCTGATTTAGAGTTTTATCAGGGATTATTGAGCGATCTTGAAAATAATAACTCTATCCTTCCTGCAAAAACGAGAGAAATATTCCTTTTTTTGCCCTATGAGATATTACGAATTTTTCCGACGATCCTCAGTTTCAGTTCAAGGAATTTATATTTCCCACAAAAATATGGTGCGAACAATCAAGCAGGAAAGGATCCGCCCATGATGATACTACGAAATGGAAGGCGTGAAGGTAATTCTTTTGCATTTGATGGAGGCTATCGTGTCGATCGCCGTGGGTATTTACGTATTGATGGAGAAAAGAGTGGAGTCATTCCCTATGGTCAAATTCTGTCAGTTTCAAATGATGGAAAACCTGCCAGGCAGGTAAACTTTATAGAATTCAATGGATTGAGAATTCCTTCGAATGTTGATTCTTCTGCGGCCAGAAGATTGTTATTTATTAAGGAAAAAAATGAGATTGTGATTTTGTCTCCCGAAACTTTTCGCTCAACTTTTGCTCAGAGATTTTTATTAGATCGATTTGACTTGAGTTCATACAATCATCCCTTGTTTGAACAAGGACCATTCCCGAGGAAACAACCCTACATGGCGCAAGCTGATTGGGTTACACAATCGGGGCAAACTTTAACATTAAATATGAGAGGGGGATATCGTATTGAGACTGATCTATCTAAGAATTTAGCTCGTATACCAGGGATTAAGGAACCTGTACCTTTTAATTTTCATCGCTCAATCATCAAACCTGATGGGGGAATAGCAAAATTGCCATCTAGATCAGTCCCTAACTCTAGATTTCATTTAGTACAAACAAATATACCAGTTTTTGTCGGCGGAAGACCATACAGTGTTCCAAAAGGAGGAAAGACCTTAGAGGAGGTAGCAAAACTGAACGGATTGAACCCGAATTACTTAATTGCTTCAACTGGAAAAAAGAAATCGTACCAATTTGAAGAATTTGAAAAATTAGAAATTCCTGCCAAAGGATATGAACTTCGCTCTGCTTTTTTCTTTCTCGATGATGAAGTTTTCAACAGCATCCTAATCCAAGGATTTTTGATGGAAAATCTTGACTCTAATTTCTTTCAATTGCTTTACTCTTCGCCATGGGGTAAAGTATACAAGTTTTTAAAATAATAAAATGTTGTTTCTTTTAACTAAAATTTGTTAATTCATAGGTATATTCATTATATTTGTTCGTTAAACTATTAAAAATTGCTTGTATTTTAAAAATCTCTTCTTTTTAATACCTATTAAGTTATGAAAAATCTAAAAATTCCTTTCTATTTACTTTTGTTTCCATTATTTCTTTTGGGGCAGGAAACGACTCCTTCAGAAATTGTTGATGCAAAAGGAGCTATTATCATAGCCCAATTAGAAGGTGAGGTCTCTGTCGTGAATAATTCTACCGGACTTCCTTTACCTCCAGAGAAGGTACAAGCAGGTGGCATTTTGTTTGATGGGCATACGATCAAGACAAGCGATAATGGAAAAGTTGTATTACTTCTTTCCAACGGAACAGTTTCTACCCTCAAGGCAAACTCTGTCTTAAACATTAAGAAGTTTACTCAAAGCAAGTTTGATCCTGGAGCAATTAAGTTATCTGAGTTAGAGGGTGAACCAAGCTCTTCAGATGTTGTGATTGACTTGAATATTGGTGACATGGTGGTTGACATTAAAAAATTAGATAAAAAATCTAGTTTTAATATAGAATCACCTGTGGGCACTGCTGGAATTCGAGGAACTCGTGTTGGTATGAATATTCAAACAGCACCCGGCGGAGGCTTTACTAGTAGACTCATTGTTCCTGAAGGAACTATCGCTTTCACTCCACCAGCACCACCAGCAATCCCCGGTGTTGCTGCACCGCCCCCCCCTGAACCGGTAGCTGTTTCTGCTGGTCAAGCGGTTACTCCTTCGGTCTCATCTACTGGAACGGCTTCCCCACCTCCGGTACCACAACCTGCGCCAGCAGCAGAATTATCTGCGATTGATGCTGATCTCGATACTGCTGTTGCGACAACAGCTGATGTTTCAATGGCGGAAGTTTCTTCGGCGGTTAGCGAAGTGGAAGCCGAAGCACCTGCTGAAACACCTGCTGAAGCCACACCAGAGGACGAACCTGCTCCTGAGGACGAACCTGCCCCTGCCGATGAGCCTGCTGCAGAAGAGGAACCAGCACCAACCGATGAACCTGAACCTGCACCTGCGGATGAACCAGCTCCTGCGGATGAACCAGCACCTGCGGATGCCCCAAGTGATGAACCCCCTCCAGAAGCACCGCCTGCGGATGATGCTCCCCCGCCACCATCGGATGCTCCACCTCCACCTTCAGACACTCCACCGCCATCGGATGCTCCACCTCCACCAGCTTCAGATGCTCCACTACCTCCTGTTGCGGCGGATGCACCATCACCTCCTCCTCCTCCTTCAGCTCCACCACCACCACCTCCAATAGACAATACTAGTATCATGGAATCTGACCCTTTAATGAGTAACAAAAGAAAAGGACGTGATACCGGTGGGGATGCAGTTAAAGCTATTAAAGCACAAGCGCTTATTGACGCAGGGTTAATTGACGAGGATTCTGCAAGCGATTTCGATACATTGGACGCCACACTCGACTTTGTTGATACTGTTTTCGCTTCTGCAGATCTTGGGATGGATATGTCAGAACAACTGAAAGGCTTGAAGGGCAAATCTGCTGATGAGATGAAAGCGAAAAATCAGTTTACCTCTACCCTTAATCGTCAAGTTGAACAGGGTGTTACTACCGCTGATTCGGCATCTCTAGTCGCTTCTAACAGCGCTGATTTTAGTGCTGAGCAGTTTATTGAACAGGCATTAGAAAACTCGGATCTAATTTCTCGAGTGGATCAAGGCCTTTCAGTCGAAGATGCGATGAAAGAAGCAACAAATGCGGCTACTGCTTCTGGTTCTCCAGAACTTAAAGCGTTGTTAGATGAGCTCAAGAAACTCCAGTTGTCACCAGATGAATTGGCTAAAGTTTTGGAAGACTTAGATGCAGGTCCTCAGGCAAGTGCTCCTTCTTCACCTCCTTCAATGGTGACTCCCCTTGCTTTGGAGAATGAGTTTAAAATGATCAATCTCTTACAAGATCTTAAGCTTGATGGAACACTTGACCTTACTCTTTTAATGGCCGCTGATGAAGCGTTAGCTAGTGTCTTCTTCCAAGATCTCGCGAGTACTTATGAAGCACTTTCTACCCTAGATTCTTCAGTAAGCAGTGATTCAAGTAACGATACAAGCAGTTCTGATAATAAAGAATTGGTTCTAGGTGCTAAAACGATATCCATCAACAATGGTATTTATTCTCTTGGTGAAACTAATTCTGATTACCTGATTGCGGCATCCGAAACGCTCACATTATTGGGGAATGTTGTTTTTAACACTTCATCCTCGGACTCATCATTAATTCTTTTATCTGCGGAGAATATAGATTTGTCTGGAACTAGTAGTATTTCATTTTCGGGTAACGAACTTGGAATTGGTTCATTTGATAGTTTAAATGTTGAGAATGTTAGCCTTAAGGCGGAAGGAATTTTGTCACTGCGTTCATTGGATAGCATTGTGTTGAATAATTCTAAAATGGAAACTTCTGGCAAAGGAGCAGATTTTATTCATTTGCTTGCTGCAAATACAATCACCGCAAATTCTTTGCAGTTTTCGGAACAAATTAAGCAAATAACCATGGAAGCGATGACTATTAATCTCTCAAATATTAATTTCCCCTCGAGCTCAATGGTAAATTTAAATTCACTTTATGGTGGCTTTGATGGCAAATATCCTGGTTTCGGAAGTATTCAATATGGTCGAGTGAATTTCATTCAAAACATACAATACGGAAGTAATGCTATTCTGGACCGTAGTAGCTTTGATTTGCACGGTGGAAACATCACTATAGGAACTAGTGGATTATAATCCGCGAATTTAATTAATTCCCCCCCCCTTAATTTTTATCTATGAAGTTTATTTCTTTGTTAATTATTCCTTTTGTGTCTTTTGCCCAAAGTAATGTTGAATCAAACACTACCGCGAAACCTTCTTTGGAAACTCAATCAGTGTTACCTTCTGATTTTTTTGCCGGTGCTTTAGCAGACGCACAGTTAGGAACTGATGAACTTGGAACTCAACGCTTAGTCGAGGTTAAAAGTTCTGAATTATCTCCATCTCTGTCACTGAGTTCTGCATTCAAGTACACCTCAAACCCAGAGAAAAGTAGTGATGCTGGAAAGAAAGAGGATGGCACTACATTAGACTTAAGTTTAATGTTTATGCTTGGGCTGGGGGAATATGGTATTGGGGATGAAGTTGTCACAAGTCCATCCATAATGCTTATGCATTTAAGAACATATAATGATACCATCAAAGATTTTGGTACTGACATGAGGTTGTTTGATGTGGATGTCCAGATCGCATCAATTACTTTTCCTTTTGTTCTGCCCAATGATTATACTTTGTCAGTAGCTAATACCTATGTCCGACCCATTTCTTTTAGAAATGATGGAGATTATCCTAACCACCAAATGAAGGGAAATATTTTATCTTATTCAAATACCCCAAGCGTAACTTTATCCAAAATTATTCCTTTAGAAAACGGTCATATATTGAATCTGACTACTGGACTAAGTTATGCCAAGTCAAACGGAGACACTCTTTCAGAATCTTTGGGGGATGCTACATTTCAAACATTACAACAACTAGTTGGTATTGAAAATACTGTATCAAGTTTACAAGATGGAATGACTCATTCTGTCGCTTTGTCTTATATTATTCCTGTGAATGATGAACTTTCATTAACCCCTTCTTTTTCTTACAGTAAAATGTTTTACAAAAAAGGTGCGAATTCAGGCAGGCACGATATAACTTATATACTCGGTGCCAGTGCATCCTACACATTGAACGAGGCGGTAAATCTTACTAGTTCTTCAAATTATACGGCAAAAGAATCAAACGGGGTGAATGGTGGTTCTGAATATAGAGATTTTGTTACTGGTTTAACTTTTGCCCTTAATTATTCTTTTTAGGTATTTGGCATAAATAGCCATCCATTTTGAAATTAATCGCTCGGGTATACTTTATTTCACTACTTTTAATTTCCTCATTATTTGGCTCAATTTCTGAACAAAAAGTTGAAACTCTTTTAGAGCAAGGTAAGCAAGAAGCTGAAAAAGGTGAGTTTGCAAATTCGTTGAATTCTTTGAACATGGCAATGGGATATTTGAGACAAGTTTCAAGATCCCATCCATTACATGAGGAAGTTCAGAAGCAAATTCGGTTAACAAAGGGAAGGTCTTTAGTGGCAAGATATAAGAATCGATCTGGTTTAAAGGCGATTGAGAAAAATGTCTTACTTTCCCTACGAGAAGAACCTGAAGATATTCATGTGGATCAATGCTTTGGGACTGTTCTTGCCAGAGAGATTTGGCACCCTCGTGATATTAATAGAAAGGGTGAATTATTTGGATTGGGGCGCAGAATTACAGTTTTACCAAGTGCTGGGGTTGAAGTCTCCATGAACAACGGTTTTAAATATTCTCTTCGTGCCGTAGAAGCAGCAAGTTTTGCAATTTTGGATGATAACATTATTGATTTTCATTCTGGTTCATTTTCATTATCCTCACTTGAGAAAAATACTCGTTCCATCATTAAGAGTCCATTGTCGGAGTTTGTTTTGGATAGTAAAGACCCGTTCGCCATCATGCTCGCAGTTACCACTAATGGAGGTTTAAAAGTGATTAGTCTTTTGGGGGAAATTGAATTGAAGCAAAAGCAAAAGCCTTCAACTTCGCTTCGTACGGGCCAACTGATATTTTCTCTCCCGGATGGATTCAGTAGAAAAATGAATGTTGAATTAAGTACTTTAATGGTAACTTCCAAATTAATGACTGCCTTTGATGAACCTCCCTCATTCTTTAAAAAACTTAAGCAACAGGCATTAATTCAAGCATTGAGGACGAAAAAAAGGTTCCGTACCATAGTCGGTGATGCTAAGACAAATTCCGATTTTCAAATTCAAGTTCTCGAGGAAGAGTAAAGTAGTTAACTTGTCCTGTAGTTTAAATTTTGAGTAATGGAGGTAGCTATATTTAATTATGTTCGATTACTGCAAGTCTTGATCTTTATAGTTTGAAAGAAAGAACTAATTCCAAGTAATATTAAAATGTTACTCACGATAAGAATGTAGGATTATCTCTTTTTTAAAAATAAATGCCCTAATTCTTTGGCAAAAAAAATAGTTTTGGGACATTATTATTGTTAAAGACTGAAAATGTGTCTCACTACTATTGTCTTCTATCACTTAATAACAGAGTTGGTATTTAACATCTAAGTGATCTGATGGAAGCAAGTTATTAAAGGACTTAAGTGAAGATTTAACTACTGCTTGATTTCTAATTACACTTTGCCATTTTCCCAACGTGGTGCGAATAAGCAGGAAATATCGTTAAATTTAGGAATTCTTATTCTCTTTGGATCTTTTCCTTTTTCTCCATTTTCAATTTTTATAATATCTCCTCTCTCTAATTTGCTTAGGTTTTTAGTTTCATCTTGATTGAGAGATCGTCTTTGTAATTCATACATATATTCATAACCATCAGCAGCAATTCCGATGAAGGACAGAGTTCCTTTTTTCTTCCGTACTGGTGAAACTAATCGGCAAAAATTCGAGTTTTTCGAGAATGATTGGACCGGATATTTACTTAACATAGTGAGTCCAAACTTGACCTCATGTGTTTCCAACCGGAGAGGGTTATTTATTTTTTCTATCCTTGAAGAGGAAGAAATCTTTCTTACTTCATGGCTGTAATAATTCGTTTTGTTGGAAAAAAATGGGCAGGGGCTACCATTTAAATAGGGCGAGTGTATAAATACATCCCTTTCATTAGTTGAGAGGTAAGCAGATGTCTCTTGTAGTTGATTACAGACTCCTTGTTCAGCGGGGTCCACGATCAAGATAAGTCCACTTGTGGATAGCATTCCCAGTATTTGTTTCATCCATTCTACTCTTTCATTCAATTCAGAATTTTGAAGAATTTCATTCATGGAGTAGCCAAGAAGAATGAGATCAAATCTTTGCTTTTTGGGGTGAGGAATCTCATTTCTTAAATCAAGTCTCTGTGTTTTAATTTGTGAATCATTCCATAAATCATAGCAAGCTCGGTGAATATTTTTTTGAATTGAGAGGCTTTTTCCAGAATAATCCCAGGATTCTAGAGAGATTGAATTTTCAATATTTAACTTACGAAGAAGATAAAGGGCACTCAATCCACTCGCACCAGAACCAGAACCAATATCCAAAATACGAATAGGAGCTTTATTAGGCTTTTTCCATTCCCTAAATGAAAAGGCTTCGCTCAGAGCAAGTGTCATGACTTTCCATGTTCGTGAAAAAAAGAAATTCCCATAGGTTAAAAGAGATAAATCCCTAGATCCGTAGGCTTGTGGGTCAAAGGTACGGCTTTTATTAAATCGATCGCTTTGTACTACAATTTCTTTCCTAATTAAGTTAAGAATTTTTTCTTCGCTCAGTTCAGGCCATTTTTGAATAGTTTGTGCCCACCACCAATCAGCGATTTCTTCAGGGTAAGCTGGTAGTATAACAGTGGGTTTCATCTTGCCCTGTCCATTCTCAAAAAATTGATTTGATAAAAATATGAACTTATAGATCTTCCAAATTTGGAAGATCGTGGAGAATTCATATCCTTGTGGTTTAAAATTTACAGCTTGCCGCCGTAAATTGCTTGGTCACCTAACTGTTCTTCAATACGAAGTAATTGATTGTATTTACAAATACGATCGGTTCGAGAAAGGGAACCGGTCTTGATTTGTCCCGCATTAGTTGCGACAGAAATATCCGCAATGGTTACATCTTCAGTTTCTCCAGAGCGGTGTGAGATCACCGATGTATAACTAGCTTCCTTAGCCATTTCAACTGCGTCAAAAGTTTCGGTAAGTGTTCCAATTTGATTTACTTTAACGAGGATTGAATTCGCCACGCCCAGATCAATTCCTTTTTTAAGAAAATCAACATTGGTCACAAATAAATCGTCTCCTACGAGTTGAACTTTATCTCCAATTGCATCGGTTAATTTCTTCCAGCCTGTCCAGTCATTCTCGTCACAACCATCTTCAATCGAGCGAATAGGGAATTTGTTGACGAGTTCTTGGTAATAGGCGACCATTTCATCAGAATCTCTTTCAGAACCATCGCTTTTTGCAAAAACATATTTTCCTTTTTCCCGATCGTAAAATTCTGAAGAAGCGACATCGAGTGCAAACTGAATTTCATCACCCAATTTATAACCAGCTTTCTCAACTGCAATTGCAAGTGATTCTAAGGCTGCTGTATTACTTGCTAATTTTGGAGCAAACCCTCCTTCATCTCCGACTGCAGTGGACAGACCTTGATCCTTAAGAACTGCTTTGAGTGCGTGAAAAATTTCGCAACCCATTCGTAAGGCTTCTCGAAATGTGGGTGCACCTACTGGCATGATCATGAATTCCTGTATATCAATAGGTGCATCCGAGTGGGATCCACCGTTGAGGACATTCATCATAGGGACAGGTAAAACTTTTGAATTGGGTCCACCTAAATATTTATAAAGGGGAAGCCCACACGCGTTGGCTGCGGCATGAGCAGTTGCCATCGAGGCTCCTAAAATTGCGTTTGCCCCAAGAACAGATTTGTTTGGAGTGCCATCCATGGCAAGCATGGCATTATCAATCGCTGTTTGATCTGTTGCGTCTAAACCTATAATCGTTTCTGCAATCTTGGAATTAACATTATCAACTGCCTTGGAAACACCTTTACCAAGGTAACGGCTTTTATCACCATCGCGCATTTCAATGGCTTCGTGTTCGCCAGTACTTGCACCTGAGGGAACTGCTGCCCGACCAAAAGCACCGCTGCTCAGTTCAACTTCTACTTCTACCGTTGGATTGCCACGCGAATCAATAATTTCGCGTCCGTGTACTTCAATAATATGAGTCATTGTATTTGGGGATGTATTTAAAAGATAAAAAGGGCAATAATGACTGATGGTGAGCAGAAGTCAAAATCCTTTGCGTAAAAGAGTTATTTACCCTGCTTAGTGACTCGCTTTTGTATAATTTTTTTTATATAACATTTCTTTTCTTATCATGTCAAAAACTCGCAATGCAATCTCGCCTACTCGGGAAGAAGATTATCCTGAATGGTATCAACAAGTAGTAAAAGCAGCTGATTTAGCTGAGAATACACCCGTGCGCGGATGCATGGTGATTAAACCATGGGGGTATGGAATCTGGGAAAATATAAGGGATGTATTAGACGGGATGTTTAAAGCAACAGGGCATAAGAACGCTTATTTCCCTCTCTTTATACCTAAGAGTTTTTTGCAAAGAGAAGCAGAACATATTGATGGTTTTGCTAAGGAATGTGCTGTGGTTACTCACTCTCGTCTTGAAGCGGATGAAAATGGTATTTTACAACCAGCGGGAGAATTAGAAGAACCACTGATTGTACGACCCACTTCTGAAACGATCATCGGGGAACTCTTTGCCCGTTGGGTACAGTCTTACCGGGATCTGCCATTACTGATTAACCAATGGGCTAATGTGGTGAGGTGGGAGATGCGCCCGCGTTTATTTCTAAGGACAGCAGAATTTCTTTGGCAGGAGGGGCATACCGTTCATGCGAGTGCAAAAGAAGCCATAGAAGAGACCAACTTGATGCTAAAGACCTATGCCACCTTTTCAGAAGAGTATCTGGCGATGCCCGTCCTTCAGGGAGAGAAGACAGCAGCTGAACGATTCCCAGGTGCTGAATCTACCCTGTGTATTGAAGCAATGATGCAGGATCGAAAAGCGTTACAAGCGGGAACATCCCACTTTCTTGGACAAAACTTTTCCAAGACATGCGGTATAAAATTTCAAGGAGTAGATGGAAAAGAGGAATTTGGATGGACTACATCGTGGGGGGTCTCCACTCGATTGATTGGTGGAATGATAATGACTCATTCGGATGATGATGGCTTAATTGTTCCTCCGAAAGTGGCTCCTACTCAAATTGTAATATTACCCGTCACCCCCAAAGAAGAGACGCGTGTACAAGTTTTAGAAGCTTGTGAATCGTTGGAATTACAACTTAAGAATTTACAATTTTCGGGCTCTCCGATTCGAGTAGAGCGTGACGATCGAGATTTGCGTGGTGGAGAGAAATATTGGCAGTGGGTTAAAAAGGGAATTCCTCTTACCGTGGAAATGGGCCCCCGCGACTTAGAAAATAAGACAGTATTTGTAGGAAGAAGGGATCATGGTGCAAAACGAGAAGGGATGAGCCTTGCTGAATTTATTACGGAAGTCCCCAATATTCTTGAGGATATTCAAAAAACTTTATTTCAAAGGGCTTTGGATTTTCGCGAAGAACATTCTCGTATCATTGATGACAAGAATGAATTTTATGAATTCTTCACTCCCTCACAGAGTAAAAATCCTGAAATACATGGTGGTTTTGCTTATGTTCACTGGGATCGTGATCCTCAGTGGGAAGAACAAATCAAAAATGAGTTGAAGGTTACAATTCGCTGTATTCCCGAAAATTCAAATGAGCCAGGAACTTGTATTTTTAGTGGAAAGGCCAGTCCAGGACGAGTGGTGATGGCAAAATCCTATTAAATCAAGAAGATGCAAATCATTCATTCAATTGATGAAATGCAGACGCTTAGTGAAAACCTAAGGAAACAGGGAAAAAGTATCGGATTTGTGCCCACAATGGGATTTCTTCATGAGGGTCATCTTTCTTTAGTTGATTTACTCATTGGCCGAACTGACAAAATTATCCTTTCAATTTTTGTAAACCCTACGCAATTTAGTGAGGGGGAGGACTTCGAAAAATACCCGCATGATTTAGAGCGCGATTTAAAACTTTGCCAAGAGCGTAAAGTGGATATCGTTTTTATTCCAGAACGTAAGGAGATGTATTCGGTTCACCATTCAACTTTGATTGAGGAAGAAAATCTTTCAAAAGGATTATGTGGCTCATCCCGACCCACACATTTCCAAGGAGTCACTACAGTTTGTGCAAAATTGTTCAATATATGTAAGCCCAATATTGTGGTACTGGGTCAGAAGGATGCCCAGCAAGTCGTAGTTTTAAAACGAATGATTAAAGATTTAAATTTCCCCATTGAAGTAATAGTTGGGGATATATTTCGTGAGAACGATGGATTAGCAATGAGCTCAAGAAATTCTTACCTTTCTTCTGAACAACGTGAAGATGCCTTATTACTCAACCGCTCACTTCTGGCGG
>Ga0209711_10002443_pt1 | contig 16659 bp, 25 predicted proteins | sample ArcticOcean_MG_C_7_FD_187441 | JGI IMG/M metagenome (GOLD analysis project Ga0209711, IMG submission 187441) | Marine microbial communities from western Arctic Ocean - ArcticOcean_MG_CB11_88 (SPAdes) (version 2) | ecosystem: Environmental > Aquatic > Marine > Oceanic | place: Arctic Ocean... | reverse complement strand
GTTCATCTCTGTTTTCAATTGATGGTATCCACCCTCTCTCCATCATATGGTTTAATACCAATACATCTTGGTATTGCATTAAACCTTTGATACCCATTTCCTTCATCGTTTGAATTAACCCATCTATCTCATATTCGTTTATCTTTTCCATAATACTATTCTTTTTAATTCATAGAGGTTCATTCCTCTTACTATAAGTATTACAGAGTTGTTTTTTTAGAAAAAAAGTTCTTAGGGAAAAAAAACTAACTCCGATATAAAAACACCTCCGATACCCCTTTTAGGAAAAAAGTATTTTCTCAATTACAAGAAACCTCAACTTTGAATATAACTTCTGTTAAATCTAACAGAAGTTGAATAAGTATTAAACCCTTTTATGGGGAGTGGAACTGTTGGAAGGGTTTGTGATAAACTGGGAAGGGATTTTGTTGGGTATGATTTGAAATCATATTAAAGAAACTTTATCCAAATGTAGATTACTCAAAAATAGAAAAGATAGTTAATAGGGTATATGGTAAGTAATGTTTGGTGAGTTCCAGAACTCATGAAATTATATATACATATTTATTACATTTGAATTAAAATGGTAAACGAGAACAAAAGTTCCTATTATACGGAAACAGAGACTTATAAATAGGACGTTTATTCCACATATAAGGAGTTGTAAGTAATGCGAAAAAACCCATAATCCGAGTGAAAAAGACAATATTTGAAATTACCAAAATGGGCTGTCCTTCAGAGGAAAATCTAATCCGAATGAAGTTGGACGGAATTTCGAGCATTGGGAATTTGGACTTTGATATTCCGAATCGAAGATTGACCGTTTTTCACATCGGAGAAGTTGACCAAATCGAAAAGTCAGTTATCGAACTGAATTTAGGAGGAAAAAAAATCTCAACTGAACAAACCGACCAAACGGAATTTAAAGAAAACACAAACCAAAAAAAACTACTTTGGTCTGTACTTGCTATAAATTTCGCCTTTTTCATAATAGAAATGACAACAGGAATTATCTCAAAATCTATGGGACTTGTTGCCGATAGTTTGGATATGCTTGCGGACAGTTTCGTTTACGGAATTAGTTTGTTTGTGGTTGGTGGAACAGTAATAAATAAAAAACGGATTGCCAAACTTGCTGGATATTTTCAAATAACACTTGCGATTATTGGATTTGTAGAAGTTTTAAGAAGATTTTTCGGAGACGAGAAACTTCCCGATTTTTCGACAATGATTATCGTTTCGATTTTTGCACTTATCGCAAACGGAATTTGTCTTTATATTTTGCAAAAATCAAAGAGCAAAGAAGAGTCACATATGAAAGCGAGTATGATTTTCACTTCGAATGACGTGATTATCAATTTAGGGGTAATAACAGCTGGAATTTTGGTAAATCGGTTGAGTTCTAATAAACCTGATTTGATTATAGGATCAATCGTTTTTATTTTAGTAATTCAAGGTGCATTTCGAATATTGAAAGTGAGTAAATAAAAAAAGAGAAGAAAAAAACCTTAAACCATAGGTATATCTTCTTCTTTTAAAATTATTGTAAATTGTAGGTATTAATTTAAAAACGATAGTCAAAATTGAAAATAATGGAAAACTATAAAAAAACTAATCTAATGGATTGGGAAATTGGAAAAGTAAAAGGTTTCTCTGGAAAGAATCTAATTAACTTGGAAAATGGTGGTTTAAAGAAGGTCAAAGTAGATTCCTGTTCCACATATCCTTCTCACCTTCACCCTAATAAAACAGAATTTATTTATGTTCTTGAAGGAAAACCAAAAATTACTATTGGACAGAATAATTATAATGGAGAGAAAGACGATTTTTTTATTTTACCAAACTCAAAAAAACACAGTATAAATAATCCTACTGATTCTGAATGCGTTCTTCTTGTTGGATCTATAAATAACTAATTAAAAAAACTACTACCAACTAAACCATAGGCATATCTTCTTCAGTAAGTTCAGGTGTTTTTCAAGTTTAGTTATCTGGAGTTAACTGAATTAAACTGATTCTAAAGCAAAAAAAAAGACCTAAATATTCAAACAATATTCAAATAGGTCTTATTTATTACAAGATTTAAAGACTTTCTATTACTCTCGAGCCAATAGTGGCATCGAATCCACGACCTTTTCCTTCCAAGGAAATGGCTTACGGTTTTGTTACTTCTGAAGAATATGCTCCGCTTATGGAGTTGCGTATTAACGAATTGACTGATGGCGCTCATGCTGTATTGATTCCAGCAGAAATTGCAGTGATGGAGAAATCATCATAATGTACAGAAATCACTACTTATTAATATCACTTAGTGAACCATTCGTGAACTTTATCACTTCTTGATCCTTTATAAAAACTCATCCAAATTGAACTATTACTAAACTTGCTTGCACTTAACATATAGTCAGTACCTAATTTAATTTCTTGGTCTTTATCTGTTTTAATTATATCTTTTAAAACACTAAATAATCCGTCTAAATCTTCTTCAGTAGCAGCAAATATAACTGACTTAATATCTGTTATGGATTTGTATTCTTGATTTTGGTAACCAAGATAAACGTAATCTTTGCCACCAATTTTTTCTGCTAAAATTTTCATAGTAACACTACCATTTGATAATGATACATTTCCAATTAGTTTGTCCTCAGGTAAAGAAAGTCTCTTAAATCGAAGAAAATGGAAAGACAAAGAAAATACGATTTGGACAAGCAAACACACTTTGCAAGAACTCACCAGTAGGTAATGGATAACCACTATCTGACAGACATTGATTCGCTCCAGATAATAGATACCGAGAACGAAGTATATCAGCACTATACCTATATAAATGCTATACCTGTTGTGCGCAGGATTATTGAGGTTAAGAGTAGGATGTCAGAACACTTAAAAGCTATGTTTTCTGGTGAAATACAGCCAACTCAACAGGTCAAAGCACAAGCCTACATGGTTGCTGAGTAATTCCGAGGGGTTTTGAATTTTAGTTAATCATTCACTACTTTTTTACCATACAAAATAGATAATGCTTTACTTACGTTAGCGGAGTACATAGAACGATGTGATTCTCCTTCAAATATTTGCCACTTCAAATCTATATTATCGTAATCACTTTGCTCAAGATAGCTACTGTACTTAACCATCGTTGGCACAAATCCACTGTGTTCCTTTCCTCCAACAGAAATAAAGATTTTAGTTTGCGGTATATCCCAAGTTTTATTTTCCTTGAATTGAGTAACTGCTAGGTTTAATAACTTTTCATTGTCCCAGTAAAAAGCAGGACTACTGACGCCAAATCGAGTAAAATAGCCATCTGAATTTACCAAACAATAAGCTGTAAACAATCCCCCAAATGAGTGACCGAAAATACCTCTATCAGAATTAGTTTTGTAATTCTTATCTACGAATGGAATTATTTCGGTTTTCATAGATGCAAGAAATTTATCTGCTCCTCCAGATTTAAACAACCCTTTGGGTACGTTAAGGTCTTTTTCCCTTTTTTCATCTGTAGAAGTAGATACAGATGTCGTATAGTCATTATATCTAAAAGTGAAATCGGCAGCACTAATACTCACAATGATAAGGTCTTCTAGTTCTTTTTGTGAATCCAAAATTGCTCTTGTTCCGTTGATTATTGGAAAGACCAACCCACCGTCTAAAACATACAAAACTGGATAAGAAACTGTGTCTTTTGTCGAATAATTTTTAGGAAATGAAATGTACAATTGATAATCTCTTCCCAATATATAAGAAGTAATTGTATGGTCTGGCTCCGTTTTTCTTTCTTTTGGCTCTAATTTTTGACCAAATGCTATAGTACTAACAAAAAGTAATAGCATTGCAGTTATTATAATTGAATTGGTTTTAAAATGTTCCTTCATTTGTTTTTTTTATTAAAATTGTGTTTCTTTTTTACAAAGGTATATTCTTATTAAAGATTACAATACAGTATAACAGGAACTTTTGTTCTCGTTTATCATTTTAATTCAAATATAATGAAATAGACTATAAAGAGGCATTAGACTTTTTTTCAATACTATTTTGGACTGGTCTTATAATCACTCGGAGATCTTCTCTTAATCTTTGAGGGTGTTTGAACGAAGTCTTTTAATTAAAAAACGTCTACACTATAAAAGTATAACCGTTTTATCATTATATATGGCTCCCCCTATTATTCAAAGTTGCAGCATAATTTCTTCTTTTGACGATCCACTCGCCTTGGACGATATCCAATTCTCCTTCCTCAATAACACTTAAGTAACGAGTTTAAACTTCCTTTAATTATGAAGGAAGTGGATCGATGATTCCTTGGTTACTAATTTGTGGTTAACGGTCTCGGATATGAGTAGTTGCGTGGTTTAGTACTTAACTTTACAAGTACACACCAAACTGAAAATCCGCGAGGATTTTCAGAAGTAGGCGAGAACAAGCAATTACTTATATCCATTGTTGGCAACTATCATTTTTAGTTAGTATTATTAAAGATTAATCTGGTCTTTCAGGAATATAAACAACATCAACTTCTACATTATTTCCATATTTTACTATGATAGAACATAAAACAGAAACACTTTCACCATTGTGGGTAGCAGGTTTCATTACAGGCATTTTTCTAAACACTCTCACGATCTCTGCTTGAATGTTTAGCTCTGAATTTCTGACTTTCATACCAGTCAGATTTCCGTTTTCGTTGATTACAAAAAAAGCTTCTACTTGCTTTGGTTCTGAAAGATTTAAATCTTTAGATAGACTCAGGTTAAACTCTCGCTTTATAAATGTTGATACTTTATTATTAAAACATTTCTTTATTTCTTCTTTAGAAAGTCCCTCACAACCATTATAGACAGGAGCGATTTCTACATCTTTTAATATCATTCTATTATCAGGATTATAATTTGCTAACCCGTCATCACGTGACATAATGCTACATAAACTTAACATTGCCTTTTCCTCATCGTTAGTAATATTTCCTTGTACCATCACCTGTTGTTGAACAGCATTGATTTTCATTATCAATTCACTTTCTGTGTTTTTTTGCCCAAAAGAAACAAGTGGAATAAGTAATAATAGAAGAATTAGTTTTTTCATAGTCTTAAATCTAACTCAATTCTTAGTGCAATCAAAATAGACAAACTTTAATCTTGTTATTTAGTTTTCACCTTTTATTATAATAATGAATACAACACCTCCGATACCCCTTTTATGAAAAAAGTATTTTCTCAGTTACAAGTAACCTCATCTTTGAATATAACTTCTGTTAAATCTAACAGAAGTTGAATAAGTATTAAACCCTTTTATGGGAAGTGGAACTGTTGGTAGGGTTTGTGATAAGTTGAATAGATGTTTTGTTGGATATGATTTGAAGAAGTTTAGTTAATTCTCTGTCATCTTGGTAAACCTTGACCCATTCCATTCCCCTCGAACAAAATTTGGACCTATTCTATTATCTTCACCATACATATCTAATAAACCATTATCATGAATAAACGATTTATACACATCCTTATCGCCTCAATCTTACCATTGTTCCTATCCTCACAATCAAGTCAATACCAATCCATTAAATCAGATAAATTAATATTGAGAGTTGATGCTGATTTTCCATCAATAAATCAATATAAATTATTGAAAAATAATGCAATATTAAACGGAAACATATCAAACAATAAGACTTTATTAATCAACGGAATAAAATTCGAACCTAAAGTAACATCAAAAGTTAATGAGAACGCCATCCTCTATACTATGAGTATTGAAGATATTGAAGTGTTACTTACTGTAAAGGTTGAAGTGATTGATAATATTGTTGAATTAAAATTTATTGAGATAATAGAAAATGGGATCTTTAAAATAAATACAATTGCTTTCCCAGACCATCAGTTATTAACGGTTTCTTCCAAAGTAAAAAACGCTAATTTCTCAGGAGCTAAAATGTTTACAGCTGTGGAAGGTAATCATGGAGATGTTTTTCAAAAAGTAAATAGAAAAACATTGGTAGATTCCATACCAAAAGGATTTTTGTATGGTATTTTATCTAATAAAAATATCGCTGCTTCTATTTGGACAAATGCTGTTCAAGAAAAAACGGATGATAACAGGATTCTTAAATATACTTTTAAGAAAAATAATGACGTTTACACCAGTCTTTGGAGTGGATCATGGTTGTATAGATCTGATAGAATGAGTTTTATAAACGAATTACCAGAACTAAAAATAATTATTACAGATGATGCCAATGGTGATAGAAAAGTAGATTGGCAAGATGGGGCAATTGCCTTTAGAAAAATTATGAACAATCCTTTTGGAAACGAAAGAGTAAAAGATTGGGTTGTTTTTAGAATTCCTTTTAACTTTGCTAGTCAGGCAACGAATCCATTTTCAAAGTCATTAGATGAAACGAAAAGAATCTTTTTACATACTGATGGCCTAGGTCAATTTGTAATTCTTAAAGGATATGGAGGTGAAGGTCATGATTCCAATCATCCTGATTATGGATATATTGGAACGAGGCAAGGTGGTGTAAAAGAGATGAATCTTATTTGTGATCAAGCTAACAAATATAATGCTGATATTGGAGTACATATTAATGGTACAGAATCTTATCCTGAAGCACGAATGTTTAGCGAATCTTTAGTTAAAAAGGAAAATCTAGGATGGAATTGGCTAGATCAATCTTACAGAATAGACAAGAGGTTTGATGCTATTAATGATAAAAGATACAATAGATTGAAGTCTTTAAAAGATCAAGTACCTAATCTAGACTTCATATACTTAGATGTGTGGTATGCAAAAGGGAGTTGGGACAGTCGAAAGGTTGCTAGTGAAATTAATTCGCTTGACTTGATTTTAACAACAGAGTTTCCACAAGATTTAGAATATAATGCTGTTTGGAATCATTGGGCTGTTGATTTTAAATATGGAGGGAAAAATATCAAAGGATTTAATAGTAAAATTGTACGTTTTATCCGTAATCATCAAAAAGATACTTGGATTGCCAAGCACCCTCTACTTGGAGGTGCTGAAATGGTTGATTATGAAGGTTGGCAAGGAAGAATCAATTATGATAACTGCATAGATATTACCTTCCAAGCAAATTTACCTACTAAATACCTACAACATTTTCCAATTATTAACTGGCAAGAAGATGTTATTCAATTAGAAAACAACGTTGAGGTTAAAATTCAATCTGGAAAAAGAATTATTGCAAAAGACGACAAAATAATTTATAATGACGATGCATATTTATTGCCTTGGAATCCTATTGAAGAAAACAAACTTTACCATTGGAACGAAAAAGGAGGCACAACAAAATGGATGTTACCTAAATCTTGGAATGATATTAAAACCATTTTCCTTTATGAATTAAGTGATTTAGGAAAAACAGTCCACAAAGAAATTGATATAAATAATGGTAGCATTATAATTAATGCAAAAGATAAAACACCTTATGTCCTTTATAAAAAAATACAGGCTACTACGAAAATGGATTGGGGAGAAGGTTCGATTGTGAAAAATGGAGGTTTTAATAGTGGAAACATTGACGATTGGAAAACGAATAATGAAAAGGCAAACGTGTTAAGGGATCGTCTTGGACAATACAATTTAATAATTAATAAAAGTAACCAACCAACTAAAGTATCACAACTCCTACCTAATCTTTCAAAAGGTTCTTATGTCGCAGAAGTATATGTTCAAACATCTGGAAATAGAAAAGCAACTTTAAAAGTAGAGTCAAGTACGAATGTTAAAGAAAACTATACAACAAGTTCGCTGTGGGAAAATTATATTGCAGCAGATAGTAAACATGGAAGTAAAATGCAAAAAATGCATGTATTTTTTGATGTGGACAAATATCATGATAATATCAAACTAGAACTTAACACAAGCAAAGGAGATTCTATTGTTATTTATGATGATGTGAGAGTAATCAGAGCACACAAAAAAACTATCATAGATAGCATCTATTTTCAAGAAAACTTTGAACACATTCCATCAGGAATAATCCCTTTTGTAAAAGGAGAAGCTGGTGGTGTTAATGACCCAAGAGTGCATCTTGCAGAAAAGCATAGTCCATACACGCAAAAAGGATGGGATGAAAAAAAAGTGAATGATGTTTTAAATGGCAATTGGTCACTCAAACTGCATGAAGATGCTCAGGGCATAATAATCCAAACTATTCCTCAAAATTTAAAATTTGAGCCTTATAAAAAATATAAAATTACTTTTAAGTATCAATCTGAAAGTGATAACTATTCGTTTGTGTTAGGAGACAATACAACAATTCTTTTTGAAAACAAGGTTAGTCATCAACATGACACACAGGTGTTCGAATTTATTTTTACTGCCTCTGAATCTGGAAATTCGTGGTTTGGAATCAAAAAAAATAGTGAAGAAACATCAGATTTTATCCTTGATGATATTACAATAATAGAAATGGAATAAGAATAACGAAGCAGAACAACGTATATAAAAAATGAGTCTGATGGTTAACAGGATGAAAATACTTACTTTTAAAAAACAATAAGTAAATATGAAAAATGAAAACAAATTAATAGGTGCTAGTTTGTTGACAACAATTACTGCTTCTTTATGTTGTATTACACCAGTTTTAGTTCTTATCACAGGTACAAGTGGAATTGTTTCAACATTCTCTTGGATTGATCCATTCAGACCTTATTTAATAGGATTAACAATTTTGGTTCTTGGATTTGTTTGGTATCAAAAACTAAAACCTAAGAAAGAAATTGATTGTGAATGTGAGACGGATGAAAAACCAAAATTTATTCAATCAAAAAAGTTTTTAGGAATTGTAACAACATTTGTAATTATCATGTTGTCTTTTCCATACTATTCGGGAATTTTCTACCCAAAAACGGAAAAACAAATAATGATAGTTGACAAATCAGACATATTTACAACGGAATTTAAAATTAGTGGAATGACCTGTGTGAGTTGTGAAGAACACGTTAATCACCAAGTAAATAAACTCAACGGAATTGTAAACTCAAAAGTATCATACGAAAATGGAAACGCAATCATTGAATTTGACAGAACTAAAACCAATGAAGAACAAATTGAAAAAGCAATTAACTCTACAGGTTATAAAGTAACCTATATGGAAGAAAACTAATGGAAATTCAATTAAAATCAAAAATTACTTGTCCAAACTGTGGACATAAAAAAGTAGAGGAAATGCCAACAAACGCCTGTCAATTCTTTTACGAGTGTGAGAATTGTAAAACAGTTCTGAAACCAAAAGAAGGAGATTGTTGTGTTTATTGTTCATATGGAACTGTACCTTGTCCACCAATTCAAGAAAACAAAAGTTGTTGTTAAATATCCAGTTGCCAACAAGGAACTGAGTTAAAATCCAAGTTTTTTTATCATTAATTTTATGTGTTAGTATTCTACGATTAAACTTCTGTTTAATCTTTTTAGTTAGTTTATGACCATTATTACTATTTTGAAAATAATAAATTAGGTAAGGGAGAAAGAACCTCTATATTCAAAAGGTGTCATTTCTTTAATAAATAAACCTCATTTAGATTACTCTCATAAAACAAGAATAATGAATGATGTTTTATATAAAATAAATTATACGATCAAATCCTCATTAAAAATAGATGATGATCCTATAAAAGTAAATAAATCCTCATTTGATAAGAGATTAAAAGTGTATTCAATTAATAAAGAACTCTTTGTAAAATCCTAACCTCTGTTAAATCTAACAGAAGTTAATCTATCATTTCCATAGGGAGAAAAAACTAACTCCGATATAAAAACCACTCCGATACCCCTTTTAGGAAAAAAGTATTCTCTCAGTTACAAGAACCCCCCCCCCATTTTGTGGGGTTTAGATATTTACTTTGTGTTCCTTTTAATCTTAAATAACTCTACAACACACTTTAACCCCTATAACCTTGTGTAATTCAGTTAAATGTTGTATATTTAGATTGTAATATAAAGGGAAACACTATGAGAATTAAATACAACAGAACTTCAACGATTCAACAACAAGGAAATAGATTTCAGTTAGATAAGGATAATTACGATTTAACAATCTTTGATAAAGGTGTAAGTGGTAAGATTCCCTTTTCTGAAAGAGAAGGTGGTATTAAACTAACTCAATTAGTTAATGAGGGTAAGGTTACAGAGGTTGTAGTGGAAGAACTCTCAAGGTTGGGTAGAAATACGATTGATACCTTAACTACTCTTAAATCCTTTGATGATAGTGGTGTTAATGTAGTTGTAAGAGGTATGGGTAATCTTCAATCTATGGTAAATGGGAAAAAGAATCCTATTTGGAATCTAATCACATCAGTAATGAGTTCTCTTTATGAATTGGAAAGAGATAATATATTAGAAAGAACTGAAATGGGAAGGAAGATGTATGTAATGAATGGTGGTAAGTTGGGAAGAAAGGTTGGAACAGTTGAGAGTAGAGATTCTTTTCTTCAAAAGGATAGAACCAAGAAGATATTCAACTTATTAGAGAAAGGTAAATCAGTTAGAGATATTAGTGGAAGATTGGGTGTATCAACTAAAACTGTTGTTAAGGTTAGAAAGTATTGGGATAAACCAAGAAAAGAATATGTGGAGGGGTTAGAGAACCAACCTTTGGTTTCATCCTCTGAATTCGTTGATATGATGAGTTAATTAACCTCTCATTACCCTATCAAATACCTCTGAAATAATTTGGTAGTTACAAAGGAAAGGATAAACCACTCCAACACTTATTTATAGGGTGTTTGTGAGTGGTTTTCTTGTATAGTATGGTAATCCTTCTTTTTAACTCTTCTTATTTCTTAGAATCTCTTAACAAAATAATCAATTAATTCTTTTTGTTTATCTTAACCCCTATGAAAGAAACCGATATAGTTCATTGTAGTTTTTGTGGAAATCAAAAAACCTTTGGTTCTACTTGTTGTGATAAAGAAGATATATTAACGGAAGAAGGTTGGAAAGAATTGGGTTATTCTTCATTAGAAGAATACCACTTAAATAGAACAAAGAAATCTATTAAACATTGTGTTCATTGTGGTGAATCGGTTCATTGGGAAAACGATAAATTTACATACCAATGTTCTAATTGTTCCAAAGATGTTTGTGGAGGAAAAACCTTTCGTTTAGATGTATCATTATCCTATTGTGAAAATTGTGGTTCTAAAGTTACAAGTAGAGATAATAAATGTTCTTGTAGTTTTTTACCAATACAAGATGATATCGGATTTGATGAATGGAAAACGGATGAAGAAGGTTTGATAAAAGAACCTTTTAACATCAGTTATTGTAAGGATTGTGGTGTAAAGATGGAAGAGGTTGAAAAGTATGATGATGATGTTATAAATGAAGAAACAGGAGAGGTTATAACAACTAATAATCATCCGTGTAATACCAACTCTCCTTTATATTCATAATCTTAAATCTTATTGATTCTTAATAATACATATCATATTTCCTATTGAAACATCTAACCCATTCTACGTAATTTTTATCCTCCCAATTCCTCAATGGTTTTCTATATCCTATGATATAATTCACCTCTTTTTCTATCTTTTAGTATCTCATCTTTTCCTTTTTACTCAATTCCATAATCTTTAATTTTTAATTTGTTTATATCCATTTAATCCTTGTTCTTTCCAACAATCAATAATTTCTAGTATCAACTCATCCCTATCCAATTCTTGAAGTTCATTCTCCCATCGTTTAACAACCCATAAGTTCTTTTCTGTGTGGTGGAAATATCTTCGTTCTTGTGTTAATTCATTCATGATTTTTAATTTTTTCTAAAATTTCTACTTCTACTTCAACCTTTCTATCTTCCTCCTTAATCAGTTCAGGAAATCTAAAATGTGTTGAAACCAATACCATTGTTCGGATTTGTTTGATAAAATCAACAACCTCTTTCTTGTTGTTAAATGTTATTTGTAATAATCCATTTGGATAGGTTAATTTTCCTCTTGAAAGTTCTGGATGATATCTAATTACATCATCTTTCAAATCTTTTTTATAACCTTCCAACATATTATCTGAAACCTCTTTTCTGTTAATACATTGAACAGTAACTCCGATTCTCTCATCATCTGTTATTTCAAATCCATACTCAATTCCATTTCCAACCACAGAATAATCCTCTTGGTTTAATCCTTTTTGTTTCATCCACCATTGTTCCCCACTTCCCTCGTATCCAATCAAATCTGTATTCTCTTCTATGTAATCACTTACTCTACTTCTTAAATTCATAATCTTTAATTTATAAGTTGTTTTTGTTTTGAAATTCAATCAATCCTCCTTGAACTGAATCGTTAACCCATTGTTTTAATTCTACCCATTGTTCATCTGTGAGTTCCCAACCCATCCAATTTTCTAATTCTTGTTGATTGAAATCAACGTTTAATCCATCTATCATAATTTAATTTGTGTTTTATACCCACTCGGTGTTTGGGTTTCTTAAAGAGGTGAAACCTGAACCTCATTACCTTACTAATATACGAGTGTAAGTGTGGTGGTATTGATTATTTTTTTAGTGATACCACCACTTTATTGTTATTCAAATTTTTTATCTGAAATCTATGTATATCCCATCGTTATCTCCAACCATATAAACAGGATAAGAACCATCTCCGTATTTTGTTTTACTCATAACACCAAGTCCTTCGTGTCCCATATCATAATTGAATGATGTTGGTAGTAAACATTTACCATTATCAAATGTTTTATCAACTAATTCATCCCAATCTTTACCTAACGATTTAGGTCTTTTACCTTGTAAAAGGTAACACGGGTCTCCTACCCAAATAGTTCCACTATCTACTCCAATTTGTCCAATTAACTTTCTTTCTTTACTTATCATTTTAGTTTTGTGTTTTATACCCACTCGGTGTTTGTTTAATTCCCTTTTCTTTAGTGAGGTAGGAAACAACCCCTCATCACTCAAATACATTACTAATATACGAGTGTAAGTGTGGTGGTATTAGTTTGTTTTTTTTGTTATACCACCACTTTATTGTTTTTAATTGGAGAACTTTATTGTGTATAACATCAGAGTTCTTCCATCATCACCTAATTTTATTTGGGAACGATTTACACCTTTCCAATTTTCCTTTTCAATACCCATAACCATATTGAAGATTTTATCAGTATATTTTTGGAATATCTCTTTTTGTTCATAGGATAGGTTTGATAATCTTCTAATGGTAATTCCCTCACCAACTTCATTGGATTCTATGTAAGGAAGTTTATCTGAAAAACTTAGAGGTAATGAATACCTTCCATACTCTCCGTAATAGGGGATGTTTGTATATTGAGTCAACCTATTTAGAAACTCCATTTGTTTTTCTGATTTCCATCCTTTACTGTTTTGTTTGTTGTAGTATAATCTCATTTTATTTATTTTAATTTGGTTTCTTAAAGAGGTGAAACCTTAACCTCATTACCTTACTAATATACATCTGTAAGTGTGGTGGTATTAGTTTGTTTTTTAGTTATACCACCACTTTGGTTTTGTTCAAATTTTTTTACTCTTATATCAAATCAATTCTATCTCTACGGATATTATAGGAGTGATACATACTATCAAATTGTTCGGTAATACTTTGAATTAGTGTTATATCAAAACATCCTGTTCGGTTCTTATCTGTGATAACTAAATCAGTATTAAATCCTTCATCACAAGTTTGAATCCAATAACGAGTTTCATATCCTTTTCTTTGAAGTTCATTACTCCAATAAACTTTTATCGGTTTTTCTTTTCCCCAACTAATATCGAATACACAAGGGTATTCTAATCCCTTATATTGTTTTGTGAATCTTACCCACGATTTCACAAAATCATCGTGTTGGTAATAAGAATAATCCTCATACTCCCAACCATACCTTTTTATGGTTGAAACAATACTTTGTGGTAGTTTTCTCTTTCTCATCTTATATTATTTCAATATCATTGATACCACCACACTTATCAATCAATCTCCCAAACCTTTTTTCAAATTCTAATTGTTCTTTTTTATTCATTTCTTTTATGTTTTAATTTGGTTTCTTAAAGAGGTGAAACCTTAACCTCATTACCTTACTAATATCGTTACTTAAGTGTGGTGGTATTAGTTTGTTTTTTTAGTGATACCACCACTTTAGTTTTATTCAATTTTTTTTACTTAAAAATACTTCCAACTTCATTGATTTCAACACCAAACCCATAATCATACCCAATGAAGGGATTCCAACTTGAATCATAATCCATTCCTCCATCTTCACCTATAACCATAGTAAAGAATCCCTCATCCTCATATTTTTCTTCCAATTCACTCATAAACTCATTCCAACGATTCACCATATCATAACTTCCATACCATTTCCAATTCATATCGTTTTTACAGAAAATCATTCCATCTTTCTCAACGATTTCACTCCACTTCTCTTTTGGAATAATCTCAAAACCTTTTTCCATTTCCTCTTTTGGAACTCCACTAATAATCAAACTTCTAAAACCCATTTTAATTTCTATTTTAATTAAGTTTCTTTAAGAGGTGAAACCTTAACCTCATTACCTTACTAATATACGAACACAAGTGTGGTGGTATTAGTTTGTTTTTTTAGTGATACCACCACTTTAGTTTTATTCAAATTTTTTTAGAATTTACTCACGATTGATTCAATAATCTTTTCATTCTTTTCATCAAGAAGGTATTTTGATGTTTGAATACAACTAATAATAAATTGAGTTTCTTCTTCTGTTAATTCGTAATACATAATCTTTAATTTTAATACTGATTCTCACTTTTCAAAACGAAGGAGGAAAACCTCACCCCTCAAATACAATAACAATATACGAGTGTAAGTGTGGTAGTATTTCACTACATTTGTCTGATACCACCACATATAAATCCTTACATATGAAGAGAAAAAAAGAGTATCGTAGTAAAGGGGAGAAGTTCTTTTTAGAATATCTACCAACTGAAGTTTTTGATTCTCTTAAACCAAAGGAAAGAGAGAACTATAAGAAGTATAGGGATAACCATCGTTATATGTTTAACGGAAAGGTTCAGATTAAGAAATGGGAGGAAGAAATCTCTAAACTGAAAGATAAAATCAAGAGTAAGAAACTTCAAATCAATGGTGATGATTCTAAAGGTTTAGGTGAAAGTGTAGGATGGAAAGTTAAAATGGTAAAGGGATATGAAGGTGTTCAAAAATATTCTGATGATTTTCAGTTTAATATATCTATTGGTTTTCAAGTTCGTAAATCAAAGATTCTAAAGAATAAGGAGGATTATGAGAGTGGTAAGAAAGGAAGTAAACAAGATTTAAGAAACCAAACAACATTTAAGGGGAAACCTCTACAATCAACTCCAAGAATAGTTCTTCGTATATCAAGAACAAAAGATGTATCAAGAAATCTTCACGTAGGTAGTGAGGTTGATGTAAGAACTGAGATAAGTAATCTTTACAAAGAAGATTGGAATAAAGAACCAATTGAGTATGTAAAGGATGAACTAAGAGTTATTTACTCAACTTATGTTCGTTATCACGTATTCCATTCTAATTGGAAAGAATTCTTCAAAGGGAAACATTCCTTTTCATCAGTAATTGAGTGGAGTAAGGAGATGGGTGATAAGAGATATGAGTGGTAACAAAAAAAGAGGATTACCAACTAAATGATAACCCTCTCTCTCCGATGAAAAGTAACTAAATTACGAGTGGATAAAACTTTTTTCCCACTTCATCAAATCATCTTTATAGATGTATTTGTGTTGTGAGGATATTTGTAATAATGGAAGAGATTTAGTTTTCTTCCAATTGTTCAGAGTTCTTTCAGTAACTCCGTAAATTTTCTTTAATTCTTCAATTGATAATCGTTCTGACATAGTTTTTATTCCGTTTTTAAGTGTTATTTGTATTCTAATGATATCCATTCATCAAATCCGATTTCTCTTAACCCATTAGTAAAGATTATATCATCACAAGTAGAACCATCTTTTTGTTTCCATTTGTGAGATTCTTGTTTCGGATTTTGTTCGTAATCTCTTTTCTTAAACATCTGTATATAAATATATATGTTAATAGTTTTTCGTTATATTTTCAATGATTTCATTCAAATCATCCTCTTCTTCCATTGTATCTAATACAATACCTTGTATCATCTGTTTTAACTCACTCTTACTCATCATTCCAATGAAATCATTATATCCTTCATCTTCATCAATATCATCCCTTAGGTCTTCTTCGTCAGAATATCCCATTTCTTTAAGAATTTCCTCTAAATCTATCTCATCTTCTGGTTGAGGGTGAGGTTTCTTTGGAACTAATGATTTACGATTCTTTGGTATCTCAACCATTGATACTGATTCATTGATACATTTACAATTACGAGGTTGTAAATTCTTCTTTTGTTTTTCATTTAGAGGAATGTTTCCCAACTCCATTAAACGAATTCTTCTTTGTTGTGGTGAAATATTATTCTCACTTAATCTTATTCCATTTATCATAATTTGTTTTCCTTTCTGTATAAATATTCTTCTTCTTCTTCTGTTTTAACATCTGAAAAGAAGTATCCTTCTCTTAATATGTTTGGGTTATAGTTCATTCTTTTAGAGTGGAGGAAGTTTCCATCTGTATCATATACCCATCGGTTAGATTTATCATAATAGTTTTCCATTAGTATCGTGT
>Ga0209711_10002440_pt1 | contig 16681 bp, 13 predicted proteins | sample ArcticOcean_MG_C_7_FD_187441 | JGI IMG/M metagenome (GOLD analysis project Ga0209711, IMG submission 187441) | Marine microbial communities from western Arctic Ocean - ArcticOcean_MG_CB11_88 (SPAdes) (version 2) | ecosystem: Environmental > Aquatic > Marine > Oceanic | place: Arctic Ocean... | reverse complement strand
AAATGGTGCCGGCTTAGCGTCAACTCAAATTGCGGCTCCGTATCGAATATGCGTCATCGAGGTCAATAAAAACCCTCGCTATCCCTACAAGCCAGATATTCCTTTAACAGTTTTAATTAACCCTAAAGTAACCTTTCTAACAAAAGATAGAATTAATGTTTATGAGGGCTGCTTATCGGTCCCGAACTTAAGGGGAAGGGTAGATAGGTGTCCTGAAATTCTAATCGAGGGTTTTGATAGAGAGGGTAAAACTCTCAGTTTTGTTGCAAAGGGTATAAGCGCTGGAACCTTTCAGCACGAGCTTGATCATCTTGATGGCCTTGTCTTCACCGATCGAATGAATGATGCCAGCTCACTGACAACTATTGATGAGTTCGAAGTAAACCACGAAGAAGAATTTAAGCAACAAGTTATTAGTATCGTTAAGAATTATGGCAGTTAAGATTAGTTGTGGTTCACTTTGAAATATAAATAGATAAAACTCAAAACTATTTAAAAGTCCTAAGTAATTGTTATTTAATAATTTCTTCACATCCTTCTGTATTTAACCGAATTTTTAGAAAAATTTTGTAGATTTGTCGTATTGAATTGTTTATACTAAATTTCGTAAGAACTAAAAAATGTTCTTATAAGTAAAAAGGAGAGAGTTTACTTAAACTAAAAAAAAGGAGAAATTGTTTTGGAAGATCAAATCTTAGCTTTAACGGCAGAGTTAGCTGCTGTCAAAAGTGCGGCTCAGGTCACAAACACCATGTTTGCTGAAGCGTACTATTACTTAACAATTCCTTTGATGGTTCTTATTCATGCTGGCTTCCTACTCTATGAGATGGGACAGACACGCGTGAAAAACGTACTATCATCAGGAATCAAAAACTTACTCGCGTTCGCGTTTACAATCGTAACGTTTTATCTGTTCGGTTGGTGGTTCTATTGGGCCTTACCGACTTTTCCAGTTACGTCCCTGGCAGCAGGTGCCGGCTACATGGAAATTTCAGGTTTAGCGTATGCAAGTGCTATTGCATTACCATGGGGCGATTCTGCTCAGTACATGGGTCCAAATATGGCTGACCACGCGTCAGGTGTGTTCTGGGGTGCTTTTGCATTGTTTGCTGCAACAACCGCGTCTATTGCTTCTGGCGCTCTAATCGAGAGAATACAAACTGTAGGTTGGGTAATCTGTGCGATTGTCCTAGGCTCTTTTGCATGGGTTGTAGCTGCCGCTTGGGGTTGGCATGCTGATGGCTGGTTAGTAACGCAGTTCGGTTTTCATGACTTTGGTGCTGCAGGACTGGTTCACGCCGTTGCCGGATTCTTCGCTCTAGGTATTCTAGTTAATCTAGGTCCTCGTGTTGGAAAATTCAATGCAGACGGTACAGCGAATAAAATTTCTGGTCACAACTTACCACTAACAATCACTGGCTTAATGCTAATTATTGTTGGTTTCTTCGGCTTCCTAATGGCATGTATCATTTTGCCTGGTGAGGGTTGGAGTTGGTATGCTGATCAAGGTACTACCATTTATGGTACTCCAATGACGCTTTCGGCTTTAGCATTTAATGTAGCTCTAGCTGCTTCAGGCGGAATTATCGGTGCATGGGTATTTACTAAAGACCCGTTCTGGATGATGTCTGGCTGTCTAGCAGGTATTATTTCAGTCGCCTCTGGACTTGATGTTTACTTCGGTTCACACGTAATCATTATTTCACTTGTTGCGGGCATGATTTTAAAACCATGTGCAGACTGGCTAGAGAGTTTAGGTATCGATGATGCTGTTGGCGCTGTTACGGTTCACGGAACAATTGGCCTATTTGGCGTTGTTGTTCTTGGTGTGTTCGGTTCTGGTATCCCAGGACTTGGTGCATTTGCTCCAGAAGGCACAGTTGCAATAAGCCTATATGGCCAGATTGTTGGCGCTGTTGTTATGTTCTTGCTTGGTTTCGTACCTGGATACGTTGTATCTTGGTTGGTTCATAAGGCTGGAATGTTACGTATCCCAGAATCTGTTCAAATCAAAGGTCTTGACGCAGTCAAGGTTCCTGCTCAGGCTTATCCTGAGTCAATGGTTAGTGACGATTCTGATTCTAAATAAGGAGGAATAATATGGGATATTTTGCTGAATCTTTTGCAGAACTCTATAATGCCGATGGTTGGATTGATATGGGTATGTATATTGGTGCGGGCAGTTCAATGCCTGGATGGTATACGGTCATTGCATCGGTTATGTTGGTAGCGATTTTAGTCAAAGGAAACAATGACGAACAAGATCACTACAAATAGTAATCTGTAAAAAGTAATAAACTAAAAAGGGCGGTATGAAAATACCGCCCTTTTTTTATCTGAAATATTTAATTTTTTAAACTTTTAGCAATAGCCTGACAGGGTCCTCTAAAGCATCTTTTATTGAGATCAAAAACTGAACGGCTTCTTTGCCATCAATAATTCTATGGTCATAGGATAAGGCCAGATACATCATAGGTCTTATTACTATTTCACCATTTACAACAACAGCGCGCTCTTGTGTTTTGTGCATTCCCAGAATGGCGCTTTGTGGTGAATTTAAGATTGGAGTTGATAAAAGTGAGCCAAAAACGCCTCCATTCGATATAGTGAATGTACCGCCGCTCATTTCCTCAATTCCTAAAGTCCCATCTTGCGCTTTACCTGCATAATTAAGGATTCCTTTCTCTATGTCGTGCATTCCCATTTTGTGAGCATCACGAAGCACAGGGACCACAAGTCCTCGCTCTGATGAGACGGCAACAGAAACGTCGCAGTATGCGTGATACACAATGTCTTCTCCATCTAGATAGGCGTTAACTGTCGGGAATTTTTTTAGCGCCTCGACTGCAGCCTTAACAAAGAATGACATGAAGCCTAATTTAACAGAGTACTTTTTCTCAAAAGCCTCTTTGTAGCTTTTTCTCATAGCCAATATCTCAGTCATATCAACTTCATTAAACGTTGTAAGCATGGCTGTATTCTGAGTCGCAGAGTGAAGTCTTTTTGCAATTGTTTTGCGCATGCGGCTCATTGGAACTCTCTCTTCCATTCGATTACTCGATGGCTGAGATGAGTGAGTTTCTGGAGTGGCTATAGGCTCTTCTTGAACATTCTCTTGAAGATTTATTTCAGGAGTCTCTTCAGTTGTTTCCTTAGAAGATTCTACTACATCCTGTTTTGGAGTCTCTTTAATAGTTTCTTTGGGAACCTCAGTCTTGTCGTCATTTTTTTCAGCGTCATCGTCTAAAAGAGCAAGAATTTGTTGAGCGTTAACGGTCTCACCTTCTTTTGCTAAAATTTCAGTTAGAACGCCTGCCTCTTCTGCGGGAACCTCTAAAACAACTTTGTCTGTTTCAATTTCAACGATCACGTCATCAACCTCTACATAATCTCCAGGCTTTTTATGCCAAGCAGCGACCGTCGCTTCGTTTATAGATTCTGGGAGGACGGGTACTTTTACTTCTTTCATTTTTTAATGCTCCTAGCTGTGCTCATTGACTGAATGCCTAATGCTTTTTCAATGATGTGGCTTTGGTTAATGTTGTGTTGTCTAATGCTTCCTTCAGCAGGCGCCGCGTAAAGGTCTCTCGCAACGACATGAAGGGTTTGATTTTTAACGATACTTTCCATAAAATTATGCCTGGAAGTGTACCATGCGCCTTGGTTAATTGGCTCTTCTTGGCACCAAACTATGTCCTTGGCATTTGGAAATTTTACAAGCTCTTTCATAAGCTGCTCTTCAGGGAATGGGTAGAGCTGCTCAAGCCTAAGTATTGCGACATTATTAATCTGATCGTCTTGACGACGCGTTAATAATTCATAAAATATCTTGCCACTACACATAATAACGCGGTCAACTTTTTTAGGGTTGATGTTGTCATATTGCTCTTCATAAACATCTCTAAACTTACCTTCAGTAAACTTATGTAAAGGCGAGGCTGCTAGAGGGTTTCTGAGTAAGCTTTTTGGCGACATAATAATTAGAGGCGATCTAAATTTTCTTAATATTTGCCGTCTCATCAAATGAAATATTTGGGACGCAGTTGAAGGGACGCATACCTGCATATTGTGACTCGCACAAAGCTGAAGAAAGCGCTCAAGTCGTGCAGATGAGTGTTCGGGCCCTTGACCCTCAAGTCCATGAGGAAGAAGCATAACTAGGTTGGATAGGCGACCCCATTTGGCTTCAGCTGATGCAATAAATTGATCAATAATTGCTTGCGCGCCATTAACGAAATCTCCAAACTGAGCTTCCCAAATAACCAGTGATTCAGGGTTCGCAGTTGCATAGCCGTATTCAAATCCGAGTGCAGCCTCTTCAGACAGGATTGAGTCAAATATTTGAACTCTTCCTTGCTTGTCACTAATGTTTTGAAGCGGCGTGTAATCTTCGTTTGCTAGTTGGTTATGGAGCACTGCATTGCGATGAAAAAAAGTCCCTCTTCCGGTGTCCTGACCTGTAAGCCTAATAGGCGTTCCAAAATCTGTAAGACTTGCATAAGCTAGAGTCTCAGCAAAACCCCAGTCTGCATTAATTTTTCCATCCGCCATCTTTTGTCTTTCTGACATCATCTTCTTAACTCGCGGGTGAATCTCAAAGTGATCTGGCACCTTTTGAAGTTTTTTGTTGAGATCTTTAATTTGTTTTTTACTGATAGCGGACTCATAAGGCTCTAGCCACGTAGCATCGAAGTAATCTTCCCACAGCATTTCCCAGGCTCTTTTGCTTTTATCTTTAGGCTGAATGATATTGTAGGCAACTCTCTCACCATCTTTAAGTTCCTTACGATAATCACTAATCATAGCGTCAACTTCACTTTGCTCAATAACGCCTTGCTTCATTAATGACGTCGCATAGTTCGCTCGTGTGGTCGGCTTTTTTCGTATCGCTTGGTACATTAAAGGCTGAGTAACTGCTGGCTCATCGGCTTCGTTGTGGCCATGTCTTCTGTAGCACATCAAATCAATAACCACATCTTTTTTGTATCGCATGCGGTAATCAAGCGCTAATCGAGTAATAAAACTAACCATTTCAGGATCTTCAGCGTTCACATGAAACACAGGAGCATTAATCATCTTAACAACATCCGTACAATAATCCGTTGATCTTGCGTCATCCTGCTTGGACGTAGTAAAGCCAATTTGATTATTAATAATAATGTGGACGGTGCCCATGGTTCTATAGCCTCTAGATTGAGACATATTTAGTGTCTCCATCACGATTCCTTGTCCTGAAAAAGCGGCATCTCCATGAATAAGGACTGGCAGTATTTGTTGGCGATTTGCATCTTCAATTTTATCTTGGTGATAGCGAGCGTAGCCCTCAATCACTGGATTCACTAATTCAAGGTGAGACGGGTTAAACATCAGCGCAAGATGCACATCATCTTTTTCCGTTCGAACGTCGGATGAAAAGCCTTGATGGTATTTAACGTCACCTGTCTGATTCTTACCAAGCCCAAGCTCTCCCGCAAACTCTTTAAATAGACTCTCAGCTCGCTTACCCATAATATTGATTAGAACGTTGAGGCGTCCTCTATGAGCCATTCCTAAGCATATCCTTTTCATTGAATGCTCGCCTGATTGCTCAATTAAAATGTTTAATAAAGGTATTAAGGTGTCACTCCCCTCTAAAGAAAAGCGTTTTTGACCAACGTACTTATTATGCAGAAATTTTTCGAATACTTCCGCTGCAGTCAATCTTTGAAGTAACCATTTTTTATATTCTTTTGAATTTTCTTTCTCGAGCGACATGGTTTCAATTTTGGTTTGAATCCATTTTCTTTCTTCAAGGTTAGGAATATGCATATATTCAACGCCAAGACTACTGCAATATGTCTTATTAAGAGACGTAAAGAGGTCTCTTAAGGTGTTGCAATTTGGACCTTGGTAAGAGCCCATATCAAAAGTCTTATCTAAATCAGTCTCGCTCAAACCAAACTCCTCCAAAGTAAATGATGGAGTTGAGTGGTGCCTAGGTCTTTGAAGAGGGTCAAGCTTTGCTCTAAGGTGACCAGAAAATCGAAAAGCATAAATTAAACGAAGAACACCAAGCTGAGCAGCGCTTTGACTAACTATTGTGGTATTGGAGTTTGATTCAAAATTATTTTCACCATAATCAATAAAGCGATTAATCACATCATCGTGTGAGCTAGTGTTGTTAGACATTATTATTGAGACTTAAGGAAAGAAAGAGGGAGGATTTAAATATTTTTTTTGACTGAACAAGGTCAGTTTTATGGCTACTTAATAGCATGCAATTTGGCACTTGCTTTGACTTCAAAATATTCACAATTTGTGAGTTAAATATTTAGATTGAAATTATATAGGGAATAGGGTCTGGCAGTAGTTAATTATTAAAATTAATAATTACTATTGTTGTAATAATAGTAATAGGATTCAAAATGAAATTTAGTTACATTGGTATATAATTTTCTATTAATTGCACTATATCTAGAATATTGTTATATGAAAAACAACAAATCTAGGCTGAATTTATTAAAATTGAGATTAATTAAGGCATTGTATATTTATATTTATACTGATTTTTTTTTGCATAAGTTATTAGTATTTGGTTTAAATGAATAATTTTTTAAAAATTCTACAAGACAAAGAGCACGTTCTTGCTGATGGAGCAACAGGTACCAATTTATTTGCAATGGGGCTTGAGACTGGTGATCCTCCTGAGACCTGGAACGTAGATCATAAGGGACGAATTCGCTCTCTTCATCAAGGCTTTATAGATGCAGGATCTGACTTGTTTTTAACCAATAGCTTTGGAGGCACTTCCTATAGGCTCAAATTGCATAATCTTGAAAGTAGGGTGTTTGAATTAAACAAGGCTGCTGGAACTATCGCAAGGGAAGTTGCGGATAGCGCAGATCGCTTAGTCGTTGTTGCAGGATCAATGGGCCCGACTGGCGAAATGATAGAGCCGCATGGATTGATGACCGCAGCCGAAGCAACTACGTCTTTTAGAGCTCAAGCAGAAGGCCTTGCAGAAGGCGGCGTAGATGTTTTATGGCTAGAGACGATGTACGCAATGGAAGAGCTTGAGGCCGCTCTTGATGCGCTAAAAGGTATTGGATTACCTGTTTGCGCAACTATGAGTTTTGATACTGCGGGAAAAACAATGATGGGTATTACCCCAGCGAATCTTGCGCTTAAAGCCAAAAGTCTTGGCTTAACTGGATTTGGAGCAAATTGCGGTGTAGGCGCGCCAGACACTCTAGCAACAATCAATGACATATCTCGAAATGTTGGGCCAAATACAGTCGTTATTTCAAAGGCAAACTGCGGCATTCCTGAATTCCATGATGGGAATATTGTCTATTCTGGAACTGAGAAACTAATGGCGGAGTATGTTCAAATTGCAATGAACTCTGGGGCAAAAATTATAGGCGGTTGCTGTGGAACAACTTTTGAGCATGTAAGGGCAATGCGAAAAGCTATGGATGAGCATATAGTAACTTCACCGCCAACCCTAGCTGAAATTGAAGAGAAGGTTGGTATAATGTCAGAAGGCTCTAGAGCAATCTTTAAAGGGGATGATTCGAAGCCAACTAAAGACCGTAGGAGTCGTCGTTCTAGAACATAAAAGCACTAATTAATTAATTTTATTAGCTGTATTTGTGATAAGATAATTTTACTAACAGTATATTTTTTTTTATTCTAAGTAAATTATTCAGTCCATGGCTTCAGTTAATAATAGCGCAATTAAAGAAAGCGTATCAATTGTAAATAAAAATCTTCCCAGTTTTGGTAGCGATAAACAATTAGAAGCGTCTATAGGAAAGCAAGTTCGAATTTCTAGAAAAAATGCTGGCGTTACTTTACAGCAACTCTCTAAGCAGTCACTATTATCAGCCAGCATGCTCTCTAAAATTGAGAATGGCCAAATTAGCGCCTCCTTAAAAACAATCCAACTAATCTGTCACGCGCTTAACATCTCTATTACATCATTATTTAAGCAGCACGATAAGGATGTAGAGCCAACCTTTATTAAATCAGGCGAAGGGCTGACAATTGAGAGGGCAGGCTCAGACGAAAGTCGTCACTATCAATTACTTGGACATAACGTGAGTGGGTCTCTTAAAGTTGAGCCTTGCCTTATTACGGTAACCTCAAGGGATTATGATTTTCCTGATTTTCAGCACAAGGGAGTCGAATTTATTTACATGCTAAAAGGTGAGATGGATTATTACTATGGCACTAAGATCTATCACTTTAAAAAGGGCGACTCCATATACTTCGATTCAGACAAGCCGCACGGGCCTAAAAAAATAATTAGTGATGAATGCCAGTTTCTAACTGTTATCTGCTCAAATAATTCGGATTAGATTAATTACAAGTCCTAATATTTTTTGGGTTTTTTAAAATTTTTATTTCCTTAAACGCGATCTAAAATTTCAACTTTTTTCTTATTTTTTTGCGATTAATTAGAAGAAAATCAAAGCTTTATTAAATTTCTTTAAAATCAACTAAATTTCTTGACAATGGAATATTATTTGGCGTATACTCAAACTTTAATTTGCTGTTACTCCTTTTTTTTTGGAGTCAAAAAGAGGCATTTGTATAGTAATTCATTTGCCCTCTATAGCTCAAACAACAGCAAGTTTATTAGTGTTTTTGTTTTGGTTTATATCTTACGAATCAAAATAAAAGCATGCTTAGGGGGTAAATCTTTAATAGAGATTTTTTTTATTTTTTCGGAGAGATTAAATGACAGATTTAGAACAGCACGTTAACGAGCCCGGTCGCGACAAACTTGTAAAAGAAGTCAAGGCTAAGATCGAAGCATTGGGCGTTACATATGTATATTATCAATTTGTTTCAGTTACAGGACGCATTGTAGGTAAAGGTATTCCTGCTCGACACTGGGAGCGACTCGCTGAAAAAGGATTTCAACTAGTATATGGCTCAACAGCCAACTTATTTGTAGACCGTCACGGAGATTATATTGGTTATGGTCCTGAATCTTCTGAACTTGTAGGTCTTCCAGATCCTGACACATTTTGTCAGCTTCCATGGGACAAGAGAGTAGCACGTGTTTTCTGTAGACTTTATAGAAACCGTGAAGAGCGTGAAAATCCAGGTGAAGCATTAACATCAGATTGTCGTGGTAACTTATATAGACAACACAAAGAATTCCAAGATCAATATGGGCTAGATATGCGTTGCGGTACAGAGCCAGAAATGATGTGGCTAAAGCGTGGCGATGATGGGCAGCCAAATGGTGGAGTAACAAAGCCAAACTGTTACCACATTGATCAGTTTGAAGAGTTGCGCCCTGTGTTTATGAAAGTTATTGAATATTCAGAGCAAATGGGTCTTGATATTATTCAAGGTGACCACGAAGATGCGCCGGGTCAATTAGAGCTTAATACCCAGTTTGATGACGTATTAAGAAATGCGGACCGCTTGACGACTTATCGTCAAATTTGTGCGCAAGTTGCCCGTGAGTTTGGTTTAATTGCATGCTTCATGAGTAAACCTTTTATGGGAGTATCTGCATCAGGCTGTCACCATAATATGTCTTTATGGGAAGGTGGTAAAGATGTATTCCATCCAGAAATTGCTGGCGAAGGAGAGCTTCCAGGAATGCCTGGAAACTTTATGTATAAAGAGGGTGGTAAGAATACATTTATGCCGGACCCTTCAATCGATGAAAAGATGCCTGGTCCAATTGGCCTTAAGTCAATCGGTGGTGTTATTAAGCATTTACCAGCGCTAACTTCAATTGGCTCTTCTACAGTAAATTCTTATCGCCGTCTTTGGGATACTGGCTTTTGGGCGCCAATTTTTGCAGATTGGGGTTATCAAAACCGTACATGTGCACTTCGCGTTTCTGCGCCAGGGCGTTTTGAATACCGTTCAGTTGACTCAATGGTTAATCCTTACTTAATGGGATCAGCGCTATTAAAGGCTATGGGCGATGGTATTGATAATAATCTTGATGCAGGTGAGCCTGAAGAGCGCAACATCTATGCAGCAATGGAGGCAGGAAAGCAAGTTAAGAAACTTCCTATGTCTTTAGGTGAAGCATTAAATGAGTTAGAAAATGATGAGGTAATTAAATCATCGATGCCAAATGAAATGTATAAAGTTTTTCACCATTATAAGAAAGATGAATGGGAAAGATTTAATGCCACAGTTACAGATTGGGATTTAGAGACTTATATAGATTGCTTGCCATAGGGCTAAGTTTTCTTTAGTTTTTTTTAGAGTGCCCACTTAACGGTGGGCAATTTTTCGGGAAAGGGAGATTATTTTATGTGCGGAATAGCAGGAATTATTCATAAAAAAGCTGGAAAAGGCGTAAACATTGGTCAGCAAATGACATCGATGTTACAGGCTTTAAAGCATAGAGGTCCAGACTCAACTGGATATGCAATGTATGGCAAAGACAATGGAAATCAAATATTAAGATTTAAAGTTGCTGAAGCCGCTGACCTAGAAGGTAGTTATGATATACATGCTATTATTAAAGATCGTCTTGAGACGGTTAATTCACGTCTTACTGAGTTAGGCGTTAAGGTTGTCAAGAAAGAAAGCCCAACAGAATACGCGCACCGTTATGAGGTTGAATTCTCTGGCGATATGAAAAAAGTTGCTGACTTTGTTGAAGATGTTGAGGGTGTTGAAATTTTATCTATCGGTAACTCACTCGAACTTGTTAAAGATTTGGGTGATGCATCGGTTGTTTCTGATCAGTACGGCTTAAATGACTTTAACGGTACTCACGGAATTGGGCATACCAGAATGGCGACAGAGTCTGACGTAGATATTCGCTCAGCTCACCCTTACTGGGCTTATCCATTTAGTGATGTTGCCGTAGTTCATAACGGACAGTTGACAAACTATTGGACAAATAGACGCTCACTTGAGAGATCAGGTCACCGTTTTTCATCCAACTGTGACTCAGAGCTTATTGCTGTTTATCTTGCCGATAGAATGAGTCAAGGTGACGATTTAGAAACCGCTATGAAAGGTTCAATTGACTACCTTGATGGTGTGTTCACATATTTGGTTGCAACAAAAGATCAGCTTGGCATGGCCAAGGATGTTATGGCTGCTAAGCCAATGGTTGTATATGAAGGTGAAGATATGATTGCGCTAGCTTCTGAAGAGGTTGCAATTAGAACTTTATTTGATCATCGTATTGAAACATTTGACCCATATCACGGAGAGGTAAAAGTATGGCAGAACTAAGAAAAGAAACGTCTCAGGAAATGGGACTTCATGACGAGCAGTTAAAAGGGAGAACTCAGAAAAAATTCTTCTCTATTGATGAAAGTGAAAATTTAACGTATTTCCACTCATTTGATGTTGACACTACTAAAAGTGCAACGATTGATGCCCTTGACATGACGCCAAGAGAAATTAATCGTGAAATCAGAGAGTTAATGGAAAAAGGTATCGGTGATATTACTGTTGATAATCCTATGTCTAGGCATGGTGTTGGAGTTGGTATCTTAAATAGGCTTAACTTAACTTTCTCAGATAGCTTGGGCTACTTTGGGTGTGGTTTGATTGACGGACCTAATGTTCATATTAAAGGTCGTGTAGGCTGGTCTTGTGCTGAAAATATGATGGCGGGCACTGTTGTAATTGATAAAAATGCTGGCTCTACTTTCGGAGCTGCTATTCGTGGTGGTGATCTTGTCTGTAAAGGTAGTGTTGGCGCTCGTACTGGTATTGATCAGAAGGGTGGCACAATTATTGTTGGTGGTAAGACGGGCGCATTTTCTGGATTCATGATGCAGCGTGGTCGTATGATTGTTCTTGGCGATGCTGGAATGAACTTAGGCGACTCAATGTATGACGGCACTATTTATGTTGGTGGTGAAGTTGAAGAATTAGGCGTTGACTGTGTTCAAGCAGATATGACTGAGCTTGATGTTCGTTACTTAACAGAGAAATTAGCTCTTTATGGTATGAAGACTCCTAGAGGCGTTGAAAAAATGCAAAAACATACTTCTGGAAAAATGTTATGGAACTATGCAAATTTAGAGCCAAACGAGAAAAAACTAATTCTTTAATCGTACATTTAACAAATTAAACAAAAGGAAATATTATGAGTGATTCAGAAAACCATAGACTAGGTAAAAGTTTCATCTTCCCTAAAGCAGTGATGGACGATATTCACATCAAATCTGATTTGGGTAGATACAGAATGAGAGGATTCTCTCTATTTAAAAAAATTCCAACATGGGATGATTTGACTTTTATGCCTGGAACGTTAACCCGTTTCGTTATTGAGGGTTATAGAGAAAAATGTTTAACTAAAACAATTATTGGGCCAGAGGCTCCAAGACCATTAGAGCTAGACATTCCAATTTATATTACTGGTATGAGCTTTGGTGCTTTGAGTTATGAAGCTAAAACAGCTCTAGCTCGTGGTGCTACAATGGCTGGAACTGCTACATGTTCTGGTGAAGGCGGAATGATTCCAGATGAGAGGCGCTATTCAAGCAAGTGGTTTTACCAGTGTATTCAGTCTCGTTATGGATTTAACCCACAGCATTTACGTTTAGCAGATAGTGTTGAGTTTTTTATCGGACAAGGTTGCAAGGTTGGTCTAGGTGGTCACCTAATGGGACAAAAAGTTACCGATCAAGTTGCTGAAATGCGCTCTTTACCAGCCGGTATTGATCAGCGTTCTCCTGCGAGACACCCGGACTGGCTTGGACCAGATGATTTGGCGCTTAAAATTGAAGAGATTCGTGAAGCGACAGATGGTCAGATTCCTATCCAGCTAAAACTTGGTGCTGCACGCGTATACGATGATGTGCGAATGGCTGCTAAAACTGGTTGTGATAGTATTTATATTGATGGAATGGAAGGCGGAACTGCAGCGGGACCACATATTGCTACAGAAGAAACTGGCGTTCCAGGGATTGCGGCAATTCGACAAGCTCGAAGAGCGATTGACGATGTTGGAATGAGTGGAAGAATTTCATTGGTCTATGCTGGCGGTATTCGTAATGGTGGTGACGTTGCTAAAGCAGTAGCACTCGGTGCTGATGCAGTAGCTATTGGTCACTCATCTCTTATGGCGCTTAACTGTAATAGAGATATTCCTGAAGCGGATTATGAAGCTGAAATGGGCGTTAAAGCTGGTGAATGTTATCACTGTCATACTGGACGTTGTCCGGTTGGTGTTGCGACTCAAGATCCAGAGCTTAGAAAGCGTCTTGATCCGGATGAAGCATCAGAGCGTGTATACAACTTCTTGCATACACTAGCAATCGAGACTCAAATGATGGCTCGTGCTTGTGGAAAGACAAACATACATTCTTTAGAGCCAGAAGATTTGGCTGCACTTACTATGGAGGCTTCGGCTTGTGCACAGGTTCCTATTGCAGGTTCACAGCATACAGTTGGCCGTCCTGATATGACACGTTTTTAAGATAAGGAGCTATTATGAGTACTAATGAAGAAACATTTGTAGTTGGAGCTGATGGTCTTGATTCAGATCGTGAACAAGAAATTGGACAACACATTGGTTATCGATATGATGTAAATCTTGTCCCTGACCTTAAGTTTATAACGCCTTTTTTGCAAAAATATATTGACAAGATGGGCTGGAAAGATCTTAACTGGTTAGAAGATATTCATATGGGTTATGAAGGTGACCAAGCTGCTGTTTTTGATAGAAATATTAATGGTTGGGTAACTATTCCGGACAATATTAAACTTCCAAATAATCAGCAAGAGCGAGACATGATTGCTCGCGAACTATTGGTTAAGTTTCAAATGTCAGAAAACCATCCAATGGTTGATCTTAATAACGCTTACCGTAAATTCTAACTACTGTAAGTTATTTCTAAAGGGGTTAATTTAGAGCAAAACTCTACATTATTACTCCTTAGTTTGTCGGCATTCCACCCCCTGGAATGCCGTATAAACTATTTTTCTTAGATTTTAATTTATTTCATCAGCACATGAATTTTTCAAATTGACCTGTAAATTATTATATGTATACTCAAAATATCTGTTAACTTAGTCTACTAAATGAGAGTTTCTAATATTAAATATGACGGTGATTGTGAAACCTACCAAATACTTGGAGGTGAGGCAATTTCAATTGATTTAAAGAGTGGTGATTCAGTAGAAATAGTCGATGTAGAGGGAGATCAGCAGTGCAGTGTCCTTGCTTTTGACTCTAAGAAATTATCAGTGTTGTCAACATTGAACTGGAATACAAAACCTAAAAATAATGCATCTGAAATAAATACAGATGATTGTTCGGATATGCTCAAGGCAATTCTAGAGCATAACCGAATAGATACCAAAAAACTAAATGGTACTGAGCTTTTCTCACCGTCTAATCCTGCAGATTCACGCCAGTCTTTTGATATTAAAAATGATGCCTTGTGCGTTTTTGATGCGAAAGGTGGTCCAATGATAGTAGATAAGCAGAATTCTCCCACTGAAATTTTGATTAATGTGTCACGCTCAAATCCATCAAGCCCTTCTGAGAGGCTACCTGAGCCACTAGCTAAAGCATCAAAAGAGATTCGGATTAGCAATAGCTCTGCAGTTGCCTATAAAGTGAAGGCCGGTGAGTACATTCAAATTATTGATGTTGAAGGCCAGCAATGTTCTGATTTTCAAGCCTTTTTAGAGGAAGATTTAAAAAATAATTTAGAGTTTTGTCTCGATCCAACGGTTACAAGATCGCAAATGCAGTCAAGCTATCCAGCACCAGGCACTCATGATAAGTTCTACAACCAAAATTCAGTGCCTCTTGTCGAGGTAATTCAAGACACCGTATGTAGGCATGACACCTTTGGCCTTGCATGCAATTCCAAGTATTATGATGATAGGGGATTTCCTGGGCATATTAGTTGTACTGATAATTTTAATAAATCACTTTCACAGCATGGAGTTTCGCCTAGAAAAAATTGGGCAGCAGTTAACCTCTTTTTTAATACGGCAATTGAAGAGTGTCATTCACTAACCTCAGATGTTTCTTGGTCTAGGCCTGGCGACTATGTATTATTTAGAGCAGTTGATGATTTAGTGTGCGTTTCATCAGCTTGTCCAGATGACACAACCTCCTCTAATGGATGGAATCCAACGGATATACATGTTAGGATTTACGATAAATCTAATACTTTCCCATCGGCGACGGCTTTTAGGCCTGATCCACAATCAATACCAACTATGACTAAAGAAACTGGTTTTCATAAAAATACCTCTAAATTAACTAAGAATTTTGATAACTATAATGGCTATTGGCTGCCACTTGAGTACGATAATTTAGGTGCAATTAAAGAATATTGGCAGTGCCGTGAAGGCGTAGCAATGATAGATCTTGCCCCGCTTAGGAAGTTTGAAGTTTATGGCCAAGATGCTGAAGCTTTAATGCAATACGCAATTACCAAAGATGTTCGTAAACTAGCAATTGGACAGGTTGTTTATTCTGCCATGTGCTATGACAATGGCTGCATGGTTGATGATGGAACGCTATTCCGTATGGATGAAAATAACTTTCGTTGGATTGGCGGTTCTGACGATGGTGGTAAGCTACTGAGAAAAATTGCAGCTGAAAAAGGATTTGATGTCCGCGTTAAATCATCAACAGATCAGCTGCATAATGTCGCCGTTCAGGGCCCTAAGAGTCGTGAAACATTAGCTAAAATTATTTGGACGCCAAAACTACATACAAATCTTGAGGACCTTAAGTGGTTTCGATTTACGATTGGTCGAATTGGTGGTGAGTTTGGAATACCAGTCATGGTATCAAGAACTGGATACTCTGGTGAGCTAGGTTATGAAGTGTTTGCACACCCTAATGATTGTGAAGCCGTTTGGGATGCTATTGCAGAGGCAGGCAAAGAATTTGGTATATGTCCTTTAGGATTAAATGCTCTTGATATGCTAAGAATAGAGGCAGGTTTAATTTTTGCAGGTTATGAATTCTGTGATCAAACAGACCCATTTGAAGCGGGCATTGCGTTTACGGTCCCTTTGAAAACTAAAGAAGAAGATTTTTCTGGTAAGGAATCATTAATTCTTCGTAAGAATTCTCCACAGAGAGTTCTAGTTGGGTTAGAATTAGGTTCAAATGAGCTTGCGCTCCATGGTGATGGGGTGTATATTGGTAAGCAACAAGTAGGAGTAATTACAAGTGCAACACGCTCTCCTATATTAAAGAAGAACATTGCGCTGTGTAGGATTTCAGTTTCAGAGTCAGAAATTGGCAACGAGGTTGAAGTAGGAAAATTAGATGGACACCAAAAACGTCTATCAGCAAAAATTGTACGTTTTCCGTTTTATGATCCTGAAAAAACTCGAGTAAGAATGTAGTTATTTTCAGGCAAAAGAATGCTTTAGATTGGTAATTAAGTCTAAAGCTGTAAGTATGGTTTTTAAGGCAGTATTTGTTAAAAAAATCATTTTAAAGTTGAATTTTTTGAGATTTTTTTATAATTTTCTTAAATAGATTTGATTAAACAATAAAAGGAGAAATAAATGAATAAGTTTACAAGTAAAGTAGCTGCTGCTGCTTTAACGATGACTTTAGCTTCTGTTTCAGGTCAAGCACTTGCGGCAGACTCTTCAAAGCCAATCGTTATACCAATTCACAACTGGTCAAGCCAAGTGGTTATGTCCTACGTTATTGGTGGTATTTTTGAGTCTATGGGTAACAACGTATCTTACGTTCCTGCTG
>Ga0209711_10002437_pt1 | contig 16692 bp, 16 predicted proteins | sample ArcticOcean_MG_C_7_FD_187441 | JGI IMG/M metagenome (GOLD analysis project Ga0209711, IMG submission 187441) | Marine microbial communities from western Arctic Ocean - ArcticOcean_MG_CB11_88 (SPAdes) (version 2) | ecosystem: Environmental > Aquatic > Marine > Oceanic | place: Arctic Ocean... | reverse complement strand
TGAATTAGGCGGTATGTTCTAATATTCAAGGTTATTTTATTACACAACTAAAAAAGGCAACGTTCCAAATATTTGAAACGCTGCCTTTTTGTACTTCTATGTGGTGGAGATGGGGGGAGTCGAACCTTTCAATGTAGCCCTTTAAACAAGGCGTTTTCATGACAGTTGTATGGATTAGGGTGCCTACAAGGGTGCCTAAAAACAAATCCGTAGTAATGTCGTAACCAAGGAATAACTAGCCATGAATAGTCCACAAATAGTCACACAATCGCCAATAACCCAATCAGATATCAAAGCCAAACTAGCTTATGACCTATGGTCCACATTCAATCCATCTCAAATAGACCACATACTTGATGCTGTTAAATCGTTGCAGCCTGGTGACGACCAAGCGGCATTTATAGCGTCGTTAAAGCATGACGTAGCGTTACTGGCATAGCTCCACAATAAGGGCTGAATGGTCTGTAAGTGTATTGCGGGTGCTGTGGTCGTAGTAACTGGCCATACATCTGCTGGTGGTTTCTGTGCCGGCTAAAGCATGGTCAATCCTAAACCCATTGTCAGCGCGTGAGTACCAGGTAAACTCAAGTGCTTGCTGACCATTATGGGTGCGCCATAGGTCGTTTAGTGTTTCGTTTGCTAGGCGTACAAATTGATCTGCACAATGAAACTTTGCACCTTCGGCGTCCAGTGTGTTGGAGCCAGTGTTAAAGTCACCAATCGCCAAAAGGGTACTGCTAGCCATAGCTTCTAGGGTATCGAATACACCGGCTTTATCTTTACGTTGTGGAAAGTAAACACCGACTAGCTGTATGCCGGCCCAGGCTACGCCAACAAGCGACCAATCGTTGGTGCAGCCGGTTATGGCTATGGGTGTGCTAGGCAGCTTAGTGGCCACCATAACGGTGTTTTGCCTGGGTTCAGTGTTGGTGTGGTGGAAGTGTGAATAACCTGCTTGCCTAAGCGTAGCTATAAGCTTGTGGCCAACCGCATTACACCTAAACTCGCTAATAACTACGGCGTCACGATCCTGGGTTACCAGGTAGTCACTAATGGATGCAATCCGAGTGCCGCCACCTTGACGGATATTCAACGATAGTAGCTTCATGTTACACCTACTAATACTGCTATTTTTTTGAATAATCAATTCGCCATTGTTCAGCTGGTGTGACGTCACTTTCAATGTCAAAGTAGTCGCTAGCCTGTTCTGTATTTCGTGAAACAAGAGCGTTTATTTTTTTTGATATTTCGTCACTAGATAATTCTTCATTTTCGACTATAGTTCTGAACTTAAGAATAAATTTTACTTCATCGTCTTTTTCCTCGGGCTCGTCATCTGCCCCAAGTTCTTGCCAGTAGCTTTCATTCAGGGTGGATAACAATCAGTTAAAGTTCGCTGGAATCTTGATTTTGTTAGGTAGATTGGAATCTCAGCATTAAGTCAGCGCTTCGCGGATCGCGCGAAAAGCCAGCAATGAATTCTGCGTGAAATCGGGTTTCAGGTAGTCTGGCCAGGTCGAGAGCTTGACGATTGTCATCTGAGCCTGTCGATTAATATAGATCATTTGCCCGAACACACCGCGCGCCATAAAGTCGCCCTTTTCGATATTATCTATCCACCAAAAGTTGTTATAGGCACCCTGTGGACTGGTATCGGTATAAGGTGGCAGGTACAGACTGTTGTCGCCCTGCGCGCAATTCTCAACCCAATTTGCTGGAACCACTCTGGTATCACCTGCAATTCCATTATTCTGCATCATCAGGCCAAAGCGAGCTAAGTCTCCCAGTGTTGCGTTAAACCCGCCACTGGCAACGGCGGTCGAGGCCTTGTCTACAGTAAAAAAGGCATTGTGTTCGGCGTTTATTTTTTGCCAGATATATTGGCTCACCAGCTCTGACAGCGATTGTTTGGTGGCCCTTTCTATTGCCCAGGCGACAACATCGGTTTCGACCGATCGATAATTGAAAACTTCACCATGTGGTCTTGCTTTGGGTAGGCTCAGAATAACATCATGGATAGTTGATGGTTCACTGCCATCGGGTGTTGGGCGCCAACCACAGGCAATATCAATACGGGTCATATCAGAGTAGGGGGCATTATAATCCTCGACAAATTGCACGCCGCTCGTCATTGATAGTGCTTGGCTGAGCTTGGTATCCTTATAACCACATCCTGCCAGTTCGGGGACATAATCGACGAGTGGTGCGTTGATATCGAGGACGCCCTGGTCACAGAGGATGCCTGCCAAACTGCCTACAATCGATTTTGAAACCGATTGGCATAGATGTGGCGTATAAGCGACCATCCCATTGTAATAGTTTTCGACGATAACTTTGTCCTTGTGCAAAACAATAAAACCATCGGTATAAGTAGTGTCGATAAACTCAGAAACTGTCGTATTGGCACCTTTGTGATCGCTAAATTGAATCGACAGTAAATCCTGATTTGCTGTTGATAGCGGTTTTATATCGCCACCGCTGGATTTGACATCGGCCGTTGGAAACAGGCTGCGCATATTCAGGAAAGACCAGCGATTAAACGGCGCCAAATCCCAGTTACTCTGACTTGGTCGCTTGTCTGGTGGTGGTGGAAAACCAGGCATAATGCCCAGTTCCCCTGCCGTTTTAGGTTTAGTCGATTGAGTCAAAATAAATCTCTAAAAATATTAAGAAGAAAAGCCTGGCTGATAACCCTATTCGATTGATTCAGGGTTCTACTGCTTACGTTTTGAACAGATCCCAGTGTCGAACTCAGCCACATCTTCATTACTCCGAATCCGTTTTCTTGCTGGGCTTCATCAGGTTGCCTGATACACTTGTAGCATCGGTGAACTCTTCAAAATATAAGCCAAGATCACGTAATTGGTTGAAACGTTTTTCTGACAACTCTCCAAGCGTCGTGGCTACAGAATTGATCAATAGATTCAGAATGATCGACAGACTGGCAGTGGAATCCCAAAATGTCTGGATGTGGGTATGCCCGGATAATACGTTTTCGGTATATTCCAATGCCCAATGACTATATTTGTCGGTAATAACGATAATGGGTATACCCAGGCTCTTGGCTTTTTTGGCCAGCAGAATACCTTTGCGCGCATAGGACGCCGTATCGACAATTATCAGGCAATTCTTTTGTGGATCGGAATCGAGTACCTGTGAATAGGTGCCCGTCATCCCTGCGGTAAAATAGACATTTTTGCGGGCGTATTTCAGGCGGCTAGCGAAATCGATAGCTAGTCCCCTGGTCGCCTGAAAACCGACGATGTGGAGGGTATCGATATGCGACAACATGTCGGTAATGGTTTCCCATTGCTTAGTAGCGACCAGTTCATAGGCTTTTACTACGGCCCGAATTTCAAGCGTCATACTCGCTTTCAGATGGTTGGAAGCAACATGCTGGATATGGAACCGCGACAGGGCATCATCCAGATCAAAGTCATCGTCGCGTAGTTCTTCTTTCAATTCGCGTAAATTGGAATAACCAAGATTACGAATAAAACGAATGATGGTCATACCACTGACATCCATTTTTTCCGCTAGAGACGCGCCGGTTTCAAATGGTATGGTCTGAAGGTTCTCCAAAATATACGAGGCTATCGCTTTTTCTGACCCAGTTAAATCACCATACTGCGATTGAATCAAGTTTTCGATGCGGGTCTTGCGATTTTGTTTTTTATTATTCACGAAACTCCCTATGATACGCACTCATTTTTCTAGACACTTACTTGGTTCCTAAAATAGTCATTTTCAAACTCCATTATAGAGACTTTTAGTGGTAATTCCGAGCCTTCTGGCGACGTCTGGAATTGAATGCCCTTCTTAGGTGATTTGCTTAACCACAGCAATTTTAAACTCTTGGGTGTATCGTTCGCCTGCCATTGTTGGTCTCCTATTGCGTTACATTGTAACCAATTGGAGTGTCTATTAAGCTGGGTGCGTATCACTAATTAAAATTTGAGTAATGAATGGGGGGCTTACGTAAATGCCACTGGTACTCTTGTTCACAGGCCGCCGCAATTTGAAACAGGCTGGCTTCATCGGCAAAGTTTGCAATAACCTGAACCCCGATGGGCAATCCTTCCCGTGACATAGCAAGTGGCAGCGAAACCGCCGGATGACCAGTGGCATTGAAGAGTGAGGTAAAACTTTCTCTGGGTGCCAGTTGATCAAATAAAACATCAACACTAGCATTTGCAATATCTGGGTCATAACTGCCAAGGACTTCTGGCAGGATGCAAGCCGTCGGCGTAATCATGGCATCGTACTGACTTAAAAACGTGCTAACCTGGCGGGTAATTTTTTCATAAACAGCCATTGACCAAAGATATTCTTCGGCTCTGATAGTTCGTCCTCGTTCATAGGCTGCCAATGTCGTCGTCTGTAAGTTATCTGGTCCCGGCGTTCGGTTTAAATATCCAGACATGTCTCTAATTGAATGATATAAATGCGCACACCAGATCAGTTTTTGGGCTCGCAGATATTCAGCGTAATCAAAGTCTGGAGATGCCATGTGGATGCGATGCCCCTGGGCTTCCAAAAACGATGCTGTCTTTTGGGTGGCGGCTAAAATTTGCGAATCAACCGGCAATCCGGACCAGCTATCACACACCAGCGCAATATCAAGCGTCTTGCTTGGTGAAACTACTTCATTGATAAAGGGCTGAGCTGGCACTGGAATTTCATAAAAATCACCTACATAGGAACCCGCCATAATATCCAGCAAAGCCGCACAATCGCGGACCGATCGGGTCAGCATAAATCCCGTCGCGATACCGCCTAGAGGCGCATTGGAATAGGGCGCTGCTGATACTCGACCTCGGGACGGTTTCAGTCCCACCAAGCCGCAGCATGCCGCTGGGTTACGGATCGATCCGCCACCATCACTGGCCTGTGCAAATGGAACAACGCCCGCTGCAACCATTGCGGCGGCCCCACCGCTAGAACCGGATGTTGTCCGGGTCAAGTCCCAGGGGTTATGAGTCGAACCATAAAGTCGGGTCTCGATGGTCGCGGCCAATCCATGTTCGGAAGATGTTGTGCGACCCAGAGTCACAATACCGGCATCACACATGCGGTCATAAAACCCCATGTTTTGAGTAGCGATGAAGCCTTTTGAAAACTCACTTCCAAATTCTGCCTTGCGGCCTTTTTTAGAAGGGAAATCCTTGACCAATGTTGGTACACCAGGAAAAGCAACATTAGCAGGAATGATCTTTTCTATCCCTTCTAATGCATCATCATATACTTCAATAACACCGTTTAAATCAGGGTTCAGCTCCACAATACCAGCAAGTGCTAGAGCCGAAAGTTCGCCCATTGTTACCTCGCCAGCTTTCACTTTTTCGGCCAGTGCGAGTCCATCCAGGTATGAATATTCGAGTTTGTCCATTGTGTAATTTCCGTGATCTCAACTTTCTCTTTTAGAAAGCCTGTTCTGTACTGAAACGAGGTGCCGAAGCAATTAATGTTCGGGTGTACTCTTCTTTAGGATTGTTAAGAACGTCGCCAACATCACCTATCTCTATCAGGTGTCCATCCCTGAACACCGCCACGCGAGAGCAGATCATGCGCACAACAGCTAGATCGTGAGAGATGTAAATAATCGTTAAATTTTCCTTTTCGCGAATATGTTCCAGCAAGTCTAATATTTGAGCTTGAATAGTTACGTCCAAAGCGGATGTTATTTCATCCGCGATTAGAACTTTGGGTTCCATAGCGAGTGCTCTGGCAATTCCAACCCGCTGGCATTGCCCACCCGACAACTGGCGTGGTCGCCGGGAACTTAGTTTTTCGGGTATTTCAACTAGTTTCATCAGTTCCGAAGTGCGTGTCTCAACTTGATCTCGAGGGATTAGGTTATGAACGATTAACGGTTCGGCGATAGTTTGTCTTATGGTGAACCGGGGGTTTAACGATTCAAATGGATTTTGAAAAGCCATTTGCACTTCGCGGTGATAATTAATCAGATCAGATCCGCTAAAATCAGCAATGTTTTGTCCTTCATAAGTAACCGATCCTGCCGTTGGATTCTGTAAGCGCGTGATGACTCTGGCGAGGGTGCTTTTGCCGGAACCGCTTTCTCCTACAATGCCGATGACTTCACCTTTATATATGTCCATGGAAATATTGCCAAGGGCTTTCACCGGTGGCGCCGATATCCCACCTAACAATCCAAACAGCGCAGCATTTTTGCCGGGGAATTCCACCGCCAGATTTTTAATGCCCATGACGGGTTTCGCTGTAATAGTTTGAACGGGTTCAATTTCGCCCAATGACTGCTGACGAAGCCTGGCGCGAATCGATGGCTGTGAATTAATCAGTAGCTGTGTATAGGGATCTTTAGGGTGAAAAATAATATCCTGTGTGGTGCCCTGTTCGACTACTTTGCCATCCTTCATCACCAAAACCCGATCACAGATTTCGCTGATGACGCCCAGGTCGTGAGAGACAAAAATAATTGTTAGGTTTTGCTGCTGGTTCAAGTCTTTCAACAGTGCCAGAATACGAGCTTGCACCGTCACATCAAGCGCAGTGGTTGGTTCGTCTGCGATCAGAAATTTGGGTTTGCAGGCGATGGCTGAGGCAATCATCACGCGTTGTTTCATACCGCCTGACAATTCGTGGGGAAAGGCATCAACCCGGTGTTCAGGATCAGCGATACCAACAGTATGTAAAAGGTCAATAGCAGTTGTCCGGGCGTCACTGGCGCTAGCACCCTCGTGGTAGCGCAAGGGTTCGGCGACATGGGTACCAGCGGTCATTAATGGATCGAGATGGGAGGACGGATTTTGGAAAATCATCGATGCCTGTTTGCCGCGAATAGTACGCCATTCGTCATCGCTTAAATTGCTCAGATCACGCCCTTCGTATAATACCTTGCCCGATGCGCTTGCTGTGCCGGGTAATAATCCTAATATCGATCTGCACATAACCGATTTGCCAGAACCGCTTTCGCCAACCACGCCAAGGATCTCGCCGCGTATTAATTCAAAAGAGACTCCGCGAACGGCTTGCACCTTCTGGTTTTCCATATGGAAATCGACGCTTAGGTTTTCGACGCTAACAAGAGAGGTGCCTGAATTTTGAGTGCCAGTAGTCATCAGTCTGACCCCAACCGTAGACTGGATAAGCCGTTACCGATTAAAGCCAATCCTAATCCCATAGAAACCGTAGCGACGCCGGGGAAAAAGCTGATCCACCAGGCGGTTGAAATATAGGACTGTCCATTTGCAATCATCACTCCCCATTCCGGCGTGGGTGGTTGAACACCAAGGCCGAGGAATCCCAGACTGGCACCCAATAGAATAACTAGAACAGCATCTGTCACCGCATATACAATAATGGGTGACAGGGCATTGGGAAGCACATGTCGTAGCATGATGTAAACCGGACTAAAGCCCAGCGTCTGGGCAGCTTGAATATATTCAGACTTTTTAATAATTTGCACGTCGGCTCGGATTAATCGCGCATAGGGCACCCAGGCAACAAACGCCAGGGCAATAATAAAATTTACCAGTCCCGGTCCTAACATAGCAACAATGACCAGCACAAGTACAAAAAAAGGGAAGGCGAGGGTAATATCCACAAGGCGCATGAGAATTTTGTCGATAATTCCGCCCATATACCCGGCAACCAGCCCAAAGAAGATGCCAATGATCATCGGTGCGAATACACCAGCTACACCCATCCAGATATCAATTCGTGCGGCATAGAGCACTCTGGTGAACATGTCCCGTCCCAGATCGTCTGTGCCAAACAAATTGCTCGAACTGGGGGGCTGTAGAATTTTAAGGAAATCGATGGCGATGGGGTCATAGTCGGAAATCAAAGGTGCCGCGATTGCCCCGATTAACCAGACTAAAACAATGATGCCACCGCAGATCATAGAGACGGGTAATCTAAAAATGATTGACCGTTGCTCGGTAGTTTCGATGCGTTCGGATTCGATATCTTCGTTAGGGTTCATAGCTCTACCCTCGGATCTATTAACGCAGATAACAGGTCAACAATTAGTGTCACAGATATGGTAGCCATCGCATAAAATAGGGTAATACCCTGCACCACAAAATAGTCGCGGCCTAAAATAGAATTGATGATCAGCTTTCCGACACCGGGCACGGCGTAAACTGTTTCTACAACAATCGATCCACCAATCAGATAAGTCACCATTACGCCGAACAGGTTTAATGTGGGTAATATTGAATTTTTCAGAATGTGATGTGAAAAAATATATCGCTCTGGCAAGCCCTTTGACTGGCTGGCTGTTACATAATCAGATTTCATTTGCTCGATGATAGCGACCCTGAGATTGCGCAGCAACACTGGCACTAACCAGATAGAGGTGCTAATTGCGGGTAGGAACAAATGGTGCAAGTGACCAATAAAGTCTTTTCCATAACCGGTAACTGGAAACCAGCCAAGCTCAACACCAAACAGTCGTGCCATCATGATGCCTAACCAGAAAACCGGAATGGTCAAACCCAGAACGGTAAATTGATTAATTATTTGATCGAGTAGTTTTCCTTCATTTTTGGCAGAAAGAATGGCCAGAAAAACCGTGGTTGGTATCGTGATGCAAATGACATAAACAATCAAAAATACGGTCGGTGGTAGAAAGCTTAATATAAGTTCTGTGACCGGACGTTGATAAGGAATGGAATTGCCCAAATCACCCTGCAATGTATTAGACATGTAGACAAAGTATTGCTGATAGGCGGGCAGATCCAAACCATAATGCGCCCGTACAGCGGCAATCACCTCTGGTGTCGCGCGCTGACCAACCAGCAAGCGAATAGGGTCGCCGGGGGTTAGCTGCATCAACACAAAAGTAATAATGCTAATACCTATTAATACAGGTATCAGATACAGCAATCGCTGAAAAATGACTTGGAGAAAATGCATTATACAACCCACGTGCGAATTAAATAAGAAATGTAAGTTGATGTAACAAGTAAAGAAGGACGACAAACCACAGACTGTGATTCATCGCCTTGGGAACCGCTTAGTTAACAGTAGCGCCTTCTAGTGTCCACTGCAGTGCCGGGGTCATGATAAGCCCCGAAATCCGCTTGCTGTAAGCATTAGCAAATGGAGGGTAGTACAGAGGAATTTGCGACACTTCGGTCGTAGTAATTTCCTGTATTTCGTGATAGATTTTTTCGCGTTTAGCAACGTCAAGTTCTGTTGCACCCGCTTCCATCAAGGCATCAACTTTAGGATTGTTGTAGGTTGTATAAAAAGCCTTGGTGCCACATTCGCCACACAATGCCCAGCCAACAGCCAGATCAGGGTCGGTGGTTTCGTTATACCACCATGAAGCAGATGCATCATAGTCACCGCCTGGAACGCGATCCCACCATACGCCAGCATCAACAATTTCTAGTTTGGCTTTCAGGCCAATCGCAGCCCACTGAGCTTGAATAAGTGTCGCAAGTTGCTGGTCGGCATTACTGCTTCTAACTAGTAAAACAGCTTCACCACTAAATCCACCGGCTTCAGCTAATAGCGCTTTTGCCTTGGCAGGGTTGTAAGTGTTAACAGAGAATCCCGAATGATGGAAGTCAAGCCGAGGCAATGTTGTGTTGGCCGCAGGTGCGTGACCAAATGTAATCGCTTTTGCTAATGACTTTGTATCCAGTGCCATCGCAGCAGCCTGGCGGATTTTCAGGTTATCGAAAGGAGGGCGCGAGTGATTCATCAATGTCATGTAGATAACCGTCGATGGCTCAAGCGGCACATCAACTGCACTGTTGGCCTGAAGTTCAGCTACTTGAGGCCAGGGAATAGTGCGCACTGCATCAATTTCACCAGCCAGAAGTGAAGATACCCGGGAATTTGGATCATCAATTTCGATGAATTCAGCACCGGCATTTTTAGGGTAACCAGTGCGCCAGTAATTAGGGTTAGCAGCTAGAATCAGACGATCACCTGGCAGCCACTCTTTGACCATATATGGGCCTGAGGTCAAAGGCGATTTTGAGAAAGCGATTTCGTCGCCACGAGCTTCAACATCTTTTTTAGATACAATACCAACATTGAAAACCTCTAAGTTGCCCAGGAACGGAGCAGACGGATTTTTCAGAGTTATGATAACTTTATTAGCGCCACTAGGTTTTGCATCCGCCATTTGTTTCATGGTAACGCCATAGGCGCTTTTTTCATGGTCGCGTACACGAAGCAGGCTGAAAGCAACATCTTCAGAAGTAAGGGCGCTACCGTCCGAGAATTTAGCATCCCGTAAATTTAATGTGATGGTTTTGCCATCAGCCGCTAAATCCCACGATTTTGCCAGGCCAGGGGCTAGCGAACCGTCTGCCGCACGTCTGAAAACGCGGCTATAAAGCTGGCCGAATGTTTCAATGTTACCCGCAGAAGCCGACCGCACCGGGTCCAGCGTAGTTGTTTTATAGGGTGAGGCAATGCGAATGACGTCACCTGCTAGTGCAATGCCCCCACTTGTTGCGAAGAAAGTAATAGCTGTAAAGGCTGCGGCTTTCAGTGTTTGTTTGATTTTCATCTCACTATCTCTCCAGTTAAGTTAAGTATATTTGCAGTGGCACGAGCATTTTAATTTGCACCAACTTGAGACAGAATGTTATATGTATCCCAATATGTCAAGTTAATGTTATATATATAACCTAAGCGCACTTCATGCTGCTAAAATAGATTGTTCCGATTCATTGAGAATGGGGCAGCTAGCATCTATTCAAGACCATACGCCTGATGTATCCAATAAAATATAGGAATAATTCAGAAAAGTTAACCCTTGCCCAATTCATTTAGAGCTTAACGTGGTTAAGCCTTCACATTTGGCATACACAACACGCTGAGCCTCTATAAGCGATCTAGAAGTCCCATAGGCAGTATCACTATAAGTTAGAACTATTGCCTCTAGGCGTTGCTCATATTCTTTGGGCACGTCATCGCCGGCAAGCTCGTCTAGGGCTTCGTATATAATGTCTTTAATTACGTGCTCGACTTCTACATAGCTTTCCATGCCTAAGACTTGAGAAGCCACCTTGGGCGGTAGTGCCAACAATCTAGCCTTGGCATTAGCTATTTGCCCCTGCCAGGCTACAATTACCATTTCCAGCGGCAATAACGTTCCGCACTGTTGTTCTAGTTCAAGCGTGGCTTTTTCGGCCTGGAGTTTGGTTAGCTTGGCGCGCTCCTGGCTTAAATCTAAAACGCCACTGCTTTCCATGTCCCTGGTGCGTAGCCAATCGCTAACCTGGCGCACTGTAAATTCGACCGATTTGCCGTTTTTGGTGGATGGGCAACCGCTTCGACGCCACTTGTCCACGCTGGTCAATTCGACGCCAAATGCTTCGGCAATCTGTGATCTGTTAAATTTCAAAATAGTTGTTTCCCTTTAGTAAAAATGATAACTAGTGAAATAGTGCGCTCCTGAACCACTCTTGATGAGATCGGCGAGTAGGGACCCAATGCTTTCGTTATAGGGGGGGGTGGTAATGTTGGTTCTTTTGGTCTTTTTAGAATCTTTGGCGGGGTATTGCTTAAAAGAACCAAAATGACCAAAAGAGCCAAAAGAACTAAAGTAACCAATATTAACAATAAAACCATTATTTACAGGGGGGGTTAAAAAGACCACTTACACATCAAGTCCCGCGATTAGTGAGTTAATCGTGTCATCAATTGGATTAGATAGACGAGTATAGAGTTTTTCGTTCTTTTCACCTCGTCTGAAGGTCCACCTGTGCCCCTGGTCGTAATCTTCGCCAGTCCATTTAATCAATGCGATTTTAGCGGGCCTACGTCCGATTGGGGTTTCTTCCGTTACATGGCTTAGAATCGCTTGGGTGCTTAGCTCACCGTCGCCTAGCGCTTCTAAAATCGCATCCACTGTGGTTTTGTCGACTCGAATATCTTTACGCAGTTGGTTTTCTTTGTCAGCTGCTTTTGCCTCCTTCTTACCTAATCGGACAATTGAGTTCAACAACTGCTCGTAGGTGCAGCCATCAAGCTTGCTGTACTGGAACGCGACCTTTTGTGCGACGTCACCTCGTGCCTTATTATTATCAAAAATTGCTCTATATTTATTGTGACCGTCTGGCCCACCTCCATCAATGACATAGCTACAGTCGCAGTCGTCCAAGATATCTGATGTGCCACCAAATACACGTTTACCTTCATCGTTTCTATTTTTATTCGTGTGGGCCAGTGTAATTATGGTGCCCCCAGCGCCCACAAACGACCTCGCTAATTTACCAAAGGCAGTAGCGGCCTTCTTATCCATTAAATCGGTGAATTTCTTTAATGTATCTAGAATAATCACCTGCCCCATGGCTTCATTATCTTTGGTAAGCTGTCCTATTAACCGGGTTAACTTATCAGTATCAAAGTTGTTTTGGTTGGGTATCAATACGTTGATTTTATGCGGTTCAAGCAATTCCAACTTTTCAACTGAGCCTTTGTAGTGGTCATCCGCATTAACGTAATGAATTTTACTGCCGTCAATCTCGCCTGCCTTCACTTGCTGCACAAGCATCCAAATGGTTAGCAAGGTCTTGCCAGTGTTGGGGGCCGCATAAAAGGTTGTCCACTGCCCAAGTATGGCAATACGGTCTAACACGTATTTATCGTCGAGCATTTGTTGCCTCATCTCCGCGGACCTGCCATTCATTGCATAAGCACTTAATTGCTCTAGTGCGCTGAGCACTGGCTTTGCTTCAATTAGCTTGGTTATGTCGATGCTATTGCCATCAACTTTTGGCGCTGACCTGGGATTGAGTTTGCCTGCTTGAAATCCACTTGCCAGGGTCTTTTCAATTTCACTTGCCGGCAGGCCACTTTTCTGAGCGGATTGCCTTAGGCAGTTTAGGGCATTGGCTTCGTTTATTTCCCCACCGGCCACCAATGCGCCAATATTAAAGCTCGCTGTGTTAAGGCCAGAGTTTCGAGCGCCTTCTGGTGCCCTAGCAATGGCCAGACACTCAGACTCTAAGGCTTTCATGCCATACCCCGATGCTTCGTTAGCAGCTGGTATAGAGGCGTTAAAATCAAGCGCTGGTGTAGGCTCAATATCGCGCTCATTAGCAGCCTCGTTTTTTGCTGTAATAGCTAAAGAAAAAACTTCCAGTGGTTTAAAATACTCACCGGTTCGATTGTATTCACTTTCGTAAAATTCACCCTTGTTAGGCAGCAAGGCCAATTGGGTCAATATTTGGCTGCAAAGATCAGGAATCACGTAATTCGCCGCTAATTCATCATTGAGCACCCTCTGGCAGTCCTTCCATTCTTTGGGTGAAAGTGCCACATCTAACGGAATAAGAACTCTCGTTTTTGGGGTACTTTCCGTGGCTCGTTTGGTGGTATAAACCTCAAATTGGCAACCATCCAAAAAGTTGTTCATAAACTCTGCCGTTTCGGCTACTGGCCTAGGGTCGTTATCAATGTCTGCCCATAAAATCCAATATTCACCACCTTTTTCTTGGGCTTTGCCCTGCCTAGTCACCAAAGTGCTAGGTATAAACCACTGGCCGCGTTCCTTTGCTATGTCCTGTGGGTGGTCGACTAATTGGGTTATTTCGTCCCAAGTAATGGTGACTAGTGGTTTGTACTTCTCAGAATGGTTTACACCGAATCCGCTGCAAAAGGCAGGTTGGGTCAACATTACACTTTGAGAACTAGTCATTGGCTGCACTCCCGTTTTCACTGAAATAAAACCCATCAAGGTCCAAAAAGTATGTCCTTTTCCTTATGCTGTTGACCGTATTCCCTGGGAGGTCCTCGATAGGATAACCCCTCTTTCGAAGTGCTTTTACAGCTAGGGCTATATCCACGGTATGAGTTTTAGCAGGACAACTGCACGGAACATGTTGGACTTGAGTCAGTGCCCAATGTTCTCTAAATGCAAACAGCAGTGCGTCGTTAAGAAATATTAAATTGGAACTTAGGTACCCACAGTTTTTTTGAGGTCTGCCCGTATCTGGTTGGTTAGGTTGGTCTTTGTTATCCTTATCACAGTCACGGTGATTAGGGCTGCTCTTTTGAGTGGCTTTTTTCATTAGACGGCCTCCTTTTCAGCAAGCCAGTTATCAATATCTGACTTCTTCCAGCGCACCATGTTTGCGCCAAGGTGGATTGGTTTTGGGAACTTACCTTCTTTCATCCACCGATAAATGGTGGCTCGTGATAATGTGAAATCGGCTTGTATTTCATGGCACTTGATTAAAGTGTGTGCTGTTGGAGCTTGCGTTGTCATAATGACTCCCGTAGTTATTTATTGTCTTACGGTTATCATTAAGCCCGATGGTGGCGTGTTGGTATGATCATTTCCGCCAACTATTTTATATCTTTGAACCACTCACGAATTGTTCTCCTTGCCTTTGTTATCCCGTGTTGATTGGTTAGTGCAGTCGCCGTAAGACCTGCAGCATAGTATGCGCTGGCCCATCCATTATCTTTGATGTGTTTGTCATAGTATCCTTGGTAGATTGGTCGAGCTAAGGCTACGGCCCTAGCCTTTTCTTCAAGTTTGCTTTTGTGAGCTGCGTTCATTCTGGCAAAGCCAGCATGATACAGGGGTTCCATTTCTGATTTAACGATGTTGCGCGTGTATAAGCCCAGGTGCAATGAATAGGCGATTGCTTTTTCCATGTCTCCCTTTTTTAGTTTATTTTCGATTTGTTTGACTGTGTTTAGTGCTTTAAAGGCTGCAACAAACCCACCATTTATTTGGGCTACTGCCTTGTATTCCTCTGTTAGGGTGTGGCCCCATTCCCAACCGTCGCATTCTTTGTATTCGATTCCGCTGTCGTCTAGGTATGTGATAGCAATTGTTCGGTATTTTTCCAGCATAGTTGGTAGGTCAAAAGGCTTGGTAATAACTCCCATGTTTTGAAATTCTTTTTGCATCCTTACCCGTTCATCCGCTGTCATTGGGTGGTCAATCGAGTCGGTATAAGTCACGTCTTGAAGCAAGCTTTTATGCTTCCCTGCGGGGTGTTCCCGATTTTTTGGTCCTACTCTGCGGGTGGTTACTTTTCTAGCCATCATGCGTGCCTATAAGCCCTACAATGCGAATACAGCGCCAAGGTGGGTAGGTTAGCCACCATTTCGGTAATGAGCCTAGACGCTCTAAAACAGGTTAATTAACGGCTCTAAGGCCACGTGTGGTTGCTGCCATGCTCATGTTGCCGGTGGCTGCATCTTCAATATGTTGGCTCCACCATTCCATCATTACGCGGCGCTGTGGTAGATATTTGGCGTGGTTATAGCTGCGTCGAGTTTCGTTTTTATCTATGTGTGCAAGGGCCATTTCTATCACGTCATACTCAAAACTTTGTTCGTTTAAAGTGGTGCTAGCCAGTGCGCGCATGCCATGGGCGGTGAGTGTGTCTTGAAAGCCCATCCGCTTGAGTGCCACGTTGGGCGAGCCACCGTTAGCGTGTCGTGATGGGTCGCGCTGGCTTGGGAATACATGTTCCAAGTGCCCGCTAATAGGCCGCATAACGTCGAGTAGGGCGACTGTTTGGGCCGTTAACGGCACCACATGCTCACGCTTCTTTTTCATGCGTTCTGGCGGTATGGTCCAGGTCATTTCATCTAAGTTTATTTCTTCCCACCTTGCACCGGCTGATTCGCCTGGGCGGACCATGGTATGTAATTGCCATTCAATCATTACCCTGGTGGGCAGCTTTATACTGGCTCGGTGTAATGTTTCCATCAGCAAAGGCAATTGATTAGGCTCTAGGGTCGGGTTGTGCTGTTTGATGGGGTTGGCAAACTTGGCCTTTATACCGGCTAGTGGGTTGTGATGGATCACGCCGGTATTGACTGCGAAGGTCATTATTTCGTTTAGACGTTGGCATAGGCGTTTTACTGTCTCCAGGTTGCCGCGTGCTGCCACTGGCTCAATGGCACTTATGGCCATGGGTGCTGTGACTTCACCAATAGGGCGCTCACCAATGAAGGGGAGTATGTGCCGGTCTAGCGAGCGCCAAATATCGAGTGCAAAGTCAGCCGTAACCTTGGTCTTTTTAACATCAAACCATTGTGCTGCTATAGCCCGCAAAGTGCTTTCAGTATCGAAAGTCGCTTTTTGGTTGATTTCGCCCCTATGTGCCTGCGGGTCAATGCCGTTAGCTAGTAGTGATAAGTACATGTCCCTGGCATCCCTGGCCTGCTTTAACGTAATGCCACTGTTGTAGCTGCCTAAGCTTAGTTTGGCGCGTTTGGTAGTGTGTAGCTTCTGATACCTGAATACCCAATCTTTAGAACCATTGGGGCGTATACGCAAGCCTAGGCCGTGTGTATCGCTTAGAACGTATTCATTGGCTGTGGCCTTGGCCTTGCGTATTTGGGTGTCATTGAGTGGGGTTGCTGCTCTAGGCATAGGGTACCTCGGTCGTCCATTTCCCTTTTTTTAGGTACCCTAACTTTTGATTATTGGTCCCAGGGAACCTAAAGGGGTGCCAAAAAGATTGAGATTCAATGTTACGCCATGAGCACGCCTGTAGCAATATTCAGGCATAAAAAAGCCCCAACACCTTATCTAATAGGGTGTTAGGGCTATAATTGAGTCTCAACTGTTCTTGTTGAATCTCGTATGTGGTGGAGATGGGGGGAGTCGAACCCCCGTCCGCCAGTCCTCTGCCATTGGCTCTACATGTTTAGATCACTTTATTGTTTTAACCTGCCGCGGCCCAAGTGTCAGGGCGCATAAGGCGA